>Ga0100392_1001399_pt1 | contig 22427 bp, 5 predicted proteins | sample CryGeymeta201516_FD_81548 | JGI IMG/M metagenome (GOLD analysis project Ga0100392, IMG submission 81548) | Groundwater microbial communities from Crystal Geyser aquifers in Utah, USA - Crystal Geyser metaG 2015-16 | ecosystem: Environmental > Aquatic > Deep subsurface > Groundwater | place: USA... | reverse complement strand
GTGGTTTAGCAGCTACCTGTTAAATGCTAGCTTAAAAGTGCTTGGCCATTTTATTTTTATTGGCAGCCAATGGGCCATTATTTAATAAAATTGCACTGAGATATTAATTAGATCATATGCTGTTAAAAATAACGGTTCATATTACTTAAGCCCAACAAATGCTACTTCCAAAAACAACCCCGGGATTGTGTTTTTCCCCATCCCGTGGCAGTTTTGGAAATCCCGGGGTAGGGATATCCCTCGATTGGTGACAACACCTCTCGCAATCACTCCTTCGTCTACTTATTACATCCCTTCATTTCGTATTTTCCCAGGAGTACGAATAGCTGACAAAATAGCCAGGGGCACAATAGCAGGATAGCTGAAGACAATAGCAAATGTCCAAGGTCGGTCCTAAACTTATGCGAAAGCTAGAACTTGCTAAGCCATGGTTAGCTCTTTCTTCTGCTACTACTACTAGTAGTAGTACTTGTAGTAGTAGTAGTATACCAGCACCACCACCTCCCTCAAATTGGTCACCACGAGACGTCTTGCAATCAATTTCTCCAGAAACGACATTACTAGTGAAACAACAACGTCATAGTGCATTCATGTACGAAGAGCGTACATCGAATAAAATAAGTGACAAGAACGATCTTGATGATGCTACTAGTACCAAACTATTGCAAATCTCGCCCATGGAATTGGCCAATTTACTTCATTCTCCTACTACTGCAAGAACAAGAAGTAGTAGTAATAATAAGAATAAGGACTCGTTCTCTCATGATACTCACTATTACTATTACTGGACAAGTCCTGTCAAAGATGTGGCACCACATTTATTGGATGACTATTTGAGAGGATATGAACAATTGCACAACACCGTTACTACTACTACTACTACTACTACTACTACACTTACTGATACATCATCGTCACCGTCATCGTCAACAGTATCAAAGAGATTATTAGATCCTCGAGGACCGTCACTGTGGATGGGAAGTACTGGATCGGTAACACAGGCACATTACGATGTGGCTGATAATATCATTGTACAATTATGGGGTACGAAACGCATTCGTATCTATTCACCAACAGTAGCACCCCAGATGCACGTGTTTCCGGATGCTCATGCGAAAGCACGAAAGTCTCAAGTATACTGGGAACAGGAGGGGGACAATGACAAAGGCAATCCTGTCAATTTGAAACGGTTTCCTTTATTCCAACAATTATCTCCACCAATACTGGACTGTATATTGGAACCAGGAGATGCCCTATACATTCCAGCCTTTTGGTTCCATCACGTTGAAAATGGTTACAACAGTAATATTATCAATGACGACAATGATGATGATGATGATGATGATGATGATGATGATGGTCCTTGCAGAGAAAATCCAACACCATCAGTGTCACTCAACATGTTTGCTTTTTCAGAATCCATGATGGTAGCCCAAGATGTTTTTGCTGCGGGTTGTCGACCTTTTGGTAAAACCATAACAGCAGCAGGCAACGACGACACCAATAATGATACTGTCGTCGTCGTACGATTATTGCGGTTGTTGGCATGGGATCTTTGTAAAGAACTTACACTAGATCCTGTGACCATAATACGAACCCATCTTTTGGATGCACGCTACGTACCGTTACGACATCATGATCATCATTATCATCCGACCGGAAGGAGCAATAACGTCGTACAAAACGAATACGACGACAGTACTATGCCACAACAGCCACAGTCGACGCCAACGCCAACGCCAACGCCAACGCCAACAATGCCACCGACAACACAATGTCGGGAATTCACTGCTTCTGAAAAACGAAACGTTCAACAGTGTCTAAAAAAAGTCTTGCCACCCATGCAATGGTTGGCAGAACATGCAGACGAAGGAGTTCTCGAATTGGTCATCTGTCACCTCATGGAACTCTGGGTAGTAGAATTGTTGGGAGCTGATAACGTTGAGAAAATATGGGAAGATGTGCTTTGCATTCGAGAAGAATAGAAGAAAAAAAAACGAAGGTTATAAAAATCATGTTTTTATTATACAATTATTCATCCATCTATTCGGTTTTTTAATTTTTTTTTCACTTGAAACACGCTGAATGTTGCTGCTGTTGTTGCACTGGCACGACCTGATATTGGACCTGCAAGAACCCTTTGGCGTCACTACAAAATGTAGATCCTTGTCCCTTCTCGACAGGATACCATTGCAGTGTATTATTATTATTATTATTATTATTATTATTATGATTGACCAATCCAGAAGATTCACAATTGTTGTCGTTATTGTTGGTTTGGGTAACAGTCGTCGACTCGGACTCGTCGGTCGTTGTCATAATGTCTCCAAATAGCAGTGGCAAATATACGGTACCCATAGGATCATTGCTGCTCATTAAATCGTGATCAAATAGTTGCAATTCCAAATACCGGTACGATTGGACTTGACTCATAGGTACGATGACATCAAACTCATTCCGTTCCTTCCAGATAGGATTGAGTGTTTTTTTGACGACCTTGGTTTTACCGATTCGTTGGTCAGCAAAGTGGACCACAACAAAGGGATCCGAACTACCTTTGCCCATGATATGAAAATCTTTCACAACCAAATCTTTTCCCGCCATAATTTTGACCTGTATTTTAACAAATGTCGAATCATTCTGATGTGCCGATTCCGATTCCAATTGTCGATGTTGTTGCATCTGTACTTTGTCGGTATCATCTTGTGATTTAATTTCAACCTTGACCAACAGTTCTCCTTGAGCGTCATCACAATAATGGTTTCCGGATCCAACTTCAACCGGATACCATTTCGTAAATTGAGTCGTTGTTTGCACATTGTTCGGTAGAAAAAGATGGACCATTCCCATGGGATCATCGGACGCTAGAGTATCGTAATCGAAAATCAAGAGGTGCATGTACCGATTCATACCCAAAGCCACGGGTGAAATCATTTCTTCCAAAGGTGCGTGTGATGGTATCCATTTGGGATCCAACGTTTGATACACAGTAGTCGTTTTACCCAAAATATGACTTCCGTGCTGAACGATGACGTAGGGATCCGATGTAGTCGGCGTTCCAAGCATGCTGGTATCTTTGGCTACTAAGTTGCGTCCCTCGAGAACCGTAATTTTAATCTGTACTGGTCTCGTATCCTGTTTTTGATTCGTACTGTTGCTGCCGTTGCTGCAAGACGATCGTTTGGTTTCGTGTACATTATGCTGCTGCTGCTGCTGCTGCTGCTGCTGCTGCTGCTGTTCTTCATATTGCTTGTGCAGATAGTGTGCCATACCTAATGCCCACAATCTGCCCAACGAATGTCCCAGCAATCTGTCCAAAAAAGAATCCTTGTAATTTAAGAGTGCGGCACAACCCAATCCTGCTACGAAACTAAACATACTGATCATACCGACTGTCGGATCATTGAAATCAGTTGGTGCCGTATTGAGATCTGTTACCAGGACCACTACGGACAAAATACCGGCTTGGTTGTTGTAACCTGTCAAAAGAAAGAATGACACGAACGCCAACATGATCAAAATATTATTCAAGCATGGATGTTCTTTTGGCGGCGATGACGTTGACGTTGACGTTGATGACGATGATGGACGAGATGAAGGACTGCGGGTTCGCTGCCGTTGTAGTTGTCCCTGTTGATGTCGTTGTTGTTGTCTGTTGGTTTGTGAAGAAGAATACATTTGACGGGTACGTCTTCTACTATTAGTGGATTCGCCCGAGAAAGTACGCTTGAGAGAAATCTGAGAAATATCCATGGTAGCTCCAAATGGTAGTCTACTGTTCCACAGTTGCACTGGTTTAGTAGTAATAGAGAAGTTCGTTTGTTATTTGTTAGTTTGGATGGCAATGAACAAAGTGACGATAGGAAGACGCTGGCATAGTGATGATTTGCTGATGTGCTGATGTGCTGATGACCGTAGACTGACTGACTGATGATGATGAAAGAAAAGAGGAAAAAGTTCGCTCCATAAGATTCTTTTTTTTTAATTCAATAAGATGTTTTATCAATCATGACTTCTTTCAATAATACCACTACTAGCTAGTCTAGTAGACTACTAAATACTACAAGCAAACCTCTAGCTAGTCTACTACTAGTAGCTAGCTAGTAGTAGTAGAGTGAGAGTAGTAATTGTAGTAGTATGCTGGCTGGCTAGTAGTAGTAGCTTGTACTAGTAGTAGCTACTAGCTAGCTACCAGGTAGGCTACTACTGCTGCTACTACTACTACTAGACCCTACTACTACTACTACTACTACTACTACTACTACTACTACTACTACTACTACTACTACTACTACTACTACTACTACTACTACTACTACTACTACTACTATTACTACTACTAGAGAGGAGGTACTTTTGTACTGGTGGTACTAACCACTTGTACCAGTACCAGTAGAGAGTAGTAGCAGAGGTCACGGGAAATGATAAGAAGTGAAAAGACTTCATAGTGCAACCGGCAGCTACTACTACCAACAGTTACTACAGTAGTAGTACACAGAACTGAATTCTTAAATAAAAGAAACAATCAGTGTACCCCTGGTATCAGCAGGACAAGGATACTGTCTCCACCAGCGCCCAGTGCCTGTACTCTACTGGTATTATTAATATGAGTCAAGGGGAAGAAAAAAGTGCACCATCAAACATCGATACATGTACTATCTACTCTAGCTCTACAAGATAGCTAGACAGTAGCAGCCAAAAAAAAAAACGATGCAAATCATAACACTACTATTATTATTACCTCTGGTGTTTGGACTATCATCAGCTCCTTGGAGTCTTTTAAAATCAATGCCACCGCCACCGCCACCTCCACCTGTGTTAACTACGTGGTTGATTGATGGCAACAATCTCAAATGTTCCCGTGGAGTTCCAAACGATCGTGATGAAATTACTCGTATATTGCAATCGATTGCATCTACCAGAGTAAATAATAATTTCAATATTAATAATTATTGTACTACGTGTAATACTACGAGAATAACACAAGTTGTACTGGTATTTGACGGGAACGAAAAGGAACCATTTTCTTGCACTGTTTCTGACACGTACTGGATGCAAGTCGTCATTGCTGCTGCTGCTGCTGCTGCTGTGGTAGATGAACAACAGCAACAGCAACAGCACCAGCAACAGCAACAATATGATGGTCATTGTCGAACAAAAGATCGAGCCGATAATTACATCATTGATCATGCTATACCACAACTTATGAAACAGGCACAAGAAGAGTTCTCGCTGATAACAGCAGTGGTCGATACGGACACACAAGACCATCAACCACAGTCATGGCATCCTAAGGGACGAATACATATTGTATCGGCTGATAAGGAATTGGGAAAAAGAGCCATGGCAACGCAACAAATGGGAGGTGGTTCTATTGTTCATCCTCCGAAATTTTGGTCGCAATATTTACCCAATTTACAACGACAGCAGCAGCGACAGCAGCAACGACAGCAGCTGCTGCTGCAACAGCAACACAAGCAATGATATTCCCTTTGCCGTACTTGCTAGATTGCAGACCTAATGCAACCGATAAATTCTGTTATAGGAATGTACAAACTTTTTTACGTATGCAGAGTCACTTAATATTCATGCAAACATCAATAGTTTGCTTTAACAATAAACAGTAAGCGTGACTAGTGCAACAAGAGCCCATGTACCGGTCCACCACGAGCTGCTACTGCTTCTTCTGCCTGCGGCACTGACATTCATACTGGTGGTTTCTACATTGACACCATCGCCACCATCGCCACCACCGCCACCACCACCATTAGTAGCTTCCGGTACAGTTGGAACTGGAACAACAATTTGTCCCGCAGTACCTTCGGGTCTAGTCAAATTCATCAAAAGTTCGCTACCGTATCCAATGGCGGCATTGATTTCTTCGTGTAAGAATAATCCATCCTCCGCTTGTGACGATACGTGCAGGTCCGTATCATTATCATTATCATCATTATTATTACCACCACTAACCCCCCAGGCAGTAAACACGGATGCCAGTGAATAAAAAGCTTCTTCGTCACCTCCTCGTCCTCCTTCTTCTCGACTAAACACAGGCCGAGGACTTGTCTTTTGCCATGTTGGACACTGAAGCACTGCAGGTTGCCAAAAAGTTGTCGTCTTCGTCGTTGTCGTCTTCGTCGTTGTCGTCAATGACGACGATAATGACGACGATAATGATGATGATGATGATGATGATGATGTACTGTCAGCGATAGTCTTGGTAGTGGATGACGATGACAAATCACGCTGTATCAACTGCTGCTGCTCAATGGTAATTTCGAGAGCACTAGGGACACCCAAATCGCAAAGTGGTACGGCTGTGGCTTTGTGAATATGATCGACATTGGGCTTGTTGTGATTGTTCACAACAAAGTGGGGTTCTGGAATTCCATGGTCCGATTGGTCTGCTGTCGTGATCATGTTGTAACCAAAAAATCGTGTCAAACTCTGGTACGTTGATGCATCTAACAATTCTTGAACCTTACGAGCCGGTTCCAAAATATTGGTTTCAAGATCCGATGTCAGTCCAACCGGATCCCAACTCCATCCGGTGGTACCGTCGTTCGGTGGTCGAAAAATATCGTAACAATCGTCCATGGTAGGTGAAACGGTTCCTCGACCCGGTTGGTACACATGATCCCACTGTGCACACTGAAAGGGTGGTTCGAACGAAAAGTATCGTTTGGGTGGAATGTACTGATCCAAAATGGCATGTACGGCCGGAATGGCTGGTACACCTGCCTGTTCTAGTTTTCGTAAATAAATGCTCCAATCGGCCGATTGGACCAAATCATCTACATCCACATCAATGGCCACTCGTCGTCGTTGTTGTTGTTCTGATGATGACAGTACCATGGGACCAGCGTATTCTGTTGTAAATGATTGAGTGGTAACGTTCCGAACAGCGGCAGCCAATCGATTTTGATAATCCTGATAGTAACACTGATCGACGACACCACCATGTTCGGTTCCACCTTTATCGTTCAAACAACCCAACCAATCCACGTGAGCATCATTGAGTGTCACATCCAAATAATTAATGGGTGTTGCACGAACATTCTGTTGGTATGATAAAAAGTACAATTGCAAAGATTGGTAGTAATCATTGTTGTTGTTGTTGTTGTTCTGTTGCTGCTGTTGTTGTCCAACGGAAGACAGGAGGGTGGGAACGCGATGAATTACCATATCGTGTCCATCCATTGCCCATGACGATGACGATGACGACGACGATGTTACTGGTAAATTGTACTCGATCAATAGTGGTTGTACCCTGTGTCGACCAGCACCAGCACCAGCAGTAGCAGCAGTAGCACTAGTAGCAGCAGCAGCAGCAGAAGTAGCGGACGCCGCATTGGAATGAGACGGTGTTGCTACCTTGAGGACCACATACACATTCCCACCAGGAGTAGCATCGTAATGTTCCAAAACACTTTTGAGTTGCATTGTGGTAAAAGCGGAGGCGGCGGCATTCGCACTCTCATCATTGTCATCATCTGTGTTGGTACTACTATTGCTGCTACTACTGCTGCTATTGCTGCGATATCCATTTTGTGTCATCCATTCCAAAACCATATCGGCTGGTCCTTGTACTACTTGATAGGTGAACCATCCAACTTGACCTGTTTTTCCGATTACCAATTGGTCCAATTGTACAACATCATTGTTGGCTTCGGAACTATCACCACCACCACCACCACCACCACCACCACCAGCAGCAGCAGATACAGATTGTGTTCCCCGTGTCGGTCCCTGTATAGGACAATTCAGATCCATAACAGTAGCAGCATCACATGCTTGTCCTTCTACCAGGGGACGTTTGAAACCTCCGGCTGTAGTTCTGACATCTCCTTGTTGACTGTGACGCATCCTGGTAGTAGTAGCAGTTGTTGTTTCTGTTGTTGCTGTTGTTGCTGTTTCTGTTGTACTGCTATTGCTATTCAAACTATTGTTACTGGGTGGCTCTTGAATGTCCAAAACAAAACGGGGCAATGTCTCTTGAAAGAGAGAATGAAAGAACAACGATGAACCCATTTCAATTTTGGTAGGAACAGCCGGCAAAGGCAAAATCCAACCAAAATCATTGTTGTCTTGATTACCAGTGCTGCTGGTACTACTGTCAGTGGTACCACTGCTGCTGCTGCTGCTGCTGCTGCTGCTGCTGCTGCTGCTGCTGCTGCTAAAATCAAAATCCATTTGAATTTGTAATTGTACGGTATGCTCGTCCTTCAAACCAAATATAATGGAATCACCTGTTTGAGATACCTGTTGATTTAATGCTGGACGTCCAAAAACTCCTCCATAAGCAGTCACCCGCTGGTAGGGGAGGTAGTAAACGAAGAGCCAGAGGAAGTGCTGGAGTATTTTCATGATCATCTGATATGTCTACTGCTGATTTCTCTGATGCTGATTGGTACTAGTAGATAATTCGTGAATTCTTTACTAACGGAATTAACCTCTGTTTGTATATCTACCGGTACTCGTATTGTTTAATATGAGTAGCGTACTAGCTAGTCGCGATCTTGTTGTTCTATCTACTACCAGGTAGTACTAGTGTATTCTTCTATCTTGCTTCTGCTGCTTCGTCTGTTTGCTGCTTGGCTACTGTACCAGGCTCGCTGTGCATGATGATGGTCAATAGAGGAAGAAGTTAAGGCAAGGAGCCTCCTGCGACTCCTGAACACTCAAGATTGTTTTGTGTTATTTATTAAAGATGCTGGTGAACGCAATAGGCAAGAATTCAGTACCGCTACGCTACTTTACTACCCCCTGATCTATTCCCCATTAATTAAATACATGGTACTGGTAGTGACCATCGCAAAACTACCCGTTAAATATCAAAGAAATAAATAATAATAATACTGGTACAACATCAAGATTGATCCAGTCGCACTTTTAAGATCTTCATAGAACCGTTTTTAGATACGCCCTCTGTTGTACTTTCACGCACATTTGCCATTCCAACAGAACCAGGCAGCTGCTCTCTCTACTACTACTAGTAGTACCACACCACGGTGGTGGGTGATTAAACGGAGGTTGTGAGCTTTAAAATAAAAAAACAGATGAAACTTTGTACGACAATCAATCTCTTTGTAGCTAGCTAGTCTCCGGATAACATGAGTCTACTGTATATAGTTTTGGCTAAACGTTGTGTAACAAAATCCAATGACGCTCCTCGAGAGAACGATCCTCATTATCTGTCACAAGTCACAAGTAGGCACCAAAACGTTAGCGAAAGATCCGGGGTATCTTTCAGAGAATGATCGTTCTTTTAATTCACAACTTCACACGAAAACTTCAGCGAAAGATCCATGGTATCTTTGAGAGAATGATACGACTATCAACTACTCCGAGTACTACTAGAGACTAGTAGAGAGACTACTTCATCTCACAAGTATGCACGACAACTTGAGTAAAAGATCCAAGAAAGATCTCACTAGTTCGCGCGAAAACTTCAGCACAAGATCCAGCGTATCTTCTAGAGACAAAAAAGATCCGTCCTCTGTTTATTATTAAGCCTAATACACACCTTCAGATGACACCCTTTGAGCAACAAAAAGATTCATAATGATAGCGAGTATGGTACCTTTTGTACGAGAGCTTTGAAATTTTCAGTCATTGGCGCGCGTGGGACAGGGAAATTTTCGTTTGTGTGGAGATAACAGTAACAAGAGATGTAGCTCTCGTCGTATCCAAAAAAAGGATATGCTTTCGGTTTTTTCGTTTGGGAAAACAAAACAAAAAATCAATTGGATGATGCACTCATATTCTTGCTTAAAAATAAAAACAATTGGATTGTAAATATCGAATTGATTTTCTGAGAATTAAAAAACCTGCCATTTCCATTGCTTTGTGCAGCATTGGAATTGCCTATGCCTACGTACACACAACAACAACAAAGAAGCTGCTTTTGCGTAAGCCTCTGCTGGTAAGTAGCAATTTATTGGAGAATAGGAGAATTGTTTGGTCATTCCATGACATTGATTTGATTTTCAGACTTCACGCTCATCATTTTTATCGACCTATTTGTTGCTCGGTGATACCATCCTTTTTTGCAACAGATAACATGTTAACTCATGAGGGAAGCACTAGCATGGATACTTTTGAGGATTTTGAGTCGAATGCGGAGGTGATGGATCTTGAAGGGATCTTGGATCATGGTGGAGATACTGTGACGATGCATTCAATGGAGAAACCAAACATTTTGACCGACGCCCATGATGATGAGGAGGAGAGGGGCGCAGAAGCGGATGAAGAAGTCGAAGAGAAGGATGACGATGAAGAAGATGATGATAACGAAAACGAGGATGAAGATGAAGAAAAGGAAGACGAAGAGGAGGATGACGATGCAGTGATGCAGGAAGTCGATTTTGAAGAAAATTTGAGGTTAGGAACCAAGTTGGAGCTTTTTCCGGAGCGTGTGAAAGGAAACAACGACTCTTTTGTGTGTACAACGACGGAACCGAATTCATCTCTCGAATTGGATACCAGTTGTGCTAATCTGGAGGTCTACGCTGGGGCTGCAAACTCTATCCAAGAATACGTCTCTAGGGATGATTCCGGAAGTGAGTTTAGCTTTGAAGACTCTGTGGGAACTTTGGACGAAGACAGGACTATGACAGATGGATTTATAGACCTTTCGGAACCGTTTGATATGCAGTTGCTCCGCTCCTGCATCGAAAATGGCAGCTTCGTCCTGGACAAGATAGAGCACAAAGATGTCGTTGTTGTTGTTGGAAAAACTGGAGTTGGAAAGAGTCTCTTTATTCAAGGAATTGCTGGGAAGAAGATCGTTCAGGTAAAGCATAAAACCGATATTTCCGGCGAAGTTGTCTTGAGCGATGTCTTTGAAGCAGAAAATCCAGTTGGAGGTTTTGACGTTGGTCACAAAAAAGTTTCCAAGACGAGAACCATCAACTATTTTGAGAAAAAGAATGTTGGTAAAGGCATCATTTATGTAGATTCGCCTGGATTTGAGGACACTGGTGGACCTGAAGTTGATATTGGTACTGCTGTGATGTTGAGTCAAGTTGCAAAGAAAGCCAGAAGCTTACGCTTTGTGGTCCTGATCAATTATGCTTCCTTGCTAGATGATCGTGGTGGCGCCATGCGTTCGGTACTAAAGCTAGCTCACACCTTTGTCTCAGATTTTGAGGTTGACAAGAAGAGCTTTATGTTCCGTTTTACCCACATGGATGGAATCAATGGCCGTGATTCAATGGACAATGCTAGAGCACGTCTCGCGGACGATCTACATCGTATTTTAGAAGGAACCACGGATCAAGATGTAGCAAAAGTTCTAAAGTTCATGAAGCAGTCTCTAAAAAAGAAATACATGTTCGTCGATGTTCTTCATCCGTTGTATTCGGATTTTAACGTCATCGCAGGATTTGCCGAATCCAAGCTTGCCGGTGTCAAAAGTCCGGCCCTGGCCGCAAACTGTGGTTTGACTGTCCAAACACAAATGAAGCTCATGGGGCAACTTCAGTCCAAATTGCAGAAGCTCCGTTACCTTCTTTCTATCACTTCTCTCAACGAAGACAATATTCAAGAATTGAAACAGATTCGGGAGACTTTCAAGTATTTCAAAATGTACATTGAGGATACCAAAGTTCAGGATGCGGCCGATACGTGCGAGTGCTCTTTCATGAGCTACATCACAGTCCAACGTCAAGTTGTCGAAGACGAACTGACGAAGGCTGGCAACACCAAGGCCTCCTTTAATCGCACCAATATGTTGGCCTTGAAGAATGCAATTGATGTGCTTGTCGCTCTCTCAGATAAAGGTGAAGCCAAAGCTCATCACTTTGAGCGACGATTCCATGATGTGTTCAATGCGTCTTACCAAACAGTCATGAAGATGAAGAATGCATCAACAAGCCTGGAAGAAGTAGTTCTCGAGCTCGAAAAGCTAAGGACTTGGTCGTTGGGCGTTGAAGCCTTCGTTGAGCCTTACCGCATGGCTTGTCGCTCTATCGAAGACAAGATTGCGATGGCGTCCGCAAGCAGTTCTCAATTCGTATCATCTAATGATGATGTATCAATAAATGAGCTTTCGGTGTATGTTGATGATCTGTGTGCTTTGCAAAACCAGGAAAATTTCAACCATAGACTCTCCCTTCATGGAATCTACAATACTCAGTGTTCAAGCTCAATTGCTTCCCTGAAATCTAGACTTTCCTCGCTCATTACCAAATGGGGCATGATCAGCACGACATTATTCAACCAAATGGAGAACGTGTGGGACACGCTGCCTCCGAAGCTGCATCTTGCTATCGACCGGGTCCAGAAACTTAATTTGTTGATATCTGAGTTCAGCAAGAGTATACCTGACTTGGCCGAAAGAAGTACTTGTGCCCTCCACAACTTGTATCAGGACATTTCAGTAGGTGTTCAGCTTCTCTGCGACAAGTTTGCCGAGAAAACCTTTCGTATCAAGGATGCTAAGAAGAAGCTACTAGAGCTTCAAACCATTGTTGGTAGAGTTTCTAGCGAACCTGGTGTTTCAGCGACTGTTAAGGAGTCCTACCAAGACCTAGTCGATTCACTAAATTCTGAGCTCAAGTCTATTTCTGGAAAGATTGAGGCCTCGGCGAGACAAGCATCAATGCACAATGGCAACTGTGAAGCTAAACAGTTTCTCGAGTTGCGAGATTTGTCTTGGTGTGACTCATTTGTCAAAAATGCTTCTATTGAGTCGGATTGTGAAAGGTTGCATATTTTGTATCGCAACAGAATGGAGGTCTTGATGGACAAGATAATGGTGCTCGTCCAAGAGCTATCTGTGGCAGCAGAAGGCAACGCCTCTGTCCTCAAATCATGTCATGAGGCTATTTTTGAGATGAAACAGTTCGAAGCATTCGAATCCGCCCTAGGAAATCACAATCCGGTCTCGATGAAGAAAAAGAAGGCTTTTAGTTTTCTTGGAAAGTACCGTGAAGAACTCATGAAGAAAACCAGACTTTGGAGTGATGGCTGGTTGGCGGCAATAAAGCAGTATAATTTTGACGAAGCGTTCAATCTCACAGCGCATTTGGACATGCTACTTGGCGAAATTAATGTCATCGAGGCTTTCAAGATTATGCCGATATGGAAGAAGCAAGCGGCGATAGCTAAAACAATGATTTTAAACGTATTCCAGGTCGTTGTAAAATACGCGGAAGCCGAATTCTCGAAACCTGCGAATTATGAATCCATGAAAGATTGCCTCGAGTGCATGTGGAAAACTAATGGTTTTCTTCGAACGGACATTATGTTGCCTTCATTTCACAATTACCAAGAACTAGCTCGAATTAAAGTTTCAGAGGATGCCGTTATACTTGAAAAGCTGCTTGAAGAGTGCGTCGACAAGAGCAAGATCGAAGAGTACTTCCAAGAGTTCACAAGAGCCCAAATCCTCGATCCTTATACAAATGATGAAGCCTCAAAACGACTACGTCCACTCAATTTACTACGACAAAATAGAGATACTGAAGCCGATCAACTCCTGGAGGAAATGATTGTGAACGACCAATTCAAGGGGATGCGCGAATTTTTGCAGCCCCTTTCAAAGTCTCTCAACTTCGTTGAAAAGAAGCAGTATGCACAGCATAAAAGCCGCATTGAGAAAAAAATCAAGGAAAGAGTCAGTAACGGTCGTACTCGGGCCGGTGGTCAATTGTCTTGCGTAGAAGATGTTGAAGCGTTGGTAAACGTGATCAATATTTTGTCTGACGCGGGTAGAGAAATCGGGTTTCTTTTTCGGCAATGCGACTGCAATCCTTCAAAGGAAGCTGACTCTTTGTGTCGCAAGCTAAAGGACCGGTTTCGCCGTCACAATCAGGATATGGTTCAAGGGTGCAATTCTTCCGATTGCTACATTATGGCTAAGAATCAGCATCTGTCGTCGGTTATCTTCCAGGTCGCTGAATCCTTACTGGATCAGAAAACAAAGCAAGAGTTTCAAACTGCAAATTCAGAGATGAAAAAAATCCTTGAAGGCATCGCCAAGCAAGTAGATATCTTTTGTCAGTCGACATTCCAGAAAACCGGCCGCCTCGAGCTGCTATTGCCTTCGTTGAAGGAGGCTGTTGCTAGCCAGAATCTTGAATTTCCGGAACTTAAAGAACACTACAAACAAGCAGCAATCGATCTTCCGCAGAAAACTGCAGAGGTGCTCCGTAACGTACGTGAATGGGTCTCTCGGACAGAATCGTATGATGATGGGATTTACATCTTAGAGGCATTCCACAAAGGACAAAAAACGTGGATGCAAAACTTCATCTACGAAACTCCTTTTGACTACGTAGAACTCCTAGATACCTGGAAGACCAAACGAGCCGACCTTGAACGTCACTTTAGCATCAGCAATAGATCGCAAGACATGTTCCACAACCTTAAATCTCGTCTCGATATGCTAAGAGAGAGTGGAATTGTCGGGCGTTTAGTTTTCCACACAAAGAAGACCTATGAAAAGCTTCAATCAGATCTTGATCGAAAGGGCCAATCTGAGCTTGCCCGTGGCAAGAATTTACTCCTTGAAGAAGATTGGATCGCCCTAAGAAAAAGCTTGGACTGTCTTACATTTATGAAAGAGGAGCTATCACAGCACCTTGCAGCTGCAGAAGATAGGAAGATTGATCTTGAAGATGCGATCTTAAAAGCCTTTCTGAAACGATGCCAAAGTTCGGTGGGTCTTCTCGAGGCGTTTGACTGCGACAAACCCAGCAGCGTGATACCTTTTCGGGCGGTCTTTGATGCATTGCGCCACTACGTTCTGCACTTTCCTTTTCTCCTCGATTGTGCTGAAGCCTGCACAGAGTTTTGCCTAGTTTCGCAGCTTGTTTATAATATTTTGAAGTCCGGAGTAACACTTCTTCAACAAGCGGTTAAACGCCACCACTACTCCAGTGCACGCTCTCTGGTGCAGCACAACAGAACAGATGGTGCCTTCCTTGCTGATGCCTACATCCTCCTCAAAGAAGAACTGAAGCAACGCAATAAATTAGACGATGAGAAATGGCTTGGGGAGATATCCGACCTTTGCCATAATCACTTCTCGGCGGGACGTGATCTGGCAAATATTAGATATTGCGCTCGTCTCGGAGTGTTTCCGTCGGCGCCGGAAGAGGAGATTCGTCGAGCCTATAGGTTGAAAGCACGTGAAGTGCACCCAGATATGAAACTCAGCGATAGTGATTGCGATAACGGCGAAGAGTTTCGACTTGTGAAAGAAGCACATGACGTTCTCACCAGCACGCGGTCTCGCGAACTAGTGAATGATTCGCAGCCATTTGATTCTCTCATCAAGAAGATCCCAGAGACATTGATAGATACAGTTCGCGAGAACCTTCGAGAACAAAAATATGACCAGGTGGAGCTTCTCTTAGAAAGACTGGTCGAATTCGAAATGGTTTGCTCTCTCGTGACTCCCAACCTTGATGCTGAAAAGATCCGTAGTGAAATCATTCAAATTGTACAAAGTAACGTGCACGGCCATAAAGTGACTGTAGATTCCTGTTGGAATTCCAGACAGTACAAAGAGCTCAATCACAACATTAATGATTTGAAGCAGATGGAATTGCACCTCAAGTCTTTTCCTGATGTCTTTCCTGAGTCCTGGAATCGTAATATTATTGATAAGGTTGAGAACGAGATTGACTCGCTGGGACGCAAAGCGCGTGGGTATCTGGAAGACAAGGCGTCTGCAACAAAACATGCCGAGGAGTTCCGACGCTGTTTTGTTCAGATGGGATCCGTCATGGTGGAGATTCAATTGTTCAAGGAGTACACAAAATCTGTCATGATGGGTGTTCTTGAGTTTTCTCTACGGTCGGATTGGGGCTACAGTTACCTCTTTGAGCTCGGCTTGAGTTTCCACAAAGGAGACGAGTCACTAGACGAGGATGAAAAGAGAGTAGCTCAAACGCTTGTGTCCGAATTTTCCCATTTTAAGGAGGTCATGACGATGGTTTGGAATGAAGAGACAGCGCAAAAGCCTGTCGAAGAAACTGTTGACGACATTGATGGCGAACAGCGGGATGCAACTTCGTCTTCAATTGCTATTGACCGTGCTTCACTTTTGCAAACCTTTCATGCCTTCGATGCGGAGTACAAAAATCTTCTTGGTACCTACTTGAAGGAGGATGCAGACAAAAATCGACTGGCAAAAAAAGCTATTGCCCTTGCTAGGACCATAGGACCCTTGTGTTGTGACAGTGGGTGGGATGATAGCGTGAAAGCCAAATTACCACATCTTCTTGCTGCAGTCTTTGCTTTGTTCACAATTTTGAAGTCCGGCGAGAGTTTCGCCCGTATTCAAAAAAGCAAAGACGCCCACAGGATCGGTGAGAAATTGCTAATGAAACCGCACAACGTTCAAGTGCTCACATTACTTCATCTTCTAGGGTGTGGGAAGGCATCGATGGATACCAGTCTTGAAAGTAAACTTATGCAGATTCGTACTGGAGAAGGAAAATCCATCATATTGGGTGCAGCAGCCGCAATTCTTGGTCTCCTTGGTTTCAAAGTGCGTTGTGTTTGCTATTCTGAATACCTATCTAGCAGAGACTACACCTTGTTCTCCGAGGTTTTCGATTATCTTGATTTGAAGGAATTTGTCAAATATAGCAAAATCACAACTCTGTCGGAAGACACAACCGCCACGAAAGGCGACATTCGTGGGTTGACCGAGAGGCTTCTCCGACAATGTCTTCCTCCTGCGCAATACAAAACGCCAGCTGGAACTCATAGAGCTCTTTTGCCAATGCCTTCAGGAAAAAAGGATCAGAGAAAGCCTACAGGTAGTACTTCTGCGGACCAAGTGACCCAGGGAGGAAATCATTCCATGGACCAGAAAATCCCGACAGTGCAATTTCATAGAGAGGATCACATCGCAGCTAAAATTCCAGGTGATAGCGTGACGAGTGTACGGAGCCAAGGTGATACAGATTTCTTGGCATGTACTTTCACAGCAGTTCCCCTTTCTGGATGCCGAGCCGCGCCAATGGAAGAGATCTTGCTTGTAGATGAGGTCGACGTGTTCTTTGGACCGGACTTTTACGGGCAAACTTACAATAAGGTTATGGAGCTGCAAGAGCCAGAAATCGCTGAAATTCTTTCCGCTATCTGGAGGAACCATGAACAGGGCGGTCGAAAGCAAAAACTAGCCGACGTTAAGACGACAACCGCATACGGCCAACTTTTGCAAAAGATGCCAAGTTTCCAAAGCTTGATCGACAACGAAATTCGGCTCATGCTAGACCACGTGGGCCGTGTCGACGACGAGCGATACTATCTTAATGCAGATGAAGATGTTATTGGCTATAAAGTCCACGACACGATATCGTACCAAGTAACGTATGGATATCGCACTGTGTTTGCGTATTTGAAAGAGGCGCAGGCTGGAAACTTGACGGACAAGGACAGTACCCTTCAAAGGGTATTGAATATGCCCATTCCATGTGGCCAATTTTCTTACGCCGCCATCTCGCCTTCTCGGATCTTGGGAGTGTCGGGAACTTTGGACGCAATGAGCGACTTTGAGAAAGATGTGCTCCACACGTATGGGGTAGATCAATTCTTCTTTGTTCCAAGTGTTTATGGGCAGTCGAATTTTGTGTTTGACAGAGCTGGTGATGGTATCTTTATCGAGCAAAGCAAGAGCGATTACTTCCAGAAGATTTACGAAGAAATCCAAAGCAAGACCCAGCAAAGACGTGCTGTTATTGTTTTCTTTGAAAATGGCGATCGTCTGGAGGAATTCAAGAACAGTCCATTTTATCCTCGGTTGGGACGACAAAAGGCTGTTCTGGTTGAGAATATGCTTGCTGGAGACAAAGAATTTATCATCAATAAAGCTGCAACAGCTGGCCAAGTCACTCTGTGCACGGCTGTGTTTGGTCGCGGCACTGATTTCTTCTGCCAGGACGATCGAGTACAAGACGGTGGCGGCGTTCATATTATTCAAGCGTTCCTTTCATCGGATAGGAGTGAGGAGGTACAAATTCAAGGCCGCACCAGTCGACAAGGAAAGAAAGGATCCTACCAGCTTGTGGTGCTGGAGGATGATATCTGCAAGAAGTTCGAATTATCACCAGGAGCCAAAGACTCTGTGCCTGTCATTGGCAGATACCAATGGCTGTGTGAAGCTCGAGAGAAGCAGCATGGAAAGCACTGGCAGCATGTTGTCCAGGACTTGAAAGTTGCACAAAGCCGTGATGCCGCTACTCATGAATACTTTGATTCGTTAATTGCTGGCGACCAAGCCACTGCTACTAAGCTCTTTCTGGATCTTTATTCGGCCATGAACAAGCCGCCAATTCCTGATGTCATTTCGGTTGATGTAGCTCTCCTTCTTGATGCCACTGGCAGCATGGCCCCTTACAGCAAGACAACGGAGTCGACTATCAGCTCTCTGATGCACGGTAGTGATTCCATTGTCGGCAAGCTCAAGTCGCAATTCCCAGATACAGAAGTAAAGCTACGCTTTGGTGTTTTGGGATATCGGGATATAGATGACCACGGTGCCCAATTCGATGAGACTGTTTGGAGCGGTGGCTGTCACTTTACCGAAACATTGAGCGACGTAAAGTCTGTGGTAGATCGCATCGTAAAGAACCCGTCGGGAGGAAACGACATGGCGGAGGACCATCTGGGGGCAATCGATCGTTCTTTATCATGGAATGGTCCATCTGATTGGTCATCACCTATTAAACTGGTCGTACTTTTCACAGACGCACCAGCCCACGGTTGCGTCCCATTGGCGGCAGCGAGAACCCCGAATGTTGATCGATATGCGGTGGCCCATCCACAAGGACTGACACCATCTTCGGTTGCTGGTGATTTGGCTACCAAGGGTATCAACTTGATGGTTTGCTCTTACAACCCATATGCCACTGGTCCCTTTGAACAGAACCTCGCTCAGGAATATCTGAACCATGAGCTGAACTCGGAAGGAAGAGAGGTGAAATCAATTTCAATGGTTTCAAAAGCGGTGGCTCAGGCAGCTTCTAGCCAACTCATTGGCGACTTTCCTAGGCACATTGTCTTTGTGCTAGACGAATCGGGATCGATGGATGGTAGCTGGAGTGGCGTAGTGGAAGCTTTTCAAGACTATTGCGCACGCCGCAGACTTAACCAAAATGAAATGGATTTGGTGTCAGTTGTACAGTTTGATGGTAACGCAAGAGTGACTGTGGACCAGGAGGCCATCAGTGTCGCCGCTTCAATGAATTTGGATTATGCTGGCGGTGACACGCAATTTGCCCCTGCTGCGGTCCAAGGAAGTCAGTGTGTCGTATCCACGCCCACTACCCACAAGCCAACGATGGTCTTTATGAGCGACGGTGGAACAAACGATGCTGCTGCTGCCGCATCGACACTGACAGCTTTGAATCGATCAGTCCTCCAGAAACACGGCTCTGATTTGGATCTTCACGTGATTGCCTTTGGCTACGGTGCCGATACAACACAGCTCCAGCAAATAAGCCGGGCTTCCCCGAAGGGCCGCGTCCACCTCAGCTCGGATACAGTCAATCTAAGTAGCATCTTTGTGGGTATTGCCGGCGGACAGCAAGTAGCGGCTGCCCTTCAAGAGGAAATTGGAAAAGAAATATCCGATGCCGTCGCCGACACTCTTTGTCTTGGATATCTATCGTAAGATTTGTTTTGCTTTCAGGATAAGTGTTCGCGGAATGCCATGAAAAGCTAAGTGTTTTTATTGATCAAGAGTACGAGAGACCGACATGATCAGGAGTTGACACAAATATGCCTTCTACTGCGGCTTTGTGACAATGTTGACTGGAAAATAATGTTTATTAGCTCTGCAGCTGCTGTCTTGAAAGTACAGACAAGCCAAAGCATGACAACAGGAAGTTAACATCAGTTTTCGATTCATTATTTAATTTGTACTTGGCTCTAGTTTGGCCGTTCATCTATCTAGACTAGTCTACTAGCTACTAGCTACCTGGTAGTAGCGTAGAGATGTGGTTATGGTTGACAAGTTGTCACTTGATTTTTGAGTATGCATGCTTTTGAGCTATTTAATTTTTTGATACGTACGAGACTACGCGAGTTATTCAGTGAATCAAAAAATTCAAAGGTTATTAGCCAGACTGCCTTTGACGCGGACAACACAAAAAAGCGCTGCATCCATTAAATACGATACGTTCTAAAAGCCCGTCAAATAATGAAAAACATGTATTAGTCATTATGTTATGCATGAAGAGTAGCACGCCCCAGGCATGTATCTCTTTATTTCTAGTGTACAAAAAAGAAGTGATTCCGCTTTTCCTAAACACGTTCGGGATTTTCGGCCGTCATGGTCGCTTGAATGATATTGTACCAAATCCAGTCTTCGTCGTTTACATATAATTGTTCTCCAACCCACTTTTTTAAGTCAAGGGAAGTGATAAATTCAGACACACTCTTGGCCGTTGGTTGTGGATCACCCTTGAAAATATATTCGGATTCCGCAGTAATCACAATGTGTTCTCCTGCGGCGCCATCCTGATTCCAAACCTTGCTCGCCAAAGCAAGATCTTGAGACACAAACTCGTAAGTGTTATCTTCAGCATAGTGTTTTGCACTTTCTTCGGACATCCAAGCGCCTGCTTTCTCGATAAGTCCATCTACCTCAGCGTCAGTAGCATCCCTATCATTGGGTTCCAAGCCAAACTTGAAAGTACTGGTAATTCGAATTACGCGAGTTTCAGTGGGCGCAGATGTTGGCGGAGTCGTAGGAGCAGCCGTGGTAGGGGCAATCGTTGTTGGATCAGTAGGCTTAGGTTTTGGAGGATCTGTTGGAGGATCCGTTGGGGGGTCGGTAGGCTTTGCAGTAGCTACGGTGGCAGGAGCAGTTGGTACGACTGTCGCTTCCTCGAATATGCTCGCAGGGGGCTGCTCTTGCGGTTCTTCACCAATAGATTGATAAGTCTGGCCATTCCGGCCCAAGCTAGCTCCGTAGACAATGTTTACCGGTTTGTAGTCTCCGGAATTGCTGCTCTGAAAGAGTGTGACAGTTGGATCATTGGGGTCGTAGTATTTAGACCCCTCGAAGTCTTGCAAAAGAAGATTGATTTGATAACCCATCTTTTCACGGAAGCGTTCAAAAAGCGGAGTACCGTTAGCATCCGTGGCTTGTAAGATACGACGGGTGGTATCTTCAACGCCATCCAAAAACATAGGTTCGTTTTCGTCGCATCCCGTACAGGTCAGTCGAACGCCAGCGTTCAAGAAAACGTAGCTATCCTTGTTGTCAATGATTTTATGTTTCAAGTCATTGAAGGATACTTCGTGAGCAACACGTTGGTAGGGACCAGCACACATGCCTGTAATATCATTGTAAACATCTTGGATAACACTTGCGAGGATATCCTTGTTAATATCTGGTACAAGGTCCTGTACAACTAACTCGAAACTTGCATCATGCAGGTCATTTTGATTGGGAGCTTTCTTGGTGGAGCAGTCGACGAGTTTATCCTCTGGCAAAGCAAAAGGATCTTCAACGCCAGCTTCCTCAACAACGATACCTTCCGAATCAAGAGCGCCAACGTAAAATGCGTCCGTGGAGCCAGCTCCGCTGCCAAATTCCATTTCCAGAGCAGCGATCTTTGCTGCGAACGCTGTTGCGAAAGCAGCCAGATCAGTGTCGGATTGAATCTCCAATCGACGCCGACCATCACGGTCTTTGATTTCGGTCGCAGGAGGCATTGCCGTTTTTGCGAAGAGAGGTTCAAAGTCTTGACAGCCAGCGCATGAAACAGTGGCAGTCCAGTTCGACGAAACCATAATTTTGCCTGGTTCGCTGACTCCAGAAGTGCCCGTCATTTCTGCTGTTTGCAAAATTCGGTAGAACTTTTCTTGCTCGCAACCTCCAATGACGTCGTTGTATACAGATCGGAAGGTTTCTTGAATTAATTCTTGTTGTTCCTTGAAGAACGTTTCATCAGTACCGAGGAATCGTAGGTTCACGTATCCAACCTTTTTATCAGTTCCGGCGATGGGCTTGGGCTTGCCTCCCCCACTTGAGGCCAAACAGGTGTCGAGGTCAGGACGATCGACAGTCCCTTCAGCACCATTACCGACGACAAAGGTTCCTACGTCGTACTCCTGGCCGAAACTTTCCACAGCCTCGCGTGCGCCAACATCCGTTGCTTGGGATGAAAGAGAAGCTCCATAAAAGATCTCCACGGGATCCTCATCCTGTGCCGCCGCTGCCAAAAGTTCTTGAAGTTCAACAGTAAAGGACTCGATGAAGAGCTGTAAGTTCGTCTTGAGTGTGTCCGGGTCCCGCTTTTGTAGCTCGCGGTTGTGAGCCTCAGAAGAAAACATCAAGTCCCGTCGCCTGGCAGGCTTGACAGCTTCGTCCTCTGCCTTTTCGCCGTATTGATCAAAGTCGTCTTCGTAAAAGAGGGGCTCCTTGGGACTGCACCCGTTGGAATCTCCATCTT
>Ga0100392_1001397_pt1 | contig 22440 bp, 14 predicted proteins | sample CryGeymeta201516_FD_81548 | JGI IMG/M metagenome (GOLD analysis project Ga0100392, IMG submission 81548) | Groundwater microbial communities from Crystal Geyser aquifers in Utah, USA - Crystal Geyser metaG 2015-16 | ecosystem: Environmental > Aquatic > Deep subsurface > Groundwater | place: USA... | reverse complement strand
GGGTTAGAAAGAAAATCCAAAAACAATATGTCGCTACTTCTTTTTAATTGTCGCTAAAGAAAAACTTGAAATTGTTAATGTTCGCGACGGAGCCGCTCATTTTTGCCCGTCCAATCCGAGTCGCGCACAGCGCGGCGAGGATAGAATTCCATTCGAGCTATTTCAAGAATACACCGCCAATATTAAAGGATGAGAAGTTTACACCCTGCGAGTACAAGTCCTCCGAAGCGAAGCGTAAGGGGAAATCTCTCCCTCTCCGCATTTTATAAATTTCACTATGATACAGCCAATTAAATTAGAGCATCCATCAAAAAAATTATTATTTTTAATCCATGGCTATACCGGCAGTCCGACGGATTTTAACGGCCTGCCTGAATATTTGCATAAAACTCTTAATATTAATGTTAAAGTCATGCTTCTAAAAGGGCATGGCACTAATATTAAAGATCTAGATTCTTTGGAATTTAACGATTTTTTAGTGCAAGCAAAGCGGGAATTGCGGAAAGATTTACAAAAATATGATGAAGTATTTCTGGGCGGAGTTTCTTTCGGCGCGCAATTAGCCCTATATTTGGCGGCTCATTATCCGGTAAAGGCAGTATTTAATGCCTGTCTGCCTTACAAATTAAAATTTCCTTTTAATATTCCAAAATTAGAATTGATTGGAATCTTTAAAAAATATTGGCTGAAGCATATTCCGGAGACAGAAAAAAGATTGCGGCAAAACGCTTTCCATTATAAAGAAATGCATATTAAAGGATTGAAAATAGTCAAGCAGGCCAATCGTAAATTAAAAAAAACATTAACAAAAATATATTGCCCGGTTTTGAGCATTCATTCAGAAAAAGATCCCATCGGCAATTATAAAACAATTGATATTTTAGACAATAAAATAAAAGGTCCCCACGACAAAAAAATATTAAGAATATTTAATGATAAAAATCATAATATTTTTTTTACTGAAAATAGATTTGATATTTATAAAAAAATTGAAGATTTTTTAAAATCAAGCCAAAAAAACAATAATTTTAATTCCAAACGAGTGGCGGCAATTATCCCGGCTTATAATGAGGGCAATAATATAGCCGATGTACTGTCGGTTTTATCCCGAACAAAAATTTTAAATGAAATTATAGTGGTAGATGACGGTTCAACGGATAAGACCCCTGAGGCAGTAAAAAATTTTGGGCAAGTAAAGCTGCTAAGAAATAATAAAAATAAAGGTAAAGCTTACTCCATGCAGCGCGGCATGGATGCCACTAAGGCAGATATCATCTTTTTTTGTGATGCTGATTTGAAAGGATTGACGCCAAGCATGGTGGAACAGATTATCCAGCCGGTAATTAATCAAAAATATGACATGTACATCGGCCTAAGAAATAATGTAATGCAAAAAGCAGTGAATTTGTTTGCCTTGAATTCCGGCGAAAGGGCGCTAACGCGCGCTTTATGGGAAAAATTGCCGGAGAATTTTAAATACCGCTACCGCATTGAAGCTGGATTAAATTTTATTGCCCGGAAGCGCGGGCGAGGCTATGGCTGGCAAAAATTTGATTATTACCAGACCCTGAAAGAAAAAAAATACGGCATCATAAAAGGCACAATATTGCGCTGGTGGATGAATTTTGATGTCGGCTGCGCTTATGCTTTAGCCATAGTCCAAAATTTTTCCCGCAAAAAAAGTTTATAATAATTTTACTTCTCATGGAATACTTTTCTCATTTGCTTCTAATATTAAAAAATATCTCCAACTGGAATTATTTATTAATATTTGCCTTGTCATTTTTTGAATCAATGGCGTTTATCGGCATAATAATTCCCGGGACCATAGCCGTAACTGTCGGCGGTTTTTTAGCCGCCCAAGGCATTATTGACATAGAATATCTTTTTATATTTGCTGTTTTAGGCGCAATTTTAGGAGATAATTTCAGCTACTATTTGGGCAAAAAAGGCATTATCGCTTTTCAAGAAAAAAATAAGATATTTAAGCTTAGCCTGCTTGAAAAAGGAGAAATTTATTTTAAAAAGCATGGCCATAAAAGCGTTTTTTTAGGCCGTTTTATCGGCTGGTTTCGGCCAATTATCCCTTTTGTCGCCGGCTTATTCAAGCTTAATAGAAAAACCTTTTTATTTTGGAATGTATCAAGCTCTTTGCTTTGGGCGGCATTTCACATCGCTTTGGGTTATTTTTTCGGGCAAACTTGGCAAGTTATTATTTTATGGTCAAACCGGATAGCCGTGTTTATAGCTATTTTCATTATAACTGTAATTATTTTTTATTTACTGGAATGGCTTATAGCTAAAAAGGGCAAGAAAATTTTAGCATTTTTAATTTCAATCTGGCGCTCCATTACGCATGCTATTGCCGGCAACCCTGATGTTTTAAAAATAACAGCCAAACATCCTCTTTTTTTTGAATTTATAAAAAAAAGGCTGGATAGGAATAAATTGTCCGGGTTGCCAACATCGCTTTTGGCAATGGCGTTTCTTTACATTCTCTTTCTCTTTGTCGGCATTGTGGAAAAAATTATTACTTCTAATGCTATTATTACCACGGATACCAACGTTGCCAACCTGCTGGCCGTATTTAGAAGCGCGGAGCTTAGTAATGTTTTTCTTTGGATTACTTTGCTCGGCAAATGGCAGATTATATTGGGTTTTGCCGGCGCCAGCGCCGGCATTTTATGGCTATGGCGCCAGCGAACTTATATCGCGCCGCTTTTTCTGGCCATATTGGGCAGTGAAATTTTTGCCTGGCTGGGAAAAATTACTATTCACCGCGCCCGGCCGGAAAACTCCGTTTACACGGAAAATTCTTTTTCTTTTCCCAGCGGACATGCCACGCTCTCAATTGCCTTTTACGGCTGGCTGGCTTATATGCTTATCCGGCGCGCCAAACGCTGGCCGGCAAAAGTAAATATATTTTTTACGGCCGCCGGCATTATCCTGCTCGTCGGCTTCAGCCGCTTGTATCTCGGCGTCCATTATGTAAGCGATGTCTGGGGCGGATATCTTGTCGGCGCGCTCTGGCTTATTATCAGCATTAGCGTTTCCGAATGGCTAAATTATAAAAAAAACTCCATAGTATTTTCCCCATCAATCAGAACACGCTCTGCGGCCATAGTATTAATTTTAGCTTCGCTTTTATTTTATATCGGCTATGCGCTTAATTTTAATCCGGCGGCGGCTCCTCTTCTAGCCGCGCCCAAGGAAATTATAGTCCAAGATATGGATAATTTTTTAGATGATCAGTTAAAATATACCCAAACGCTTACCGGACAAAAACAAGAGCCCCTTAGTTTTATTATTTTAGCTGATAATGACAACGAATTGGTAAAATCTTTCTATGATTCCGGCTGGTTTTTAGCGGACCAAGCGGATATGGCTTCAATGGCAAAACTGGCGCAAGCGGCTTTTTTACAAAAAACCTATCCAGCCGCCCCGATGACGCCGTCATTTTGGAATTCGCAAGTGCATAATTTCGGCTTTGAAAAGCCAACCCAACCCAACAATGTCCGCGAACGGCATCATGCCAGATTTTGGAAAACAAATTACATCACTCCGGATAAAAAACAAATTTATGTCGGCACTGCCAGTTTAGATATTGGTCTAAAATGGGGCGTAACGCATAAAATAAATCCGGACATAGATACCGAACGCGAATTTCTTTTGAATGATTTAATAAAAATAGGCGCAGTGGCAGATTGGCAAAAACAAAAATTTGTGGAACCGAAGCTTGGACAGAATTTCTCCGGCGATTTATTTTTTACCGACGGCCAGATATATATTATTTTCATGAACTAACAAAAAACCCCCACAAACGGACGAATTATTAAAATATAAAATTCGCTAAAATTCGTTAAAAGATGTATAATAATATATATTATGAAGAATAATAAGCATAAAAATTTATATCATAATTATAATTATGCCGCCAAATAATAAAATTGAAGAAACCACGGCCGAGCTTTTATCTTTAGCGGATATAAAAATAAACGGGAATAGGCCATGGGATATAAAAATATTAAATAAAAAATTTTTTAGCCGGGCTTTATCACAAGGTTCTATCGGCTTAGGAGAATCTTATATGGACGGCTGGTGGGAAACGAAAAAATTAGATGAATTTTTTTATCGCCTCCTGTCGGCTGAAATTCATAAAAAAATAAAAATAAGCTGGCCGGTAATAAAAACCGTTATAAAATCAAAAATTATTAATCGTCAATCTAAAAACCGCTCATCGGCAATAGGAGAAAAGCATTATGACGTGGGCAATGATCTGTTCGCCAAAATGCTCGGCCAAAGAATGGTTTATACTTGCGGTTATTGGCGCCACGCCAGAAACTTAAACGAAGCGCAATCAGCTAAACTGGATTTGGTATGTAAAAAACTTAAACTAAAGCCGGGAATGAAAATATTGGATATCGGCTGCGGCTGGGGAAGCTTTATAAAATTCGCGGCGAAAAAATACGCGGTTGAAGCCGTAGGAATCACCGTTTCCAAAAAGCAGGCGGAGATGGGGAAACAATTATGCCACGGGCTAACGGTGGAAATAAAGCTCCAAGACTACAGGGATATTGAAGGAAAATTTGACCGAATCGTTTCTTTGGGAATGTTTGAGCATGTGGGATATAAAAATTACCGAAAATATATGCAAATTGCCAACGATTGCCTGACTAGAGACGGCTTATTTCTTTTACAAACAATTGGGCAAAATAATTCAGCTGTCTCCGGCGATCCCTGGACTGATAAATATATTTTTCCTAACGGCATGCTCCCGTCAATACAACAAATAGGCAATGCTATAGAAAATTTATTTATCATGGAAGATTGGCATAATTTTAGAACCGATTATGACAAAACACTGATGGCCTGGTTTGCCAATTTTGATAAAAATTGGAATTATATAAAAAATAATTACAGCGCCAAATTTTATAGAATGTGGAAATACTACCTTTTATCCTGCGCCGGCGCTTTTCGGGCAAGAAATATTCAGCTTTGGCAAATAGTTTTTTCCAAATCAGGAAATAATAAAGAATATGTATCTATTAGATAATATTCGCAATTATAAAAAATTTAACAGATGAATTATATGGAATTTACTAAATATACGGCGCTAACGGCCGAACAGGCATTAAAAAAATTAGCTGGAAATAAAAAAGACCTAAGCGCTCCGGAAGCCCAAGTTCGGCTGAAAAAATTCGGCTTTAACCAAATTGCCAGCCATGAATTAAAATGGTGGCATATTTTTTTTAAGCAGTTTAATTCGCCGTTTATTTATATTCTATTCTTCGCGTCCGGCCTGGCTCTGACTATGGGAGAGAAAATCGACGGTTTTATGATTTTAGGATTTATCACTATAAATGTAATTATCAGCTTTATTCAAGAATACCATTCGGCCAAAACTATCCAGCTTTTGCGTAAATTCATAATCGCCCGCTGCCATGTTTGGCGCAGTGGCTCCGAATGCTTGCTTGACAGCCGCGAATTGGTGCCTGGCGACATCGCGGTGGTAGAAACCGGCGACATTATTCCGGCGGATTTGCGCTTTATAGAAACCAATGCCTTAACCGTTAATGAATCTATACTCACCGGGGAATCGGCGCCGGTTTGGAAAACCAAAGAGCCGACCAAACAGCCGATGGCCGATATCGCCGCTGCTAAAAATATCGGCTTTGTCGGCACAACGATGGTTAGCGGCCGGGCCTTGGGCGTAGTTATCGCCACTGGTAATGCGACCATTATGGGTGAAATAGCCGTTTTAACCGCCAGCGCGGAACGGACCAGCCCGTTTGCCAAGGGAATTTATGATTTTAGCCGATTTATAATGAAAATGACCATAACCATACTGATTTTATTGTTTACGATAAATTTACTTATCAAAGGAGCGAACGCCAATCTAATAGAATTAACCTTATTTTCCATCGCCTTGGCCGTGAGCGTTATTCCTGAAGCACTGCCCTTGGTCACCACTCTGTCCCTTTCTACCGGCGCCATGCGCCTGGCGCGCCGGCATGTAGTAGTTAAACGCTTGACGGCAGTGGAAGACCTGGGAAGTATTGAAATATTATGCGCGGATAAAACCGGCACGATTACGGAAAATAAATTGGCAGTCGCTCAGATAAATTCTCCTGAACCGGAAAAATGCCTGCTGATGGCTACAATCACGGCTTCATTTTTAACAGAAAAAAAGACCGACCCTAATAACGCTTTTGATTTGGCTCTTTGGCAAAAACTAACTGCTGCTACCAAAGCCGAAGCTAGGGCTTATACCCGGGTGAATGAAATTCCATTTGATCCTGACCGCCGGAAAAACAGCGTTTTAGTTAAAATATCCGGACAACTGCAACTAATTGTCCGCGGAGCGCCAGAAGCCATACTGGCCGGAACCAATCTTAGGTTATCTGAGAAAAAAGAAGCTCTAAACTGGTCCGCGCAGGAAGGCCTTCTCGGCCGGCGGGTAATTGCGGTTGCCAACAAAGCATTTTCTTCCGCCAATTATAAAATAAAAGATGAACATAATTTAATATTCTTAGGGATGATTTCTTTTTTTGACCCGTTAAAAACGACTTCCCAAGAAGCCATTAATAAAGCCGAGCATTTAGGGGTGCAAATTAAAATTTTAACCGGCGACGGCCCGGAAGTCGCCGGTGCCGTGGCCAAGCAGGTTGGCCTAATAGCCAATGCCGGCCAAGTTTTAACTGGAAAACAATTAGACGCCATGGATGAAACTGAACGCTTGCCGGCGGTTGAATCGCATAATGTTTTTGCCCGCATTTCCCCAACGCAAAAATATGAAATTATCCAGATTTTACAAAAAAAATACGCAGTTGGATTTTTAGGCGAAGGCATTAATGACGCTCCGGCTTTAAAAATCGCCAACGTGGCCATTGCCGTAGATAAAGCGGCCGATATCGCCCGGGAGGCATCGGATATAATTCTGCTCCGCCACGATTTAAAAGTTATTATTGACGGCGTCCAAAGCGGACGGGAAATTTTTTGCAATACTATTAAATATTTGGAAATTACCCTTATTTCCAATTTCGGCAATTTTTACGCAATTGCCATCGCTTCACTGGTCTTATTATTTCTGCCGATGTTGCCGGTCCAAATACTGCTTTTAAACTTGCTCTCTGATTTTCCCATGATTGCCATTGTCGCGGACAGCGTGGACCGCCAAGAGCTAAAGCGCCCGCGAATTTATAATGTCCATGAAGTCGCCGCTATCGCTATCTTATTCGGCTTTATCAGCACTGTCTTTGATTTTATCATTTTTGCCCTTTTTTACCATGCCGAACCGTCGGTTCTGCAAACCAACTGGTTTATCGGCAGCGTGCTCACAGAACTGGCTTTAATATTTTCTATGCGGACCAAACTGCCTTTCTGGCGCTCGCGCCCGCCATCATTGATTTTGGGCGGTCTTACGGCCGCGGCCGCTCTGGCCGCTATTATTATTCCTTTCACCATTTTCGGCCAAACGGTTTTTAAATTCATCAAGCCGTCATCCGGCCATCTGCTTATAATTGCTGGAGTGGTGCTTGGCTATTTTATTATTACGGAAACAATTAAGAAATTTTATTTTCCCCCAAAAACCCAACTTAAAAACTTATAAAAAAACATCTGTTGCCTAACGGATGTTTTTTAAAATATTCTTTGCTTTCTTATTTTTTTATTTTATTGTTTTTTCGCTTTATGGCTTTCCGGCTTTTTCGTTTTTTTGTCATTCTTCTTGGAACTATAATTTTTTATCACGTCAACTAATTTTTTAATTCCTTCGCCAATAATATATAATGATGAAGCGCTATGCTCTATTTTGCTTTTAAATGCTGTTAAAATTTCATCCACTTTTTTAATTCTCTCCCGCATTTCCTTTATAACCATAAAAATCTGGCGCATAATCATGGCTAAATAATAAATTAGCCAAGCAAAAAATAGGGATAACAAAATTACACCAATAGTTTTGGCAATATTTAAAATGTCTTGTGAGTTGTCAAATAAATCCATATTACGAATTACGAATTCGTTTACAAATTTACGAATTCATTAATTAATATTATTATTTTATATTTAAACTTTTTTATATTTAACCCTTTCCCCGCGTAAAACTGGCCAATAATTCATAATCTATTATTTTCTCGTATTAAAATTTATTTGTAAATTTGTGATAATTTGTAATTCGTAACTTAAAAATCTCTTATTTTGGCGGCAAATTTTTCTTTTAAATCCTTTATTAATTTTTGCTGCAAATTATCTACTTCCGCGGAAGTTAAAGTCCTGTCCGCCTGATAAGTAATATGAAAAGCCAGGCTCTTTTTATCTTTGCCTAATTGGCCGCCCTCATAAACATCAAATAATTCCACTGCCTTAATAAGCTTGTCAAAATTTTCTATTCTTTTCTTAATATCATTATACAATATTTGGGCATTAACTACAAAAGCTAAATCGCGCGCGGATTGGGGATATTTATCCAGCTCCTTATAACCGCGGTTTGATTTTTTCATAATTGCATTAATAAAATCATTAAAATTAATTTCGGCTACAGCCACTTCTTTTTTCAAGCCCAGGCCAGCCTGCAAGCGGCTGTCTAATTTAACTATGGAACCGATTATTTTCCCTTCAATCTCAATGAAAGCGCAAATCTGCTGATCAGCCCAATTATAGATAGTTTCCGAAGGATTAAATTTAACAGTTAAATTAAACGATTCGGCCAGCAGGCCGATAACGCTTTTCACTTTGCCGAATACAGCCGCTGTCTCTCGGCCGCCGAATATTATGCCGATTCTTCTTTCTTGATAAGGAAGATGGCCGTTGCCGGTGGCGTCTTTTTTTATATTGCCCGGAGTGGAAAAATAAACATTTCCGATTTCAAACAAAGCCATTAAATCATGGCGGGCCTGGTTGGTTTTAATATTATTGATTAAATTAGGGGCCAAACTCTGCCTAAGCATGGTCTGGTGCGCGGCGATGGGATTTAATATTTTAAGATGGGCGGTATAATCTATATTTAATTTTTTCAGCTGATCTTCGCCGACAAAAGAATAATTATAAACTTCCGTTAATACGCCAGCGCCCGCTAAAATATTTTTTATTTTTCTTTCATATATTCTTTCCGGGCTGGAGCAAGGTTTCTGCATTTTTATTTTCGGCATGGCCGGCGCTAATTTATTATAACCGTAAATTCTGGCCGCTTCTTCCAAAAGATCCTCCGGGATTGATATGTCGCGCGTAGCCCGCCAGGTGGGTACAATCACCTCGAGCTTCTATTTGGATGCTTTTACGACAAACCCTAAACTTTCCAATATATTAATAATTTTTTTATTATCTATGATTACTCCCATGCGCCTTTCCAGCCAATTTAAATCCAGCTCAATCGGCCCTTGGTTTAATCCATATTTGTTCCCGCCTGCCTTGACGGCGGATAAATCAACCAGATTGCTTATGACTTTTGTCCGGGGAATTATTTTTTTAATCAATTCTACCGCCCGCGCCAAAGCCAGCTCGCATAAATTCGGATCCAAAGCTTTTTCAAAACGCATGGAAGATTCCGTGCGCAAGCCCAGTTTCTGGACGGTTTTTCTAATGGATAAAAAATTGAAATTGGCCGACTCTAAAATAATAGTTTTGGTGGTACTGTTGATTCCACTGCCCAAGCCGCCCATTACTCCGGCCAGGGCTAGCGGCTGTCGGCCGTCGGTAATCACCAATGTCTCGGAATCCAATTTTCTGGCTTCGCTATCCAAAGTTTCCATGGTTTCTCCGTCTTTGGCACGGCGCACTAATATTTTATATCCATCCGCCTGTTTGATTTTGGCCGCGTCAAAAGCGTGCAAAGGCTGTCCCATTTCCAGCATCACATAATTGGTTATATCAACAATGTTATTTATCGGCCTCATGCCGACCGCCATCAACCTTTCTTTCATCCACTGAGGCGATTCGGCAATAACAATTCCTTCCATAGCGACGGCCATATACCTGGGGCATAAGGTAAAATCGTCAACTTTTGCCTTTAACTCAATCTTAGGCGCAGATTTTAATAATTTATTATTATATTTAAACGGCTTAAATTTGGTATTTAAAAAAGCGGCTATTTCCCTGGCTAAGCCGTAGTGGCTCCAGAGATCAGGCCGATGGGTAATAGATTTATTGTCAATGGCAAACACTATGTCTTTTAAGTTAAGATAATCCGATAAATTAACGCCGATTTTTGCCGGCTGGTCTAAAATCAAAATACCGCTATGGTCATCGCCCAGTCCCAGTTCATCCGGAGCGCAAAGCATTCCTTCTGATTTCTCTCCCCTTACTGCCGCTTCTTTGATTTCTATACCATTGGGCAATATAGCGCCTGCTAAAGCTACCGGCGCAAATTGGCCGGCTTTAATATTAACAGCGCCGCAGACAATATCTAATTTAATTTTGCCAATATCAACTTTTACAAGCTGTAATCTGTCCGCGTTCGGATGTTTTTTTATCTCTAATATTTTACCAACGACAATATTTTTATATTTGTCTGACTGGCTTTTCACCCCGTCAATCTCCACCGTATGCATGGTCAGGCGCAGGCCTAATTCCTCCGGTGTTATTGATTTCGGAATATTAACAAAATCTTTAAACCAATTAAGTGATATTTGCATAGTTAAATTATTTTAAACTTATTTTATATACGTTAAATTCGTTTAATATTCGTTATTATTCGTGTTTTTATTAAAACTGTTCCAAAAACCGCAAATCGCCGGACTGGAAAAGACGAATATCTTTAATGCCGTATTTCATCATCACTAATCTATTTATGCCCAAACCAAAGGCAAAACCGCTGAATTTATCCGGGTCTATTCCTCCGGCGGTCAAAACATTGGGATGCACCATACCGGCTCCCAGCATCTCCAGCCAGCCGCTTCCTTTGCAGCTGGGACAGCCTTTCCCCCCGCAGATCGTACAATTGACGTCTATTTCCAAACCCGGTTCCACAAAAGGAAAATAACCCGGCCTGACCCTGATATTGACCGGCCGATCAAAAATTCCGGATAGCATTTCTTTTAAAACTGCCAGCAAGTTGGTCAAGGAAATGTCCTCGCTAATCATCAGCCCTTCCAGTTGGTAAAAAGTGTGCTCATGGCTGGCATCAATCGCCTCTGACCGAAAAGTTCGACCGGGCGCCACGCAACGCAGGGGCGCCCCGAATTCTTTCATGGCCCTGATTTGCACCGGAGAAGTGTGGGTGCGCATTACCAAGTCATATTTTCCGGCTTCATTTTTCTTATCAATATAAAATGTATCCTGGATGTCGCGGGCTGGATGAAACGCCGGAATATTTAAAGCGCCAAAATTATAATAATCGCTTTCCAACTCCGGACCGTCAAGCACCATAAAGCCCAAAGAAAAAAATAAATCCTCTAAATCATTCTGTACCTGGGTTATGGGATGGATATGGCCTCGGGCTATTTTTCCCCCGGGCAGAGTCACATCCGTCTTAGTTCCGCTTTTTAAACTGCTTGATAAAATATCTTTTTTTCGGCTAATTTCCTTCTGAATTTCCCTTTTAATATTATTAGCCAGCGTGCCTATAGCCGCTTTTTCTTTGACTGACAAATCGGCAATCATCCTTAATATTTTTGTCAATTCTCCTTTTCGGCCTAAATATTTAATTTCCAAATCGCACAAAGAATCAATATTTTTTATCTTGGCTATTTGGTTTAATATTTCTTGCTGTATTTTTTTTAATTTATCTTTCATAATGCCAAATTAATTATTGTTTTATATTATGGGCGTAGCTTAATAAAAAAAATTCCAATACCGACAGCCCAGCGACTAAAAATATCAGATTCATCCAACTGAATAAATTACGGGAAAGTAATAATAAAATAATAATAATAAAAAATGAAAATAAAAATGATTGGCGAAACGCCTCTTTGACTGAATTAAAAACCAGCTCCCTCTTCAAAAAAATAAATCTTATAATAAACCCAATAATAGCCGTAGCGCCGACCAAGGACAATCCCAGGGAAAAATAAAACAACAAAAATCCGATCCAATTGGTCGCCTCCGGATTTACGGTCCAAATTATAAATATAAACGACGACCAGCACAGAAGAGTAGATATAATCATTAATATAAGATAGGCGCGGAGGGTCATAAAAAATTTAAAATTATAAATCTATAAATACTTTACCATTTTAAATCATATATTTCAAGTTTTACGAAATTCGCAAATATCAAAAAAATCGCAGAAAGCGCATAAATTTGACGGCCGGGGCGGAAATTCCCCTTTAGCAATTTCTTCAATGGTATTTATTACTTTATTTTTAATTTTATCAAGCTCATCAGCCGTGCCTAAAAATTCTTCTTCGCTGTTGTTCTCCAAATAATAGAAAACAACCGAGCTGATTGGTTGCTTGAATAAATCAGCCGCCGCCATCTGGTAGATTAATAATTGCTCTTTGTTCTCTATGGTTAATTTCTGTTTGGGCAGGCCGGTTTTGTAATCAATAATTCTCAAAGCCCCATCAGATTCGTCTATTCTGTCTATCTTCCCGCGAACCATATATAATTTGCTTTGGCTTTTTATCTTCATCTTAAATCCCTTTTCAATATATAGGGTCCTGGGCCAATTATCTTTATATTTAATAAAAAATTCTTTTAATATGACCTTACCTTTGGTTTTGTATTCTTCTTTTTGCTTTTTGGACGCGAACCAATCGTCTATCCAGCTTTTTTCATAAATTTTTATGATTTCCGCCAAAGTAATATTTATTTTCTCCGCCTCATTCCTGTTTGGCGTTTTCGCGGCGAATAAATCGCCCTGGTCAAAACCGGTTTTTTCACGCAAAAGCTCAAACACTTTCTGCATAGTGGCATGCATGGTCTGACCGAAAGAAAAAACCGCCTTGCCCCGCGCCGGCACTCTTAAAATATGGGCGAAACGGTATTGATAAGGGCAATGGGAAAAAGCCGCCAGCTGGGTATAGGAAAAATAGGTCGGCATAGAAAAATTTCGGATTTCGGATTTAGGATTTAGGATTTCTAATTTATGATTTGTTTGCCGATTAGAAATTGGAAATTGTTTGAAAATTGAGAATTGTCGCCGCGAAGCGGGATCCCGATGGCGGGAAGAATTGAAAATTTTTTCAGATTCATCGCCAATAAGATTTTTCTTGCTGACTAATCCAATTTCTTCAAGAAATCTTGACGGTTTTTTCTTCCGCGCTCCGCCATAATCCGGAGACCAGGAAAAATACAGCCCCTCTTTCGCCCTGGTCATGGCCACATAAAACAAGCGCCGCTCTTCTTCCAGATGAATATCTCCGGCCGGCAGTATCTCCTTGATTAAAGCATCGGGTATCTTAATCATTTCTTGGCGGGGAATAGTCGGAAAACGCTTATCAACCATATTGACGATAAAAACATATTTAAATTCCAAGCCCTTGCCTCCGTGCACAGTCATTATTTTAACGGCTTCCGGGCCGGCTTCTCCATCAGGCGCGATTGATCCTTCGTCGCCGGAATCAATCTCCATGGCCAATTCGTTTAAAAACGCTTTAACGCTCTTATCATCCGATCCTTTTTGGAATGCTTGCGCCCGCTTCATAAACTGGTTCAAATAAGCTATCGGCTCTTTCGTTTTCGCTTCATCCGCTTTGGTTAAATATTTCAAATAGCCGCTATCCTCCAAAAAAGCGATAATAATTTCACTAGCTATCCGCTCCCGCGCCATAATAGAATGCTTGGCAATTAAATTTAAGACCGCGTTAATTTTGTCTAATATTTTTTTTGATTGGATAAAATTAGCGGCGCTTTTAAAAACTTCATAGAGAGACCAGTTTTTTTTATTCGCCCAATAATTAAAGTTCACCAGCTCCTGATAAGAAAAATTAAAAACCGGAATGTTTAAAACGCGGAACATGGCCCGGCTTTCATGATAATCGTCCAGTAATTTCAAGTAAGCGATAATATCCATTATTATCGGCTTGGCATAAAGCCCGCGGAAGGCTAAAAATTGGTAAGGCACCCCGGCCAATTCCAAATAAGCGCTAAATTCTTTAGCCGCGTCGTTGGCTCTTATTAAAATGGCAAAATCATTCCAAGTCGCTTCTTCGTCCCTTTTTTCCAATTCAATTATTTTCTTAATTACCAGCTTAATTTCATCATACAAATCTTCTCCTTTAATCGCTTCTACTTCTCCCCTGCCATTGGTTTGGGCTATTAGGCGCTTATTTAATTTAACAAGCGACGGTTTCTTCTTGCCAGCCGACCGCTGTTTATTTAATTGATATTCCAGCCGGTTAGGGTTGTTCAGCTGGATAAAATTGTAAGAGAGATCTAAAATATTCTGTTGGCTGCGATAATTTTTTACCAAAGTTACTTTTTTAGCGTCAGGGAAGTCTTTAATGAATTCCAAAACATTGCTCATAGAAGCTCCTCGGAAACGATAAATACTTTGGTCGTCATCGGCGCAGACTATTAAATTTTTTTTGGGGCCAAGAAGCATTTTTATCAATTCGTACTGCGCCCAATTGGTATCCTGAAATTCATCCACCAAAATATATTTAAACTGCCCGCGATATTTTTCCAAAATCATCGGCCTGGCCCGGAAAAGCTTCAGGCAATAATTTATCAAATCGCCGAAATCCAAAGCGCCGGCTTCCAAAAGCAAATTCTGATAAATATGATAAGCGTTGGCCACTTCGTTTATCCTCGCTACTTCTTGAATGGCGATTTCTTTTGTTAACGCTATACCATCATCGTCTTCATTATTTTCCCTCCCCTTACGAAGGGGAGGGTTGGGTGGGGTCTTGGGGTGAGATTGGATTGTGCCACGAGACCTCCCCTTGGTACCCTCCTTAGTAAGGAGGGAAAATTTACCTTTCCCCCCTGACATCGTGCCGTCTAAATTGCCCTTTAACTCTTCCCCGTATTGTAAATAATCAGCCGGCGCAATATCTTCATCTTTCAAGCGCGAAAAATGCTTGATTAAATACTTTATGAATTTTGTTGGATTGCCCGCCGGCTGGTAATAATCCAAATTGAATTTATCTAAATTTTTTCTGATTAAGGCCCATTGCTCAAATTCATTCAATAATTTAAAATCGTCGGGTAAGCCGATATCCAAACCGTGATTTTTCAAAATTCTTTCGGCAAAACTATGGAAGGTGGAAATCCATAAGTCCGTATAGCCCAAAGGAAACAACCGGTCCACCCGCTCCTCCATTTCTCCGGCCGCCTTCTCCGTAAAAGTAAGCGCCAATATTTCCTCCGCGCCGGCCAGTCCCTGATTAATAATATAGGCAATCTTCTGGGTAATGACCGTAGTTTTGCCGGTGCCGGCGCCGGCCACAATCAAAAGAGGGCCGCCATTATGCCTGACCGCCTCAAATTGTTCTTTATTAAGTTTTTCCATTAAATCTTGCTCCATAAAAACGGTTAATACGCTTAAATTTTTAATCTTTGACTATCTTTGTCATGCCGTGCTTGACACGGAATACAGTAGTTAACGGCACAAATGCTAATTTTAAATCGTTAATCTTATATTTATATTTCTGCGGCTCTCTCCTGGATTGCGGGTCAAGCCCGCAATGACAAATAAAGGTAAATGCAATTCATTATTCATGCTTCATTATTCAACCCGCCGCCTGGATAATTATTTTAATTAAATCTTTAAAATTTTTCTAAACCTCGCTTCATCCCGATAAGGGCCGATGACGGCTAAATTCAAGCCCTGGTTTGTAAAAATATCTTGAGCCACGCGGCGCAAATCAGTTAATTTTACGGACTTTATTTTTTTGATATACTCCTCCGGCGAAAAAATATTTTTTCTGATAACCGCCTGCCGGCCGTACCAATCGGCCACATTATCCGACGCTTCCAACTGGATGGCCAGCTTGCCGGCAAATAAATCCTTAACCCTCCGCAATTCGTCTTTATCGGCTAGAGCAGTCTTAATTTTTTTATATTCTTGTAAAATAATCTGGATGGCTTTTTCCAATTTATCCACCGGCACGCCGGCCTGCGTGGTTAAATAGCCGGAATCGGTATAAAATTCCGTGCTGGTCCTGATATAATAAGCCAGCCCCTGGCGCTCTCTTAAATTTATAAAAAGCCGCGAGCTCATGGATCCGCCGAGTAAAACCCCTAAAATTTTCAAAGCGATTTCGTCCCGATGCCCGATGGGAAAAGCGCGCACGCCCAAAGACAAATGCGCTTGGTCTGTTTTTTTATAATGGACTTTGCATTGCGTCCGGCTTTGCGCTTCTTTGACCTTAATTTTATCTTTAAAATCCGTTGGCTGATATTTAGAAAAATATTTATTAATTTTTTTTATAATATTATTATTAATGTTGCCGGCTAGGCAGATAACCGTATTTTGCGCGCCATATTGCGATTTTAAATAATCCATAAAATCCGGGCGACTAAGTCCCAGAATGCTCTGCTTGGTCCCAATTGTATCCCAGCCGGCTGGCTGGTCGCCGTATAGGCATTCTTCAAATAAATCTTCAACATACATCATGGGGTTGTCCCGATACATATTAAACTCTTCAATAATTACGCCTTTTTCTCTGGCAATTTCCCCGGCGTCTATTTTGGAATTAAGAAGCATATCGCTCACCACATCCATGGCCAATTCAATTTTGGAAGCATCGGATTTAACCCAGTAGCCGGTATATTCCTTGGCGGTAAAAGCGTTGAATTCCGCCCCGATGCCGTCCAATTCGGCGGAGATGGCCATCGTGCTTGGCCTTTTGGCCGTGCCTTTAAAAAACATGTGCTCCAAAAAATGGGAAATGCCGTTGTTGTTTTTATTCTCATATTTGGAGCCGGTGCCGACAATAACTAAAATAGTGGCCGTCTTAGTGCCACTCATGGGAATCGCGATTAAGCGCAAACCGTTTTTTAATTTATGAATCATGAATAGTGAATTATGATTCGTTATTCTATTTAAAAAAATTATTTTTCGTACTCCAATATGGCTTTAAGCACTTTTGAATCAACCGCCAATGGCTCCATATATAAAATTTGCGCGCGGACCACGTCCACCGAACCGTCCGGCCCGTGGGTTTCCTGGCCGCGCTTGACTAACCGCAGACTGTCGGGCTGTTTATTGTTGTTTCCATTTTTATCCATCTGATCATAATTATAATAAACATTATCCATCACCACCGGATCGGAGGCGATATCGCCAATCTGCCCGTACCACTCGGTCCCGTCTACTAATTTTACCGCGTACCACTTTTTTTCCTTATCAATATTACTGCCGGCATTTTCATTTTTATTAAAATACAGCCAATAAATTAAAAATATAGCTATCAAAACAGCCAATATCAATACTATCCGCTTGACTAATTTTTCATTTACCTTAGTCGCCACCGGCCGGATGATTTTCTGCCAATCTTTTTTATTAATTCTGGCTTCATTATAAATATTATCTATCCCCTCCTGCCTGTCTTTCGCCCAGCTTTGGCTTTGCTTCATTTTCTCCCGCAAATTAACGGTTTTTTGAAATTTTTTCGCCATAAATTTTTTGGAAGCAAGACTTCCAAGTAAACTTGGAAGTCTTGCTTCCAAAAGGATTAATATTCAAAATTTTTTATTTCTTCTTTTCTTTCTATAATATCATTTAAAATATTCAAAGCTAAATCTTTATATTCAGCAGAGTTTTTAAACTGGCTCAATATATCTTTTTTATCGCACAAATTATCTTTATTATCGCCGATGTATTCCGGCCAGCTTGATTTTACTATTTTTAACATTGTCTTGTCTATTTTATGAATACGAAAATTTAAATTAACATAGATACTCGTATGCAATAATTGATCGTTAGATTTAATATGTACAGATTTAAATTTCCCCTGAAATAAAACTCCGCTTCTTTTGTGCTTATTGTTGTAATATTTTGTATAGCCATTACCGATTTTCTGCAATAATTTTTCAATTCCTTTATCAGTAATTTGTTTTAAAATAAAATGATAATGATTGGGGTTTAAACAATAGCATATAAATTCAACTAGCTTTCCTGATGACTTGGACATCCGATGTCCAAGTTTATATTTATTTTCATATATACTGCCGATCGGTTCAATTGTATTGAATTCGGCCATACTTTGCATAAATCTCTTTAAATCATAAATATCTGAAAATATTTGCCTTTTATCAACGCCTCTATTGAATATATGATAATATTGGTTAGTAATAAAAGGTGTTTTTCTCATAGATACAATTTATCACAAAGGACATCCGATGTCCACTTGGACATCGGATGTCCAAACTACAAACTACCGCCCCATATTGTAGAGCTGTTTTACTTCTACAGAAGTGAGTACGCGGTTATAGGCACGAATTTCATCCATTGGGCCGTGGCGATTATTATAACCTGATATAGCGGCATTTCCCCCTTCCTGGCCTATTAATAAATTCGCGGCATAATTTTCAAAATTCGCGAGACCAGTACTGGTACTGGTTACAGTCCCATCAAAATAAACTATTAATTCATCAACATAACCACTTACGGCTCTATTCAGAGTAACAACCATGTGGTGCCATTCATTATTAGAGGGGAGCGTATAATTAGCTTCCACGACTACTGCGCCATTAGCAGTATTAAAAATTGTTTGATCTTGCGCGATATAATATGAAGCATTTACTAATACCGAGTCATTACTAGAAAAAAATACCTCGGCATTTCCATTTTGGCCTTTATACCAGAAAGAAATTGAGTAATCGCTTGTGCCGGGATCTATTATATTCGAACTAACGATAATATTTCCAGTGCTGCCAGTATTGTTAAATTGCAAGGCCTGGCCGAATTTTCCAATTGTAGGTATTACATCATTTCTTAAATTACCCGTTGCCCCATTGCCGCTTGTATCCAAAACTTCTCCGCTAGTGTTTGCCCAATCCATATTTGGCCCGTCAAAGGTCCAGTGGCCGGTAAGGCCGGCGGCTAAGGTACTCCCTGTTTTGACTGCCGGAGTTTTGTTAATTTTCATAGTGCCGCCCATATTATAGAGCCGTTTGATTTCATCCAAAGATAACACTCTATTATACGCCCTGACTTCGTCTATTTTTCCTAAAAAATTTTCGTTAGCATTATCACCGCCGATTTTAGTGGCGGTAAAGCCAATTCCGCCGGTGTCCGCGCCGCCATCAGCCGCTCCATTTAAATAATATCTATAAACCCCGCCTATCCTAGTTAAAACTACATGGTGCCACTGATTTAATGAGATTGCGGTATTGCTTAAAATTTCCGGAGGATAAAAATTAAGTTTCCATAAACCGCCCCCTATAGGTGTAATATAAAAACCGTCCCCGGCATCGGTAGCAAACAAATTCACGTAACCATAATACCCTATTATTCCGGTCCTGGGATAAATCCACATAGAGATGGTAAAAGGACCGTTTAAATTAATGTTCGGCAGATTGATCATGTCCGAGCCGTCAAATTCAAGGGCCTGGCCGAGCTTGCCGATGGTCGGCTGGGCATAAGGCGCAGTGCCGGCCAAAGTGCCGTGCTTGTTATTCCCGGAAACATCCATGATGGTATTGCCGTTTTTATCCGCTCCGTCAAAGGTCCAATAGCCCAATAGGCCGTCGGTTAATTTATTCTTTTGCGCAGAGTTGATTTTTACCAAGCCGACCTCGTATAATTTTTGCACGTCGGCATCGGATAAAACCCGGCCTTTAAAAACGCGAACCTCGTCCATAGACCCTTGGCGGAAGCACGAGGTGCGCAACCAATTCTCTTTGCCAATGGCCACCGCTCCGCCCCAACTCCCGCCTTTAAAATTATTATCAGTTGACGAAGCCAGCAAAGAGCCGTCTATATAAATTTTCATTATGGAGCTGGCATCAACGGTCCGGTCCAAAGTAAAAGCTAAATGATGCCACTGGCCGTTATCAGGCAAGGTATAACTGAAATTTCCTCCCCCAAACCCCGAGGCAAATTGCGCTAAACTATTGCCAATATACCAAGTAGCTCCCAAAAAGACATTACTTCCGATAAAAACTTCAGAGCTTCCTTTTAGGTCCTTATACCAGAAAGACACGGAAAAATTGCCTGTCTGCGGCCGCAAAGTGACGTTGCCGGCAAAACTGACATAATCTCCGTTGCCGTCAAAGCTAAGCGCTTTGCCTCTCTTGCCGGCCACCCAGGCGGTATCTCCCGCGAGCGAGCCGGTATTGCCGGTGCCGGAGAAATCCGTGACTTTCGCGCCCGCGCCTTCGTCAAAAGACCAATAGCCGGTTAAATTCAAATTATTGACCGGCTGGCGGATGACGCCGGCAGAGGCGATGTTGGTAAAGGCGAGTAATAATATGGCAAATGCCGGGAGGTAGATTAGTTTTGAAAATAATTTATACGAATTATGAATCATGAATAATGAATAATGAATTATGAATTATAATTTTCTCTGGATTTTTTAATTAATCCATTTATTAATTTATGCGTTATTATTGTTTGTTGCGCTATTTCTTGAAATTTTTTATTGTCTATATAACCAATATCTTTTGCGATTAATAGTTGATTTTGCAATTCCGTAACCGATCCTTGGGCTATGCAATAAAATTGAACTTTTTCTTTATATGATTGCCGGCTAAAACCTTCGGCTAGATTGGAAGTTATGGAAACAACGGCTCTTCTAATTTGGCTTGTTAATCCGAATAATTCGTCTCTGGGAAAATCTTTAGTTATTTTATAAATTATTAATACTAATTTATGCCCCTCTTTCCAGGCGTTTAAATCCGTAAATGACTTAATTTTACTTGATTCATTATTCATGATTCATGATTCGTTATTCTGTTTACAAAATTGAAAATTAATAATTATACTTCCAGCTCGCTAATATCTCTTCGAGCTGTTCGGCAAAATCGGCCTGGGCGGTAATCTGGAATAAATAGCCGCCGCGGGCAAACCAGACTTCAAAAGTCTTGCCTGACGACTGGCTTCCGCTGTAAAAAGACAAGGCCGGCGCGCCGCCAATGCTTATCGGCTCCGGCTGATCTACAATCATAGCTGGCGCGTCTTTTAATATTCTTTCTTTTGTTATCGGCCCCTCTTCGTCAAAAGGATTGATATATATCTGAAAACCGCTGGCGCTCTCGGCTGTCTGCGCTAAAATTATCTCGCCTTCGCCTTCGCTGAACTTTCCGATATTTAAATCCACCGGATACTCAAAGGAAAATTCCGGCGCCTGGTGCGTGAATATATTAAAGCCGGCGCGCGCAGAAGCCGCGATATTCTCGGCGACATCATCGATAGGCGGAATGCTTGCGTCAACTTTATTTTCCCCGTTATTATAGCTATTATTAAAGCCATTACCCGGCGCTAAAACTTTATCGCCCGCGCTCAAGCCGCTTAGGTCTTTTTTGACAAAATAAAAAATTCCGCCGATAACTAATAAAAAAAATATTGTAATGCCGGCAATTTGCCAGATTTGCTTTTTCATTGTTGTTTAACCCCCTCTTAATCTCCCCCTTCGCAAGGGAGAGAAAGTTAACCCCCTCTTAATCTCCCCCTTCGCAAGGGGAAGAAAGTTAACCTCCCCCAACCCCCTCCTTCGCAAGGGAGAGAAAGTTAACCCCCTCTTAATCTCCCCCTTCGCAAGGGGAAGAAAGTTTTCTGCTATTCTCTCCCCCCCTACGAAGGGGAGGGTGGGGGTGGGGTTTTTACCTTTATTACCCCCCCCTCCACAAGGGGGAGAAAACATAATTAAAATTGAAAATTATTTTACCGCGTCTAAACTGATTATCTCCACCTCCGGTTCTAGTATCGGCTCAATCAAAGGCGGTTCATTAGGAGCGCTTGGTTCCGGATTGTTATTTAAAACATCAGACGCGCCGGGAGATTCTTCTCCGTCAGCGGGCGAATTCAGAATAACGGGAGGAGAGGTATTAACTTCATTGGCGGTAATATCAGGGCTGGAAGAAGAAACGCCGGTTCCGGAATCAACCGGCTGGTCAGGTTCAACGGCTCCCAATCCCAGTTCGGGGCGCTCGGCAATATAATTATTATAAACATCGGCTAAATTATCGCTGACAATCGCCGGCTGGCCAAGCGCGCTTTGAGATTTTTGATAATTATTAAAATTAAGCAAATCCGACCCGAGCGGCATCAGGCCATTTTCGCCCAAAGAGCCGCTTAAATCTTTAGCGCAACGGAAGCCGACATCGGCGTTTATACTGTCAGGCGCACGGCTTAAATCAAGACCGTAAATTCCGCCTATACCCCTGACAAACGCCCTTAAATTATTATCCGAAGCAGGCACGCCGGTTAAGATGCGGCCGATGCCATTGGCGGCAAAATAATAATAAGGCGGCGCGATATTAAAGCCCTTATAATCGGTAATGGCATTGTATTCCTGCCAATCCCCGCTTGACGGTTCCGGAACTCCGGCTAGGGTGACAGTCATATCCGTCCATTCGCCTTGGTCGCCGGCTAATCCGTAAATAATATCACCGGTG
>Ga0100392_1001386_pt1 | contig 22480 bp, 17 predicted proteins | sample CryGeymeta201516_FD_81548 | JGI IMG/M metagenome (GOLD analysis project Ga0100392, IMG submission 81548) | Groundwater microbial communities from Crystal Geyser aquifers in Utah, USA - Crystal Geyser metaG 2015-16 | ecosystem: Environmental > Aquatic > Deep subsurface > Groundwater | place: USA... | reverse complement strand
CCACCCTGGCTCTGCCTCGCTGGGGGGCTGAGATCACCCCCACCCTAACCCTCCCCCGCTGGGGGAGGGGATGAGATCACCTCCACCCAGGCTCTGCCTCGCTGGAGGGGATGAGATCACCCCCACCCTAACCCTCCCCCGCTGGGGGAGGGGATGAATTGCCCCTCCCCCCAGCGGGGGGAGGTGGGGAGGGGGGAGATGGAGGGAGGAGAATCGGAGCAATAAAATGGAATTGAAAGAATACCGGTAGGGTGTCCTGCTGTTTTGCCTCAGCTGGAATTGGAGAATAACCCCTGTTGAGTTAGCGAGTTAAAAGTTTCCCCGGCTGCCGGAGTCTGGTGGAGTGCGGGGCGGCGTTCTTCTGAGAACCAACATCTGTCTTTGGTCTAACAGGAAGACGAGCTTTTTGTTCTGTTTCAATGCCATCTCAACTACTGGATGAAGTTAGCCCCCTTGTTATCCACCCGTATGAAGGTCAGCACATTGCATTTCAGCGAATGCTGAAATCGTCAAATTCTCCGCTGGCGGGCTTTTCCTCCATCTGCACATCATCCACCCTTGCCATCTCCGGGCCTTGATAACACCATCTCAGCGTGGCGTCGATGGCTGGCTCTTCGCCTTCGAGCCAGGCTTCGACCCGCCCGTCGGGCAGGTTGCGCACCCAGCCGGTGACCCCATTTTGTAGCGCGGTTTTGCGGGTGGAGTGACGGAAACAGACGCCCTGAACCCGGCCCGAAATCAGTAGATGGCGGCCGACTTTGCTCATGACTCATCCTCCTTCAGCAGTTGCAGAAATTGCTCTTCATTAAGGATAGTGATCCCCAGTTGTTCGGCCCTGGCCAATTTACTCCCTGCCCCCGGCCCGGCCACGACAAAATCGGTTTTTTTGCTCACCGATCCGCTGGCGCGTGCCCCCTGGGCTTCGACCATCTGCTGTCCTTCGCTGCGCGAAAAACGTTCGAGAGCGCCGGTGAAGACAAAGACCTTGTCCGCCAAACGGTCACCCGCGGGCAGTTGTAGGGTTTCGGGCCTGACTCCCGCGGCGTTAAGGCGTTGTAGCAGGTCAAGGTTTTTGGGGTCTCTGAAAAAGGTCAGCAGGCTGTCGGCGACCTGGGGGCCCACCTCATGGGTAGCGAGGAGCTCGTCGCGACTGGCTTTGGAAAGATTTTGCAGGCTGCCGAATTTACGACTTAAAATCTTGGCCAGATGAGCACCAATATGGCGTATGCCCAGGCCAAACAGCAGTTTTTCGAGGGGGCGCTGGCGACTGTTATTAATTGCCGTCAGCAGTTTTTCGGCCAAAACTTCGCCCATGCGTTCCAGTTTGAAAAAATCCTCTTTGTTCAGAGTGTAAAGATCGGCAATGCTGGTCACCAGCCCCAGAGCTAACAGTTGATCAAGCAAGCGTTCACCCAGTCCCTCAATATCCATGGCCCCGCGGGCGACGAAATGTTTGAGGGCTTCCCTGAGTTTGGCCGGGCAGTCAAGTCCCTGGCAACGCGGCACAACTTCATCGGTGCCGCGAACCACTTTGGCACCGCAGGCCGGGCAAAATTGAGGTTCTGGAATGGGTTGCTCGTTGCCGGTGCGCTTTTCCGTGACAACTTTGACAACATCCGGGATCACATCGCCGGCGCGCTCGACAATGACGGTGTCGCCAATGCGAATGCCAAGGCGGGCAATTTCGTCCCAGTTGTGCAGGCTGGCACTTGAAACCATCACTCCGCTGACATTGACCGGTTCTAAATTGGCCACCGGTGTAATTGCACCGGTGCGGCCAACCTGGTAGCGCACTGATTCTACCCGGGTCTGTTGCTGTCGCGGCGGGAATTTGCAGGCGATGGCCCAGCGCGGGGTGCGACTTTTTTCGCCCAGTTCCTGTTGCAGACCAAAACTGTTGACCTTGACCACCATGCCATCAATTTCAAAGGGCAGCTGTTCGCGTTCAGCGCGTAATTGCTGGTAGCGTTGCACCACCTGGTCAATATCGGCGGCAAGAAAGACCGTTTCCAGATTTACTCGCAACCCCCAAGTGCGCAGCTGTTGCAGCATGTCAAGCTGGTTGGTCGGAAGATTCGCGCCCTCCACTTCTCCCAGACCATAGCAGCTGATGGTCAGTGGACGTGCGGCCGTCAGGCGTGGATCAAGCTGACGCAGGCTGCCAGCCGTGGCGTTACGCGGATTGGCAAAGGTTTTTTCGCCTTCTTCACGGCGCTGTTGGTTCAGCTGGCGAAAAGGGGCCAGTTCCATATAGACTTCACCGCGCACTTCAAGATAGGCCGGAGGCTGATGCTGCAGTTGCAGGGGGATGGCTCCAAGAGTGCGGGCATTGGCGGTAATGTCTTCGCCTACCAGCCCGTCGCCGCGGGTGGAGGCGTGTTGCAGCCTTCCAGCGTGATAAACCAGTTCAATCGCAACGCCGTCGAGTTTCATCTCACACAGATATTCAACGGGTTGGTCGCTGGCCAGAAAACGCCGGATGCGGCCATCGAATGCGTGCAGATCGGCGACCGAAAAGGCGTTTTCGAGTGACAGCATCGGAAGACGATGGCTGATTTGACGGAAGCCGGGCAGAGGGGTGCTGCCGACACGTTGGGATGGGGAATTGGGCGTGATTAAATCGGGATACTGCTGTTCCAGCGCTAAAAGTTCGCGCAACAGGGCATCGTATTCGGCGTCACTGATCTGCGGGGCGTCAAGACCGTGATACAGGTAGCTATGATGGTGTAGTTGGCGACTGAGCTCGGCGTGGCGTTGCTGGGTCGCATCAGGTATGGGCATCTTTGCTCTCCATTGGTGGGTTGACGGGCGATTTTATAACATGAGCGCCATGCTTGCAGCAATCAACAGTCTTCCCCTCACGGGAGAGCTGTTATACTATGCCGACAAAATGTCAGCATAGGGAGTCAGAATGTTTGAAGGTGATGTATTTCGCATTGCAGTGCTGGTGCTGCTGCTGTTGCTGTCGGGTTTTTTTTCCGGTTCGGAAACGGCACTTTTAACCATGGATCGTCTGCGGGTGCGGTACCTGCAGCAAAGAGGCCGTCCTGCAGCCGATTTGCTTGCCCGGGTGCTTGAGCAGCCCGACCGCTTACTGGGGGGAATTCTGGTTGGGAATAATCTTGTCAATATTGCGGCCTCGGTTTTTGCCACCGGCCTGTTTGTCAGCTATTTTGGCGAAGGGGGTGAACTGCTGACAATTCTGGTACTGACGCCGATATTACTGATTGTTTCCGAAGTGTGCCCCAAAACCTATGCGGCGCAGTACCCGGAAAGAACCTCTTTTTTTGTTTTACGTCCAATTTTGGGCTTTCTCTGGCTATTGAGCCCGGTGATCTGGGTTGTCACCCTGATATCCCGAGCCTTGACGGGCTTTTTACGTGGTCAGCAAAAAGAAAATGATATTTTGTCTGAAGATGAAATTCGCGCCATTATCGAAGTTGGTGAAGAGACCGGGGTGGTGGCCGCCGAGCAGCGGCGTATGCTGCATGGCGTCTTTGATTTAAGTGAAACCCGGGTACGAGATGTGATGTTGCCGCGCACGGAAATTGTTGGTATTGATGCCGACAGCCCTTTTGATGTGGTTCTCCAAACCTTGCGCAGCACCCGCCACTCACGATTTCCCGTGTATCGGGAAAGTTTGGACAATATCGTTGGCATTATTCATTCGAAAGATATTCTCGAATACATTGGTCGTGAAGCAGAGTTTTCCCTGGAAGCCCTGTGGCGGCAACCACATTTTGTGCCGGAATCCAAGCGGATTGCGCTGCTGTTGCAAGGCTTTCGCAAACGTCGTGAACACCTGGCAATTGTCGTCGACGAATACGGCGGGGTTGAAGGGCTGGTCACATTGGAAGATGTCGTTGAAGAAATCGTTGGCGATATTCATGATGAATACGATGTCGAAGAGGGGGAATACCGAGCCCTTGGGCCTTTACACTATCTGGTCGATGGCGCCATTTCCCTGCGTTCTTTTAACCGTCATTTCCGCACCAGCATGCCCGAAGAACATGTGACAACCCTGGCGGGGCTGTTAATGCAGAAATTAGGCAAAATTCCGGTTGAGGGCGATAACTGTGAAATCGACGGGATTCGTTTCGTGGTGAAATCGATGGAAGAGCGCCGGATTGACAAAATCGAAATGAGGTTGCCTGCCCCCTGAGTATCAAGTTTTATCATTAAATTATCTGAAGCACCAATCTTTCGCTGCGGCAATTTCCTCCTCCGGCGGGGGGAGGCCGGGAGGGGGCACTGCGGCGAACCACCCCCACCCCAACCCTCCCCCGCTGGAGGAGGGAGTCTCGTCCCGGCTTAGCGGACGATCGGTGCTAATCAGGTTAAATTATCGACGAAGATACTGGAAAACGACGGAGCGCTGTGTCTCATTTGAGACCCGGCGCTCTTTTTTGTCATCAATCTACAGGTTCATAAACTCCGCGATAAATCGGAATTTTTCTTGACAGTTTGGGGGGTCGCAGGTATATTTTCCCCAAATTGTGGAATTTAGTGTAAAACGTGGCCATAGGCGGATGATGTTTCAGGGCGAATTTAACAATACCGTTGATCCCAAAGGGCGCGCCAGCATTCCGACAGCGTTTCGTGAAGCGCTCAAGGATACGGGCGATGAGGGAGCTTTGGTCGTAACCAAGGCCGATGGCGGTTTGCCGGCCTATCCCGCCTCTGTTTGGCAACAGATTTGTGAACGGGTTATGGCATTGCCACCCGGGCCGCGACGTGAAGCGAACCTGCGCACGCGCATTGCGCCCGCCAGGGAGTGTTGTTTCGATCGTCAGGGCCGCATTCAGATTCCCCAATCCCTGCGGGAATATGCCGATCTCGACAAGGATATTGTGGTGGTGGGCATGATTGAAAAGATTGAAATCTGGAATCAGCAACGTCATGCGGCTGCAACCGGCGAGTCTGAGGCGCTGCTCAGAGATGATGCCCAGGGGCAGGCCGATCTCGGCTTTTAGTCAGTGGATGAGCTCTTTGAACATCAATCGGTTATGCCCCGTGAAGTTCTCGCGTTGCTCGAACCTCAGGCCGGCGGCGTTTATCTGGATGGAACCCTCGGCGGGGGTGGGCATGCGCGCCTGATTCTTGAAGCGGCCCCCACCGCGCGTCTCATCGGTATCGATCGTGACCCCGCCGCAATCGTCAGGGCCGGGGGAATTTTGGCGCCATGGCAGACACAGGTCAGTTTGCACCAATGCACCTTTGATTGCGCCGCCGAGCTTGTCGCCGAACTCGGCATTGACGGACTCGATGGCATGCTCCTCGATCTGGGGGTGTCGTCCCATCAGCTGGATACGGCCGACCGCGGTTTTTCTTTTCGTTTCGACGCGCCCCTCGATATGCGCATGAACCCCCAGGAGGGAGCGACCGCTGCCGATCTGGTCAATGATCTGGCGGAGAAGCAATTGGTTGAGATCTTCTTTCGCTACGGCGAAGAACGCTATGCGCGACGTATTGCCAGAAACATTGTTGCGCAACGGGTTGAGCGGCCCTTTCTCCGGACATTTGAGCTTGCAGAGGTTGTACGACGCTGTATTCCCAAGGGTAATCCCCAGCGCATTGATCCGGCGACACGGGTCTTTCAGGCCTTGCGCATTGCGGTGAATGCCGAACTGGAACAGGTTGAAAAGGGCGTGAAACAGGGCATCCGCCTGCTGAAACCTGGCGGTCGGTTGGTGGTGATCAGTTTTCACTCGCTGGAAGATCGCATGGTTAAACAGCTTTTTCGTGAGGCCGCCACTGCTTGTGTCTGTCCGCCACGTTTGCCGATATGCCGCTGCGGACGAACGCCGGAGGTTGAAATTCTGACCCGCAAAGGTTTGAAGGCGCAGGAGACTGAAATTGCCTTCAATCCGCGATCACGCAGCGCTGTTCTGCGTGCAGTCCGTCGTCTGGGCTGATTCTGCTTTTTGTCTCTCAGGGAGGTGTTGATGTCGCAAGTCCTCGCGCGAACAACTTTCAGAATCAACCGTCTGCCCTCGTTGCGGCCATCCCTTGCACCACTTTTGGTTGCTATTGTTCTGATGGCACTCTTGTCTCTGGTTTTTGTCTGGTCTCGTTTGCAGGCGATTAATCTTGAATACGATATTGCACGTCTCGAAACCCAAATTCGCGCTGAAACGGAGGAGATTAAACGCCTGAAAGTGGAGGCCGTTCATCTGGCCAGTCATGAGCGCATCGATCTGTTGGCACGTAAACAGCTGGGGCTGCGCATGCCCGATGCCAGTCAGATAGTGCGGATCGAATAGAATGCCGCCATCTGCACAAAGCTTGAGGCTGCGCATTCGGCTGGTGGCCGGACTCTTTATCGGCTTGTTTCTGGTGGTTGCCGGGCGTGCCGGTTATTTGCAGGTGGTGCTGGCCGAGGATCTGCAGGCGCGGGCCGAACAACAGCAGCAACGCGTGGTTAAACTTTCGGCCCAGCGGGGGACGATTTACGATCGCAACGGTGAGGAGTTGGCTCTAAGCCTCGAATTAAAATCCCTGTATGCAGATCCCGGGCAGATTGAGAATCCCACCGCGGTCGCAGCGGCTCTCGCCCCCCTGGTTGAAATGTCGGAAAAAGATCTGCAACGCAAGCTTTCCGAAAAAAAGAATTTTGTCTGGGTCGCGCGCCTTTTACCTCCCGAACAGGCCAAGAAAATTGCGGCCTTGAAACGCGCTGGTTTGAACTTTGTGCGTGAGCACAAACGCTATTATCCGCGTGGTCAAATTGGGGCCCAGGTTGTTGGTTTCACCGGTCTCGATCCGCGTGGGCTCGAAGGGCTTGAACTTTTTTATGACGCCGACCTTCAAGGCGCGCCTGGTCTGTTGATCTCGGCGCGTGACGCTCGTGGGCGGGGCATGGCAACGGCCGAGCAGTCGGTTCGTGGGGGAGAGGCGGGGGCCAGCCTTTATCTGACCATTGACCGCACCCTGCAATATATCGCTGAAAAATATCTGGCGCAGCAGGTTAAAAGCAGTCAGGCCGTTGGCGGTACGGTGGTGATGCTCGATCCCAAGAGCGGACGGGTACTGGCCATGGCCAGTGTGCCCAATTACAACCCCAATGCCATCGAGCGTTATCAGCCGACAGACTGGCGCAATCGAGCCGTGACCGATGCCTTTGAGCCGGGCTCAACCTTCAAGGCTTTTGTTGTGGCGGCTGCCCTCGAAGAAGGGCTGGTCAACGAAAAAACCCGCATCGATTGTGAGCGGGGGCGTTTTGACGTCGGCGGCAAGGTGATTCGCGATCACGGCAAAAAACATGGCCTGCTGTCGGTGAGTGACATTGTTAAATTCAGCTCCAATATCGGCGCGGCAAAACTGGGAAAAAGACTCGAACGCGAAAAACTTTATCAGTATATCCGGGCTTTTGGTTTTGGTGCGCAGACCGATATTGACCTGCCGGGCGAATCTGCCGGAATTTTACGTCCCGCCGACCGTTGGTTTGAAATTGATCTGGCGAATATTTCTTTTGGACAAGGCATTGGGGTGACCTCGTTGCAGCTGGCGACGGCTATGGCGGCTATTGCCAATAATGGCCAGTTAATGAAGCCCTATGTGGTTGAAAAAATTGTCGATGGCCAGGGCAGCGTTTTTTCCCAGGCTCATCCCCAGGTGGTCAGGCAGGTCATATCAGAAAAAACTGCGCGTCGGGTGCGGCGTATGCTCACGCAGGTCACCGAAGCTGGGGGTACCGGAACCGGCGCCGCGATTCAGGGTTATCGGGTTGCGGGTAAAACCGGCACGGCTCAGAAAGCTGATCTGGTGACCGGCGGTTATTCCATCGATAAACGAACGGCGTCTTTCATCGGCATGGTTCCGGCTGAAGACCCGGCGATTGTGGTGCTGGTGACCATCGATGAACCTCAGGATGTCACTTACGGAGGTTTGGTCGCAGCGCCAGCTTTCAGCAAAATTGCCGAAGAGTCTTTACGCTACCTGGATGTCGCCCCGACTCTCAGCCTTGCACGCCAAGCGCTGCCGGTTGAAAAAGTCTCATCCGCGATTAAGCGTGGGCGGGTTGCTGCAACCAGGGATCAGGCCGCGGGTGAAAACCAGCGGATGCCAAACTTTCAGGGCATGAGTTATCGCGAGGTTTTGCAGCAGATGCAACGCACCGGCTTGAATGTGCGTTTGTCGGGCAGTGGTCAGGTGGTAGAACAATCTCCGCGGGCCGGAGAAAAAATTACCTATGGCACCGAAGTTTGGGTGCGACTTGGAGCATGAGGTGACTTTGGTCAAAAAATTTCAACTCAGCGATTTGCTGGTCGATCTGCCGGAAACCCGGTTAATCGGGCCGGATGTTGAAATCCAAGGTTTGGCCTGTGATTCACGTCGCATCAAGGGTGGCGAGCTGTTTTTTGCCTTGCCGGGCACAAACTGTGATGGCCGCGACTTTATCCCCGCAGCCCTGGCAGCTGGCGCTACGGCGCTGGTGTTGCCGCAAGCATCTGCCGGTGAGTATCCGGTTCCGGTGGTGGTGGGGGCAAATGTTCGTCTGTTGATGGCGAAAATTGCGCAACGCTTCTATGGCGATCCCGGTGCAGGGGCGCTGGTTATTGGCATTACCGGTACCAACGGTAAGACCACCATCAGTTATCTGCTGGAAGCCATTTTTAAACAAGCTGGCTATCGGCCTGCGGTTTTTGGCACGATTAATTATCGTTATGCCGAGCGCCAGCTCCTTGCGGCCCACACTACCCCGGAATCCCTTGACCTTGTCAGAATGATGGCAGAATTTCGGGCCGCGGGGGCCAATGTTTTAATTCTCGAAGTTTCATCCCATGCTTTGGCGCAGTATCGGGTTGCCGGAGTGTCTTTTAATATTGCGGTTTTTACCAATTTAACTCCGGAACATCTTGATTATCATCAAGACATGGAGAGCTATTTCGCCAGCAAAAGTCGCTTATTTGCTCAGCAACCCCCACCCGCCATGGTGGTGAACCTCGACGACGCCTATGGTGTGCGGCTGAAAAAACTCTATCCGCAAGCACTGGGATATGCGCGTTCAGCCTCTGCTGAGCTCGGGTATGAAGAATTGAGCGCCGGGCTTGATGGGCAACGTGGGACGATTCGAACCCCCCGGGGTCAATTGTCTCTGACCTCACCTTTGGTGGGTGATTTTAATGCGAGTAATTTGCTGGCGGCGGTGGGGGTGGCCTGTGTCGCAAAAATTGATCTGTCCCTCAGTGCGCAAGCGCTGGCGCAGGCGCCCCAGGTTCCGGGTCGGCTCGAACGGGTCGAAAATTCACCGGGTGTCCTGGCCCTGGTTGACTATGCGCACACCAGCGATGCCCTCACCCAGGTCTTGCAGGCTCTTGCGGCCATTCCCGCCAAACGTCGTGTGACTCTGGTGGGGTGTGGTGGTGATCGTGACCCGCGCAAACGTCCACTTATGGCGGCGGCAGCAGTCACTGCCAGCGATCTGACGATTTTGACATCGGACAATCCGCGCAGCGAAGATCCGCAGGCAATTCTGAACCAGATGCGCCAGGGAGCCCTGGATGCCGGAGCCTGTGAGCTGAGTCCGTCCCAGCTTAACGACTCTGTTACCGGATTTGCCCTTGTGCTTGAACGACGTGCGGCGATTGAACTGGCGGTTGGCTGTGTCAGCAAGGGAGACATCTTGCTGGTGGCCGGCAAGGGACACGAAGACTATCAGATACTGGGACAAGAGCGGATTCATTTTGATGACCGTGAAGAGTTGCGCCGGGCTTTTGGTTTGCTTGCCGTCGAAGGATCAGTGAGATGAATTTTGAACTCGACATGATTGCCCGCATTGTTGGTAGCGCGCCTCCGACCAACGTTAAAGGCGTGAGTATTCGGGGCATTTCGACCGACAGCCGTAATATTGGACCAGGAGAATTGTTTGTTCCCTTACGCGGGATGCGTTTTGACGGTCACGACTATTTGATCCAGGCGGTGCGCAACGGGGCGGCGGCCTGTTTGAGCGAAGAAGTCATTGCGGGGCTGAGCGTGCCGGTGTTGCTGGTTCCCGATAGCCTGCGCGCCCTGGGAGATATTGCGGCCATGGTTCGAATGCAGTTGCGTGGGCCGCTGATCGCAGTGACAGGTTCGGCGGGCAAGACCACCACCAAAGAGATGCTTGGTGCCATTTTGCAGCGCAAATCACCGGGTTTGAAAACCGCAGGGAATTTCAATAATCTTATCGGTCTGCCCCTGACCCTTTTCAAATTAGAGAAGAGCCACTGCTGGGCCCTGCTTGAAATGGGCACCAGCATGCTGGGAGAAATTGAGCGCCTGACTGAAATTGCGGCCCCCGATCTTGGCATTATCACCAATATCGGGCCGGCTCACCTGGCAACGTTAAAGGGCCTTGATGGTGTTTCGCGCGCCAAGGGCGAACTCTTTGCCGGGCTCAAGGGCGGCACAGCGATTGTCAATCTCGATGACGAACGGGTGGCTTGTCTGCCCTTGGCCAACGGCACCAGAGCCATACATTTCGGGCTGGACACCCGTGCCGAAGTTCGTGCTGAGGAAATTCGCAATGGCGCAGGCCAGTTGGGGTTTCGTTTGGTGCTGCCGAGCGGAAGCCAGAACGTCGAATTAAAAATATCGGGGCGCCACAATCTGCATAATGCCCTGGCCGCGGCAGCTGCGGCCTATGCCCTGGAGATTGAGGCCCCGGATATTGCCGCCGGTCTGGCCGAATTTCAGCCGTTACAGGGGCGGATGAACCTGTCGCCCTTACCCTGTGGCGGGCAACTCCTGGATGACAGTTATAATGCTAACCCGCTGTCGATGGCGGCCGCGCTGCAAACCCTGGCCGCGCGAAGTGACAAGGGGCGCAGGGTTGCGGTTTTGGGGGACATGCTTGAACTGGGGGAAGAAGGTGCCCGGCTTCATTTTGAAATTGGCCGTAAAGCGGCAACCCAGGTTGATTTGCTGGTGACGGTTGGCGCTTTGGCTAAGGAGATCGCAGCCGGGGCACGTGACGGCGGATTGCCCGCCGAAGCTGTACTGCAACTCCCCGACTGCGAAACGGCCCTGAGTGAAGTGCCGCGCTTGCAGCGTCCCGGCGATCAGATTCTGGTCAAGGGCTCACGCGGCATGGCCCTCGACAAGTTAGCGCAGGTTTTGCGATGTTCGGAAGAAAATCCTCCCACCGCCAGGCAGGGAGGCTGAATCATGCTCTATCATCTGCTTTACCCCCTGCACAGCGACTATGCGATTCTTTATGTTTTTCGTTACATCACCTTTCGCACCATCTACGCGACCATTACCGCCTTACTGATTTCCTTTATTCTCGGTCCCTGGCTGATCACCACCCTGAAGCGACTGCAAATTGGCCAGTCAATTCGCAAGGTTGGACCCGAATCGCACTTTGTTAAAGAGGGCACGCCCACCATGGGCGGCGCCCTGATTGTGCTGGCGATTGCCCTGCCGACGCTCATGTGGGCCGATTTAACGAACCTGTATATCTGGGTGGCCCTGCTGGTGACCGGCGGTTATGCCCTGGTTGGTTTATGTGACGACTGGATGAAGGTCAGCCGCAAGAACAGCGATGGCATTTCGGCGCGGCGCAAAATGTTGTGGCAACTGCTGATTGCTTTTGCCGCGGCCTGGTTGCTCTACCGCCATCCGGGTTTTGATACCACCCTGGCTTTGCCCTTTTTTAAAAATGTGCGCCCCGATCTGGGATGGGGTTATATCCCCTTTGCCATGCTGGTTATGGTCGGTGCCAGCAACGCCGTAAATCTCACCGATGGCCTCGATGGTCTGGCCATAGGCCCGGTGATTATCGGGGCCGCCACCTATTTGCTGTTGGCATACCTGGCCGGAAACGCCAAATATTCGGAATATCTGCAAATTTCCAGCGTTACCGGGGCTGGAGAGCTGGCGATTCTCTGTGGCTCCATGGTTGGCGCCGGGCTGGGTTTTCTGTGGTTCAATACCTATCCGGCCCAGGTCTTTATGGGCGATGTCGGCAGTTTATCTCTGGGCGGCGCTCTGGGAGTGACCGCAGTGATCTCTAAACAGGAATTTTTGTTGGTGATTGTCGGCGGTATTTTTGTGGTCGAAGCGCTGTCGGTGATCATGCAGGTGGCTTCTTTCCGGATGTTTGGTAAGCGCATTTTTCGCATGGCTCCCATTCATCATCATTTTGAACTCAAAGGCTGGGCCGAGCCGAAAATTATTGTCCGTTTCTGGATTATCAGCATCATCCTGGCGTTAATCAGTCTTTCAACCTTGAAGTTGCGCTGACTATGGATTATTACGGGAAAAAAATTGTCATCGCAGGTGCGGGCCTTACCGGTCAGGCCCTGGCGCTTTTTTTCTGTGCACGTGGCGCGCAGGTGTGTTTAACCGACAGCCGCGAAGCCAGTGCCCTTTCGGGACTGGAGCCACTGCAACGGGATAATCTTCACTTTGAATTAGGCGGTCATAAGCGCGAAAGCTTTGTTCAAGCTGATCTGATTGCCCTCAGCCCTGGGATACCTTTAAGTCTTGAGCCGGTGCAGGCGGCCCTGGCGGCCGGGGTGCCGGTGCTGGGTGAAATTGAAATTGCCGCCCGTGAATTAAGCGCACCGCTGATTGCGGTGACCGGCACCAACGGCAAATCGACCACCACCAGTTTAATTGGTGAAATTTTACGTGGAGCCGGGCACAACTGCTTTGTCGGCGGCAATCTGGGTACACCTTTGATCAGCGCCTGCGGGCACAACTGGGACAGTCTGGTGGTTGAACTCTCCTCTTTCCAGCTGGAAACTGTCGAAAGCTTTTCGCCTAAATTCGCCTTGCTGCTGAATTTAAGCGAAGATCATCTCGACCGTTATGCCGATTTCAGCGCCTACGTACGTGCCAAAGAGAAAATTTTTTGCAAAATGGGCGCGCAGCAGTACGCAATTCTTAATGCGGAAGATCCCCGCTCAATTGCGCTGGCGCTGCCTAGCGCGCTGCAAAAAATCTGGTTTTCTGCTGCACGGCTGCGCGATGAAGGGATGGGACGTCAGGGCGATCAACTGGTGTGGCGCTGGCAGGGCACGGAAAGTTTTTTCCCTCTCGCCCGGCTGCAGATTCAGGGGGAACATAATATCGAAAACGCCATGGCCGCATTGATACCGCCTTTGGTCATGGGAATTTCACCGCAACTGGCATGGCAGAAAATCTGCGCTTTTAAGGGCCTGCCCCACCGGATGCAGCTGGTGTCAAACTATGGCAAGCTGCGCTGGTTCGACGATTCCAAGGGCACGAATGTCGCGAGTGTGGTCAAAAGCCTCGCCGGTTTGTCGGCCCCGGTCACTTTGATTGCCGGCGGAGTTGACAAGGGCGGCGATTATGCCCCCCTGCGCGAGCTGCTGCGGCAGAAGGTGGTTTGCCTGCTGTTAATGGGAGCAGCCGCCGAGCTCATGGAGCAAAAACTTGGTGCTTCTTGTCCGACCCAGCGGGTGGCGGATATGGCCGCAGCTGTCGCGCTGGCGGCGCGCAAAACCCCGGTTGGTGGCGCGGTGCTCCTGTCGCCGGCCTGTTCGAGCTTTGATATGTATCCCAATTATGCCGCGCGCGGCGACGATTTTAAAGCTCAGATTCAGCGGTTGGAGGTGCCATCGTGACCCTGCGCCGCAACTTCGACAAGAGTTTATTGCTGGTAACCTTGTCACTGACCTGCCTGGGGGTGGTGATGGTTTTTTCATCCTCTTGTGTGATGGCGGATGACCGCTATAGCGATGCTTTTTACTTCTTGAAAAAGCAGGGTCAATTTGCTGTTTTCGGGCTGCTGCTGATGACGCTGGTGATGTATGTCGATTATGAAATCTGGCGCAAGCTTGCCATTCCACTGCTGGTTCTGGGCATTGGCCTGCTGCTGCTGCTGTTTGTCCCTTCCCTCAGCATCAAAGCCGGGGGAGCCGTGCGTTGGCTGCGGCTGCCGGGGGTCACGGTGCAGCCGGCCGAATTTGTTAAGCTGGGGGTGGTCTTGTATCTCGCCAGTTCCCTGACCCGCAAAAAAGCCAAGATTTACAGCTTCAAACTCGGGGTGCTGCCTTACTTGCTGGTGCTGGGGGTTATTCTGGGTTTACTGCTCAAGCAGCCTGACCTGGGCAGTGCCATCATTATCGCCGGGGTTTCCCTGTGTATGCTCTTGCTCGCCGGGGTGCGCTGGCGCTTTATTCTGCCCCTGATCCTGGCGGCACTTCCGGTCGTCTACTTTTTGGTCATGAATTTTGATTATCGCCGCAAGCGGATTCTGGCTTTTTTGAACCCCTGGGACGATCCCTATGGCAGCGGATTCCAGATTATACAAAGTCTGGTGGCTTTCGGCAGTGGCGGCTCCCTCGGCAAAGGGCTGGGTGTTGGCGAGCAGAAGCTGTTTTATCTGCCCGAAGCGCATACCGACTTTATTTTTTCCGTCATAGGAGAAGAACTGGGGCTGCTGGGGGTGGTGGTGGTGGCCGCGCTCTTTCTGATGCTGGTTTTGCGCGGGATGCGCATTGCCTTACAGACCGAAGACAGTTTTGCGCGCTATCTGGCTTTCGGGTTGTCTTTGCTCATAGGCCTGGAGGCCTTTGTCAATATGGCTGTCTGCCTGGGGCTCTTGCCCACCAAGGGCTTGGCCCTGCCCTTTATCAGTTATGGCGGAACCAGCTTGGTCGCAAGCCTGGTCGCGGTGGGCATTCTGTTGAATATTTCGAGTCGCACGGAGGCCTTGCGATGAGGATGCTGCTGGCCGGTGGCGGCACCGGTGGCCATTTATTTCCGGCGGTGGCGATTGCCGAGCAATTGCTGGCCGAAGATGATGCGGCGGTGGTGCAGTTTGTCGGCACCGCCAGGGGGCTTGAGGCGCGTCAGTTGCCGCGCCTCGGTTTTGCTTTGGAGCTCATTGATATCAGTGGCGTCGTCGGGCGCGGTATTTGCGGGCTGTTGCAGGCGCTGCCCAAGCTGGGCCGCAGCTTGGGCCAGTCATGGCGGATTCTGTCAAAGTTTGCGCCCGATGTGGTGGTCGGCGTTGGCGGCTATGCCTCCTTCCCGGTGCTCTTGGCCGCCGGTCTTCGGGGTATCCCCTGTGTGATTCATGAACAGAATGCCTGTCCGGGCTTAAGTAATCGTCTGCTGGCACGGTTGGCCACACGCATTTGTCTTTCCATCCCCGGCAGCGGTGCACGCCTGCCCCAGGCCAAGCTGGTGCTGACTGGCAATCCCCTGCGACGGGGAATGAATCAGATCAGTCCTCTTGTGCCGCCAGCCGGTAGCCTGCTGGTTTTTGGCGGCAGTCGCGGCGCACGAGCCATCAATCATTTGCTGATGGAAACCCTGCCTTTATTGCGCAAGGAGGGGCTGACGGCCGAACTGGTGCACCAGACTGGCAGCGATGACTTGGAAGAGGTACGCCAGGCTTATGCACAACAGCAGGATAAAAGGGTGCGGGTTGTGCCTTTTATCGAGGATATGTCGACGGCCTACAATGAAGCGCGCCTGGTCATCTGCCGCGCTGGCGCCACGACCTTGGCGGAATTGTGCGTCTGCGGTCGACCGGCGCTGTTGGTGCCCTATCCACATGCGGCGGCCGATCACCAGACGGCCAATGCCCTGGCCCTCGAAAATCAGCAAGCGGCGCAGATGCTGCCCGAAGCCAAATTAACTCCGGCGCGACTGGCAGAGGCCATTCTCAAATTGTGGCACAACCCGGCACAGCTTGAACAGATGGCCGCCGCTGCCCGAAAACTGGGACAACCTGATGCCGCTCAGCGGGTGGTAGCCGTCTGCCGACAATTGGCGAAAGGACACTGACAACCCTTATGTACGGACGGATTCGCAAAATACATTTCGTCGGCATTGGCGGCATTGGCATGAGCGGCATTGCCGAACTCTTGCTTAATCAAGGCTATGCCGTGTCAGGCTCCGATGTGAAGGAATCGGATACCGTCAAACGCCTGGCAGAATTGGGCGGCGAAATTCATATTGGACATGATGCTGCCTACGTCGCCGGCGTTGATGTGGTTGTGACTTCGACCGCGGTCAAGGCCGACAACCCAGAGGTGGTCGCTGCGCAGCTGGCACATATTGCGGTAATTCCGCGCGCTGAGATGCTGGCCGAACTCATGCGCATGAAATACGGCATTGCTGTTGCCGGTACCCACGGTAAAACCACCACCACCAGCATGTTGGCCATGGTTTTGACCCATGCCGGCATTGACCCGACCGCGGTAATTGGCGGCAAACTCGATGCCCTGGGGAGCAACGCCAAACTGGGTCGCGGTAAATTTCTGGTGGCCGAAGCCGATGAATCTGACGGCAGTTTCATGCACCTGGCCCCAACCATTGCTGTCGTCACAAATATTGACGCTGATCATCTTGATTACTATTCCGGAATAGAGGAGATCCGACAGATCTTTGTCCAGTTCATCAACAAGGTGCCTTTTTTTGGTCGCGCGGTCCTTTGCCTTGATGACCCTCAGATTCAGGATATTTTGCCTCAAGTCAAAAAACGTTATCTGACCTATGGTTTGAACAGCCAGGCCGATTGTCGTGCCACCGAAATACGTATGAGTCAGGGTCGAACCAGCTTTCTCGCCCACTTTCAGGGCCAGGAACTCGGGCGTATCGCCTTCAAAATGCCGGGGCGGCACAATGTTCTCAACGCTCTGGCGGTGGTCGCCGTGGCCCTGGAATTAGGCGTGCCCTTTCGCACCATTGTCGGCGGTTTCCGCAATTTTACGGGGGTACAGCGACGCTTTCAACTGCGTGCTGACGTCGCCGGGGTGATGATCATCGATGATTACGGCCATCATCCGGCTGAAATTCGTGCGACCCTGGCGGCCGCGAAATCGGGTTGGAAAAAGAGGGTCGTCGCGGTTTTTCAACCCCATAGGTACAGTCGGACCAAGGCCCTGTTCGATGATTTTTTGACGGCATTTTATCAGGCTGACAAGCTGGTGGTTACGCCCATCTATGCGGCCGGTGAAGCGCCCCTTGAGGACGTCGATGCCCAGCTGCTGGCGGTAGGGATTCGCGAGCACGGCCACCAGGATGTCAGCTATTGCGCCAGTCTGGAAGAGGCCGCCGCTTATCTTGGTGACGAAGTTCAATCCGGCGATATGGTCATTACCCTCGGGGCCGGCAATGTTAACCAGCTGTGCCCTTTGCTCGCGAAACGTCTGGAAACACGAGGTTAATATGTGCTGTCTGCCCCCAACAATTTTGACCCGCGACCAGCTGCTGAAAAAGCGGGTTGCCGTGCTTTACGGTGGAACATCCGCCGAGCGCGAGGTGTCTCTGCGGAGCGGTCAGGCCGTTTATCAGGCCTTGCGGGCAGCAGGTTATCAGGTGCATCTCATTGATGTCGGCAGCGATCTTCCCGCTCAGCTCACAGCCCAGGGCAGTGAAATCGCATTCATTGCCCTGCATGGGCGCAATGGCGAAGATGGCCGGGTGCAGGGCTTGCTCGAAATGCTGAGAATCCCCTACACCGGCAGCGGCGTGCTGGCTTCCAGTCTGGCGATGGACAAAAGAGTCACCAAGCAATTGCTGCTTTTTCATGCCGTGCCCACGCCGGCTTACGCAGTGGTGCGTACCCAGGAAGAGGTGCAGACGTATCTGGCGGGGGTGCATGTGTTTCCCCTGGTGGTTAAGCCTGCGCATGAAGGATCGACTCTGGGGATCAGTATTGTGCACGACGCAAGGGAACTGCGCGCCGGGATTGAGGCTGCGGCTGTCTTTGACGCCGCGGTGCTGATCGAAGAATTTATTGATGGTCCCGAGCTGACCGTCTCCGTTATGAAGGGTGTCGCTTTGCCGATTATCCAGATTGTGCCCAATGAGGGTTTTTACGACTATCGGGCCAAATATACCGTCGGCCAGACGCGCTATCTGTTGCCCGCGCCCCTAAATGCTGCCCTCTCTGCCGCAATCCAGCAGGCGGCGGTGCGAGCTTGTGAGCTGCTTGGCTGCCGTGGCGCGGCGCGGGTAGATTTTATGTTGCGCGATCAACGCTTTTACTGTCTGGAAGTCAACACCATTCCCGGCATGACGGAAACCAGTTTGTTGCCCAAGGCCGCGGCGGCTGTCGGGCTGGATTTTGGTCAACTGGCTGAGCAGATTCTGCTTGATGCCGCTTTAGACAAGTAACGATCATGCGCGATCTGAAGCTCAGCAGCAGCGGTGGGTTACGCAAGGCCCCGGCGAAAACCCGGGCCAATCGCAAGAAGAGCGAAAAAAAAACCTTTGCTCTGCGCAATTTTCTCCATCGGACTTTGCGCTTGCTGGTGGCTGGTTGCAGCCTGGTGTTGCTGGTGATTGGAATTGCCCTGCTGCTGCAGGTGATCTTGGCCTCTGACCTCTTCCGCGTGGAGGACATCAAGGTCGTCGGAGCGCAGCGGCTGAGCAGAGATACGGTCAAGGCTCTGTCTGATATTCAGCCGGGCGTCAGCACCTTTGCTCTGGATCTGGCCTTGATCAGCCGCAAAATTGAAGAAAATGCCTGGATTCACCAGGCACGCATTGAACGAATTTTTCCGCGGCAGCTGAATATTGTGGTCAAGGAACGCCGCCCCCTGGCTATTATCAACCTGGGCTACCTGTATTATCTCGACGAAAATGCCGAGGTTTTTAAAGTGCTGAGTGCCGAGGACAGTCTCGACTTTCCGGTGATCAGTGGTTTCGAGCGCGAAACCCTGTTACAGAATCCGGCTTTGGGGCAAGCTCAGCTGGCGCAGATAGTGGCTCTGATTGAAGATCTGGCCCAGCGGAAAATTTTTGATCTGACCCAGGTGTCCGAGATTCACCGCGAAGCCAATGGTGGTCTCAGCCTGTTTACTCTGGTTGGAAGTGTCCGGATCAAACTGGGTGAAGATCAGTTTGTTGCCAAACTTGACCGCCTGGAAAAGGTTTATCCGCGCGTGAAATCGCGGCTGGAATTACTTGCATACATAGATCTGAATGTCGATCGTCGGGTGATCGTTCAAATTGAGGGGCAGCCCCCGGGTGCTGCCAGCTGAGGAATAAAGGGGTTTATTTATGAGCAGTAAACGCGAAAATTTAATTGTAGGTCTGGATATCGGCACCACCAAAATTTGTTGCATTGTCGGCAACATGACCGCCGAAGGACTCGAAATTGTCGGTATCGGTACCAGCCCTTCCAAGGGGTTGCGCAAGGGGGTGGTGATCAATATCGAAAGCACGGTCGAGGCGATTCGCAAGGCGGTGCGTGAAGCCGAGCTTATGGCGGGCTGTGAAATCAAAACCGTCTATGCCGGTATCGCCGGTGGGCATATCAAAGGCCTGAATTCTCAAGGTGTGATCGCGATCAAAAATCGCGAAGTCACCCAGGAAGATCTCACCCGGGTCATTGACGCCGCCAAGGCGATTGCCATTCCCATGGATCGTGAAGTACTGCACATTTTGCCGCAGGAATTCATCATTGACGATCAGGACGGCATCCGCGAACCCCTGGGCATGAGCGGCGTGCGCCTTGAAGCCAAGGTGCATATTGTCACCGGTGCCGTCGCCAGCGCGCAGAATATTGTCAAATGCTGCAACCGGGCCGGGGTTGATGTCGCCGATATTGTGCTTGAGCAGCTAGCGTCGAGTGAGGCGGTGCTTTCCCCCGATGAAAAAGATTTGGGTGTGGCGATTATCGACCTGGGGGGCGGTACTTCCGATATTGCTATCTTCTCCGAAGGGGCCATCAAACATACCTCGGTGCTGGCAATTGGTGGCGATCATCTGACCAATGATATTGCGGTGGGCTTGCGCACCCCCATGGCTGAAGCCGAAAAGATCAAACAAAAATACGGTTGCTGCCTGACCTCGATGGTCGGCCGGGACGAAAGTATCGAAGTGCCCTCAGTGGGTGGACGCGAAGCCCGAATTCTGTCACGCCAGCTGCTGGCCGAAATTCTCGAACCACGGGTCGAAGAAATTTTTACCCTGGTCAACCGCGAAATTGTCAAGAGCGGTTACGCCGATCTGATTGCTTCCGGGGTGGTAATTACCGGCGGCTCGGCCATTCTGCCGGGCATGGCTGAATTGGCTGAGCAGATTTTCAATTTGCCCGTGCGCCGTGGTGTCCCCCAGCGCATTGGTGGACTCATCGATGTGGTCAATTCGCCAATTTATGCCACCGGCGTCGGCCTGGTGAAATATGGCAGTCAAAACCAGCATCGCGCTCAATTTAAAATTGGTCAGGAAAACGTGTTCGAGCGGGTTGTGGCCCGCATGAAAGAATGGTTCAGTGAATTTTTTTAATGCGGCTTTTTTCGCAAAGTTGTTCAAAAACTGTCGACAGTGACGCGGAGAGATCTGTCGACCAATCACGAAGAGGGAGTCAGTTATGTCGAATCAAGATGGCGTGTTGTTTCAGTTTGAGGAATCCTTGAATCAAGGAGCCAAAATCAAGGTCGTTGGTGTTGGCGGCGGTGGTGGAAATGCGGTCAATACTATGATCAACTCTCAGGTAGAAGGGGTCGAATTTATCGTCGCCAACACCGATGCCCAGGCGCTGCGCAAAAACGCGGCGAGTATGAAAATTCAATTGGGCGGGCAGCTGACCAAGGGCATGGGGGCCGGCGCGAACCCGGAGATCGGCCGCCTGGCGGCTGAAGAGGACAGCAAGCGACTCGAAGAACTGTTTGTCGGCGCCGACATGGTCTTTATCGCGGCCGGACTCGGCGGTGGCACCGGCACTGGCGCGGCACCAATTATTGCTAAGGCCGCTAAGGCCTCGGGCGCCCTGACCGTTGGTGTGGTGACTAAACCCTTCACCCGCGAAGGGAAAATGCGTATGACGCGGGCCAATGAGGGGGTGCGGGAGCTGCAAGCCGTCGTCGATTCGCTGGTGGTGATTCCCAATGACCGGCTGCTGGGACTGGCAGGTAAAAATATGAGCATTCTTGACGCCTTTAAGCCGGCTGATGATGTGCTGCGTCAGGCGGTGCAGGGAATTTCTGATCTGATTACCACCGAAGGCTTAATCAATGTCGACTTCGCCGATGTGCGCACGGTCATGAGTAATCGCGGCATGGCCATGATGGGCATTGGGATGGCCGAAGGGGAGCGCCGTGCCGCCGAAGCCGCCCACGCTGCCATCAGCAGCCCGTTGCTCGAAGAAATCGATATCTCCGGGGCCATGGGAGTGCTGGTCAATATTTCCGGCTCGGCCAACATGACCATGGAAGAGTTTGAAGAAGCTTCGACCATTATTCACGAAAAAGTCCATGAAGATGCCAATATCATCGTCGGTCTGGTGATTGACGAGAGTTTGGGCGACAGGATTAAGATTACCGCTATTGCCACTGGGTTCGGTGATGGATTTGATGGTAAACGCAAGCTGCCGGGAGAAATTGAGCTTGGCCGTGCCCCCGTGCATGGTGGCAAGGTCAATGTTGATATCCCGACCTTCGTGCGCAACGCGCCCAAGGCCCAACCGCGCCAGGCCCTGCCCGGTCGCGATCTGTTCAGTGATGACGAACAGTTCGATATTCCGACATTTATGCGTAGACGGGTCGATTAAGGCCATAAAACGTCGATTTTGCTAAATGATTTTTGCAAATCGCTTCAGGGTGCAATGATTTTTTCAGAGACATGCCCCTGAGCTGTGCTTGTTCAACCGGCTTTCAATGTCATGCCGCGCCGGAACTCCGCCCGGCCGATGCACAGCGGTTCTGTGCGTTTGATCTCAACCAGGACGACTCCCTCGTCACCGGGCCACACGTGTGTGGCCCTTTTTTTATGTGCGCCCAGGGGGATCTGGGGTTTCAGATTGTCGCTGTTGCATTCCGTAGGTGGTGAAGTAAGGGCCGTATTCGCCCTCGCCACAGGGAATGATCTGCCAAGCAAGACCCAAGCCCCCCGTCTCCTGAACGTGCATTTGGGCGCGAAGCGTGATAAAAAATGTTCTTCAGCTAAATCGGTTGATATAGGAGGTCAATTCATGCAGAAACTGCCCATCGGTATTCAAACTTTCAGCGAAATCCGTGAAGAAAATTATCTGTATATCGATAAAACCGACCTGGCCTGTCAGTTGGTCGAAGAGGGTAAATACTATTTCCTCGCCCGTCCGCGCCGCTTCGGCAAAAGCCTGCTGGTGTCGACTCTGCAAGCCCTGTTTGAAGGACGCAAAGAACTGTTCACCGGCCTGGCCGCCGAAAGCCGCTGGGACTGGTCGGTTAAATATCCCGTCATCAAAATCAGTTTCGGCGGGGTGGCGCGTGATCTCGCCGACATGAAGCAGGATGTGGTCAACATCCTCGCTGAAAACCAGCGGCGTCTCGGCCTCGACTGCCCTCACCCCGCCGATATCGGAGGTTGTTTCAAATATCTGATCATGGCCGCCAGGGAAAAATACGGTCAAAAAGTCGTGATCCTGGTTGATGAATACGACAAACTTATCGTCGATAACCTCGATCAGATCGAGGTCGCCAAACAGGGGCGCGAAGTCCTCAAAGACCTGTACACCACCATCAAAGACAGTGACGAATACATCAAATTCGCCTTTCTCACCGGGGTGAGCAAATTCAGCAAGGTT
>Ga0100392_1001383_pt1 | contig 22495 bp, 22 predicted proteins | sample CryGeymeta201516_FD_81548 | JGI IMG/M metagenome (GOLD analysis project Ga0100392, IMG submission 81548) | Groundwater microbial communities from Crystal Geyser aquifers in Utah, USA - Crystal Geyser metaG 2015-16 | ecosystem: Environmental > Aquatic > Deep subsurface > Groundwater | place: USA... | reverse complement strand
AAGTACTACCAATTTGGAAAGCTTTGATAGAAAAAATAATATAAAACTTAATTTCTGAATAATAGATCTAGAAAAACCTTACACTATAAAACTCCTACAGAGGCACTACATCATTATTACTGTGCAGATTGGGAATAGAATTCACAAGCCTTATTCCTTATCGACAAACATGGTCTTATTTCTGTATTGAAGTGCCTCAGCAAGATGAATAATGCCTACATTTTCTATTCATTCCATGTCGGCTATGGTTCTGGCAAGCTTGATGGTCCTATGAATCACTCTCGGAGAGAGGCTAAGTTTTCTGGCCGCATCCTTAAGAAAATCTTTGGTCTGTGTGTCTAGCGGAATCAGCTTGTCGATATCCTTGGAAGTGATTTGGGAATTTGAGAAGATTTGCGAATGGTGTAATGAGATTCCGGTTCCAACACCTCACGCCGGAATGACTGTTGAATTGGCAAATCTTCTCTGTTGGACTTTTCGTGCGCTGAGAACTTTCTGTCTGATTTCTTCCGAGCTTTCTTGAGGAATCGTGTCGAGTATCTTGTCGACGTTTTCTCTGGGGATCTCTAGAATCATATCTATTCTGTCGAGTAGGGGTCAGGATATCTTGTTTTGATATTTTTTGATGTCAAAGAGCGAACATATGCATGGCTTTACTGGATCTTTGTAGTAGCCGCATTTGCATGGATTCATCGATGCCACGAACATAAAACTTGCAGGATATTGGATGGTTCCTGCGACTCTAGAGATGACGATGGTTTTGTCTTCTATCGGTTGTCTCAGTACTTCCAAAGTTTCTCTCGGGAATTCAGTCAATTCGTCAAAAAATAAAATTCATTTGTGGGCGAGCGAAACTTCTCCGGGTGTAAGTTGTGATCATCATCCTACGATAGAAATTTTGGACGCTGTGTGGTGTATCTGACGAAATGGTCTTTGGGTAATGAGCGGTTGCTGTTTTGTGAGCTTTCCTACGACAGAATAAATCTGACTGACTTCAAGGATTTCTTCAAATGTTAGCGGAGGGAGAATGCTATGCAATGCTTTGCTCAATAAAGTTTTCCCACATCCCGGTCAGCCGACCATGAGTAGATTGTGCAGTCCTGCTGCCGCAATACTCAAAGCTCTTTTGGCCAATAATTGCCCTTTGATATGTTCAAAATCAGTTTCGTATTCTCTATTGATTATGAGATTGTGGATATTTTTCGCTTCGGTAATTATAGGAATTTCTTTGTTTTCTAAAAAATATTCTACTACTTGCTGAAAATTATCAAGCGGATAAACATTGATGTCATGCACATATTCTAATTCATGCATATTTTCTGCCGGGATGAAAAAATGTTTGTAACCGTGTTTGATGGCGTTGATGACTGATGGTAGAAGCCCGTTAACTCTTTTGATATTCCCGTCCAATCCAAGCTCTCAGAAAAAGATAAAATTTTCAATCTGATCTTGATGATGGACTTTACCTTCGTTGATGAGTATGAGAATTGCTATGGCCATGGCTAGGTCCAGGCTTGTCCCTACTTTTTTGGTGTCGGAAGGGGAGAGATTCAAAATGATTTTGTGTTTGGGCAATGTGATATGTACATGGCGGAAAGTTGCTCTCAGTCTTTCTTTGGATTCTCTGACTGCCGCATCGGGCAGTCATATGATTTCTATGCTCGGAAGTGCGTTGTTGGCATCTGCTTCCACGGTGATTTCATATCCTTGCAGGCCGAGATTCGTAAAGGTTTTGGTTTTGAAAATTTTGGTCATTGGTTTATATGGAAAATAAAATTACTGTTTATTTTTTATCCCTGCGGGGCTTTTCTAAACCTACTTTTATCATTGCCCTCTAGCACTATTGCGGGACAGGCGCCAGTCAGCAAAAGGTCTAGTTCTTTGTACAAGCTCCTTCAAAAATATAATTTATATTTTTGATTGAAGCTTGGATAGTCACTACCACAAACATTCCTCATTACATTTCGGACTTGTTTGGGGAGTAACTACCAGCCTCGCCATAGAGTTCAGTCTGCTTTTCCTGAATGCACCCAGCTCAAACAATATGCAAAGAACCAAAAGCGTTGACTGCATTCATGTGAGAATCCTTTTTAATTTTTTTTAAACAATGTTTTTTTAATTCCTTTTGACGGTTAAAAAATGAAGGTGCAGAGAGAAACTCCACACCTTACTTGCTAGTAGTGTGGTCAAAAAAGTCAGCCATCCCCAATGAGTCCAATCCTTCATGATCGGGTGGACTGATATTTGGGTAATCAAAAGGGGCCTTTCGGTCCCTTTCGCATGCTGTTGTCGTGCCTAGCACGATCAATACGATAAGGCACATTGCTGTTTTCATTTTATTTGAGGTTTTGTTTTGTGATTTTGCCAGGTGCCCCCCATTCATGTCTATTATGACTGAGTGTTGTAAAGAACACTTCGACCGGTGGTATACTCATAAATCCGTGGAAAAAAATGGACAAAGTTAGGAAAAAAAATAATACCGACGCAGTCGGCATAATTTCGACGTTAGAAAACATTCACTTCGTTTCAGGCTTTCTTTGCGTCTCAATTAAAAAATGCATCCTCTATAGAAAATAAAGAATGCATTTAATGGTTTTCGGTGGTAAGCGATATTCCAAAATTTATGGAAATCCTGTTTATCTGGATTTGATATTCCGATCCGCCGAAGAGAGTGATACCTCTATAGGTATCTTTTGATGATTCTACCTTGTTTTTGCCATAGCCTTTAGGATTCAATTCAAATTCAGCGTACAATCCTGTGTAAGTGATGCTTCCGCCTTGGCGTAGATATACCTTTATCCATGCGGAGCCTACATTGTACTTCATGTACCCGAGGAATTTCGTAGATGCATTAGTGACAAAATCGTTGAACGATCCTGGAGTGACGAGCATGAACGCCATAAAGGAACCCTTTCTTGCTTTGGTTGTCTGATCGCCCCTTGCACTGTGTGGGAGATACAAATAGGAACCATAGAATTCGGCGTTCAGATAATAAAGTAATGGTAAATCTGGATAGCCCGGGTCTGTTTCAAACAGTAATTTGAATCCCATACGGATTTTGTTCCGATATCGAAAGGTATTTGGCTTGCTCCTTTCGAAATTTTCGGACATCATGTCAATGTCAATCCCATAAGGGCAGAATCCGACAACAGCATTTTTCTTGTAGATGGTAAAGATGTTGTAGACAGTTTTTTCTCTGTCTTCTCGGTTGAACCGTTTACGATAAAAAAAGGATTCTTCTAAGCTCAACCTTTCCCCATAGCTGGGGTTTTTGAGATTGGTCCCAAGTGAAATAGCCGAGATGTCGGCGACGGAGTTTGTTCTTAACAATAATTGTGCGCTACTTTGTAGCACACAATATGCTACGAAAAGTACGACAAAAATTGTTGTTCTCATGTCTTTTGATTTTTTAGTGTTCTCTATTTATATATAAATTATACAGAAAGTCAATACAAAGAGCTATTTATTTATAATCAGTTCTTTTGTGGTATCCAGTTTCATGATATACTTGACGGCGTAGAAGAGTAGCATTCATTGCACGCCTAGATATAAGAGTGCTAGGAAGAAAATGAGCTCTCAGGCTAAAGGTGTTTTGATGAGCAATATGACATTTACAATGCTTGCCATGATGGTTGCTATAGTCCGATATATATAATCCACACTATCAAAAATATGCGATAATTTTCTGGGTGCATAAAAAATGAAGATAGCGCTTGCGATATTCCGGATGATTCACCGCAGGGCTATGGAAGAGAAGTTACCGTCGAAATAGGAAAACAGACTCAGATAGATAGCGAAGTTTATGACAAGAAACACTGCTAAATTCTGGAAGATGCTATTGTAATTGATTTTTTTCAAGATGAGCACATTCCCGATAAAAAAAGCGATGATTATCCGATAGAGGAATTGATTTAGTGTTGTGAATCCTTGTCGATGAAGAAGATAATTGATGATCACTGTCGCCATCAAAATGATATTTATAAATTCCAATGCCTGCTTACTAAGTGCTGGCATATTGCTTGTAAATTCGTAGATTTGTCCCGCTGTAGCGGAGTTGAAATATTTTTTCGGCTGGGTGATCCTTTCTCCCGCAAGGATGCGTCTGATGGATATATTCGCTTTCTTGCCCAGCAGAGTTGGACTGAAGTCTTTGGGGATTGGTCTGTGTTGCAGAATCTTGAATATCCGAGAGAAGATTGCTGTCAGAAATACCGTACTCATCGCTAGCGCGATGTAGATATTTGACACTTGGTCTATGATTACTAAGATGATTGCACCTATTCAAAGAATGAAGGTTTTGTATAACATATATTTTTCTACTTCCTTGAAGAGTCCAACGATGAATGTCATAAATGCTATGATTGCCAGATTGAAGATCCATAGATATTTGAATATGAGAAAAAATCATTTGCTATCTGAAAAGACCGCTCCTATCATCAAGAGGAAGATCAATGATAGATAATATCCTAATGTAAATACTGATTTGCCGTCTTTGTAATCCACGAGATATGATCATATCCATAAGAATAAGTTTACTCACACCAATGTCAGTGATATCTTTATCAATTCCATACCAAAGAAATTAAGTACTCCCACAAAGCCGACCAGGATGATAATCCGTGCTACATAGAGACTATATCTTCCCAATATTTCCGATGATTTCATTCTGATGGTATTGGCCATGCCATGGTAACTGATGAATGATGCGAGAAAGATGATCGGCAAAAACCCCAGATATCGTAGACCGATGCCATAGAAGTAGAGTATGAATGAGATGAGTCCTAGTGAGAGTAAGAAGAGGGACATGGCTTTAAAAATGATAAAGGCTAAAGTGATAAAAGCTCGCTATTGCTTGCGATAAAAGCACTTCGTGCGATAAAACTTTATCTACTGTTTATTGATTGTTCTATATCGAGAAGTTGTTATTGATGATGCTGATGAGAATATAATAGAGGATTATTATCGCCGGAATCAATGCTATCAATATTGGAAAATGCCCAGCCGAGTTGGACTGAAGTCTCAGTTGTCTAGCTCAGAAAAGCAGCAGTCAGATGAGTCATATCTTGATGCAAAGTATATAGAAATATTCGTAATTGCTATCGCTTGAAAACAGAAAAATAGTATTTGCTAACGTGTATGTGCTTATCAATATCAAGATCAGTATAACTGTCAATTCTACTAGATCATATGTGTTGTAGAGCATATTCATCAGATGTTTCGGTGTTTTGAAAAGATGTAATACATCCTTGAAAAGGATCTTCAAGAAGATGATGTTTTTGCCGAATATCTGATAATCCTGTTCCGTGCTTTTTATTTTTCATCAGACATTTTTCAGTTGCTGTGTTTTTTCTACTTTGTTGATCTCTTTCTGGATGTCTACGTCTGTCACCACCGAATCTTCGAATATCTTCTTATCTTTGTCGGTGTTCGCATTGTAAAAGTCGTTTTCCGTTGCCTCCAATATCGCTGTCATCTCTTCTACGAGTTCGACTATTCTTTCATGATTGGTGCCTAGTTTGAGTTTTTTTAATTCATCTTCTTTCTCCCTAAGCATTTTCATATCCTTACCTGAAATGAATCACTTAGCTAGCTCTATCACGTGTTCTGTTCTCGTGAATATCCATTCGATGACTTTTTTGTCTCCCGCTAATCTCGGATCTTCAAAGATCTTTTTTTCAGCCTCTTGTTTTTGTACTACTATCTTTTTTTCTTCCTCTTTTTTCTTTTTCTGCTCTTCTATACTTGCTGCGATTATTTTCGTCACTTCGTCATTTGATATAGGATTGCCGATAAAGTTTATATAATCCACATTAAATCCTGCCATGAGAAAAAATTCACAAGCCTGGGCAAGGTTACCTTCAAAGTTTGCAAATAATCTGATATCTTGCTGGAGATAATTGATGGTAAAAGTGATATTACCAAACCCCTCCTTCTTCTCTTTATATTCTTTGAGCGAAAGAACGATGATTCATGTGCTTTCTAGGAATTTCTTGGCTAACAAAGCGGAATCGACTCACAAAATGAATTCTATGTTGTATTTTTTGTCGAACTCCTCTTTTATACCATTTACGATAAATGTCATCAATTAAATACGTGGTTAAAAAGCCAAATTCGCTTGTCCATTTTTGTCATTCTATTGAATTTTTCGAAAAAATCCGTATATACTCGGGCCCAATGAACAGTTAGTACCTAATAATTCACCGCAAATGCTCTCCAAATATTATTATGTTTAATTCATATAGAATTACCTGGCTATGTATAAAGTTTTGTAAGGCAGTATCAATGCAAAAATCATAATCATTTGTGATTTTTTTTATCCATAAAGAAATTTATGGATAAAACCGACGTTAAAGTTCTTTGGGAACTTCCAGCGTCTTGTTTTAGTTTTCTTGCACAATGAAAAAATGAGACTTTTCAGAGTTTGAAGGATGATCGATAGGATTTTGATTGCAGGCATTCTTGTATGAGCCGCATTGTTGCTGCTTTTCTGGAAGGCTGATGATAGGTTTTTGAATAAGGTGAGACAAGGCATCTGAATTATTGGAACTGGGATCGAGGGTCGTGTGACGAGTACATGAATAAGCATTACTGGACAAAATTCTAAATTCTAGATTTTTAATTTTTACATATGGGGTGATGAAAAAATTTTGGGGTGTAGTTGTAATCCTTTTGCTTTTGCTCTTGGGATATCAATTTATGAAATCAACGCAGCTCAATCCTTCAAATGTGGATATCACATGAGCTGTTCAACATTATGTATCTGATGCACTGTGAGTGGAATTTGATTACTTGGACCATATAGACAATTATGAGGCCACTGCTGTTGAATCAGGAAAAGTGATTTTGGTAGGATGACCGGAAGTATGACTTCAGAGTATGGAAGTTTTGAGTCACGATCCTGCTCAAACTTTGGATGCTTTTCTCAAAAAATTATTAACATGAACAGACAAAAGATGTTCCTTCGAATTTAAAACATGAACTTTTCTGACTGATATCCACGCCCAACAACTTACGGTCGTCAACAAATCACCACGAAAATATCTCGGCTTGGGAACTGGTGATACGGGAGGTCCTGAATCAACTCTCTGTAAATCCATCTATGATAATCAGGATGCTTTAAAGTTCTTTGCCCTTGATTCTCGTACACCAGACGTCGTCTATTTCTTCACTATAGGAGAAGAAAGCAACATCATGTGAACTACCGACCTTAGAACTCCTCGGTATCAGACTTTGAAATTCCTTGCGACCGGTGATATCGTTTCGGCAAATGGAATCGGACCGATTACTGATGATGCTACAGGGCATATGAATCTCATCAGAACGTATTATAACGCTATCCAGACTCATGATTTCGTCACTGCCGGTTCATTGGTCGCTAGTGGAGAGAAAGATGCTGTCGCTTTGCAGAGCACCTATGCTAAGGTGCTAGAATTATCTCCATTCAAAATCGAGCAATTGGGCGACAATCTTTATCAATTCTATGTGCGTTTCCTAGATGCATGAGCGACACAGCCTTCCATCTATTCTCTCAGAAAAACTGTCATAGATGGTAAATTAAAAAGCATAGCGTGAGGTAAAATCGTGACCAATACCTCTAACGATCATTTCCGTTATTATTCAGATGAATTCATAAGTATGAGCCCAAAGACATTCAAAGTTTTAGATTTTCTCACTGCTCAAGATTTGGTGAAAAGCGATTGCACTCGCCCAGCAACAAAAGATCTCGCTTATTTCAAAAAATTGTTATCAGTCTTCACTGCACAAGATACCTGAACCAAATATACGGTGAGTTTCAAAGATCCTACCAATGTAAGAGAAGCACCTCCTGGTGGCATCGTCGGTAAGCAATCTGCCAATGTCTATATGATTCCCAACAAGATCAAATATCCTGCTAAAGAAGCCTTCTTCGAAGATTTTAATAAGTGTTATGCAAGCAGTAAATATGTTCCTTTCTTGATCACTATCGATTCTATGATTTTTGTCGATGGGTGTGGTAAATGAGATAAATGATATTGCAGCGATATTGCTAATATGCTCAAGCAGACGATAAAGGTGAAATAATTTTAACTTCTAAATATCTTTATGAAAAAATTTCTTCGAACTTTATTGATTTTGGCCGTGTTGTGAGTTGGTTTTTTCACTATCAAAAAAAATGCGCGATTATCTTTGGATTCTACTCAATCTCTAGAAGAGACATCAATTACAGGATTGGTTTTTGTCAACGACGCATGGTTTACTAAAACTCCGACTATAAGCATAGAAGATATGGCAGAATATCCGGATGGAATTGCAGACATTAATAAATGCAAAGCAGATCCCGCAAGTTTCTGAGGAATCGAAGTATGTAATAATATCCAAAAACAATTAGACTCATATGTATTAGCGGACTACTTTATCGAATATTCCGGGTTTGCTGTCTATGTGTTGAATACTACTACCGCACCAGGACATGAACAAATGCTTGCCAGTTGAATGCTAGAACTTACACCCACATCAACATATCCTATAAACTTGATCAAAAATATCTTGACGAATACTATATGGATGAATCGAGGCCGAACGCCAAGTGTCGTAGAGATGCCGGAATATACAGTTGCTAATGCGGATACTACGAGGACGTTTATCAGCTTCGAAGGACAGGACGGGATGGGTCCGACTATCCATATTATTTTCAAAAAATGAGATTACTTAGTGAGGATAACAAATCTTCATAAGATGGATGTTTTTGGAATAGATAAACTATCACCGGCCGTCACCAAAACGCTGAAAGATTTTTATGATGCGCAAATGGCGTATGTAGATAAAGATCCTAATCACAAATTAAAGCCAGAGAATATCATCAATTATTATACCGACAATGTCGCCACAAATACCGAATATGCTGCACTCTTGAATGAAACAATCACTAATGCACTTAGTCGATTCGCTATTAAATAACTTTTAACCCCTAAATATTCTTTATGAAAGAAATTATTGGGAATTCTATATTGGACAAATTCTTTGATGAGACGACGATGTCGTTGCATATCAAGGAAGGCAGACCAATCCTCAAAAAGAAATGACATCCGGGAAGCTGGAAACCAGTGATCGAATGATGAAGTTTGGATAAAAAAGCATTCGCTGATTTGGTAGATGCTATCTATAAAGAAATCGACAATAGAGATGACGGATTCTTGGAAATCGATAGGAAACTTTCCAAGGTGCTTCAGCTCGGACCATACAGAATCGTCATCGTACATCCGCCCTTATCTGATGGGATGGAAATGACCGTCGTCAAACCTATCAAAACTTTGGAAATAGAGGATTATAAATTGACTCCGGAAGTCTTCGATCTCCTGAGAAATAAGGCTAAAGGAATTCTTATTTCAGGCTCGCCAGGAAGCGGAAAAACGACATTTGCTCAGGCTCTTATCGGTCTTTTTCATAGAGACAATCATATCATCAAGACGGTCGAATCCCCACGTGATCTCTTGGTATCTGATGATGTCGTGCAATATAGTTTCACCTACGGAACGCATGATGAAGTAAGAGATATCTTATTGCTTTCTAGACCTGACTATACCGTGTATGATGAAGTAAGAAATACCTCTGATTTTGAACTCTATAAAGATTTGAGATTGACGGGAATCGGTTTGGTGTGAGTGATTCATGCTACGAGACCTGTGGATAGTATTCAGAGATTTCTGGGGACCATTGAGATGGGGATTATTCCGCAGGTATTGGATACTGTCATCTATATCGACAAATGAGAAGTCAAAGAAGTATATAATTTACAGCTTACCGTGAAAATTCCAGAGTGAATGGAATCAGAAGATCTTGCTCGCCCGGTGATTATTGTAACAAGTTTTCTGACTAAGGCTGTAGAATATGAAATTTATACTTTCGGTGAACAGATTGTCGTCATGCCACTCAGCGGAGCTGAGGGGTCGAGTAACGAGTGACGCGTTACGAGTAAGGGAAAAAGTGCAATTTCGGAATATGCTAAAGAAGCTATTCACAAAAAACTTGCGCAATTGTTGCCGTGTGATTTCTTCATCAAGGTGAAGGGCAATGGCTTGGATCTCTATGTCCCTGATTTCTATAAATGACGTATCATCGGTAAAGCATGAGCAAGTATCGGTGACTTAGAAAAGACTGTGTGAATGAGTATCAACGTCAAATCATTTGAAAATTTACCACTGCTTGATGTCAAAACCGATATCAGTGAATCCAAGAAAAATGCTCGTCTAGATATTGCATTCCCAGATCAATACGCCGGTAAAGTATTGTGTCTGATGATTGGTGAAGATCTTGTGTATTTCACTGCCGACATCAATGCTATCATCACTATCAAAGATAAATCCATGACTAAGACCATCCAGAAGAAATGATTTGTCATTGTTGATCTTGAGAAACTATAATGCGACTAGATTGCCATGTCGTTGTACTCCTCGCAATGACAGTCGCATTATACTGGTTACCCATGCTCGTCATTACGAGCGAAGCGTGGTAATTTGAGTATGACCTTTTATCACTTTAAAATATCTGTATGAACAATTTCCACTTTGCAAAAATCATCGCTGGTGTAGGTCCGACATTGGCAAAAGAAACGGTGCTTTCCAAAATCATCAATATGGTAGATGCATTCAGGATTACGCTTTCTCAGGGATTTGACGATAACAATAAAAAATACATCGACACTATCATGAAGCTGGATAATAGCAAGACTGTCATGCTCGAGATGAGAGGACTCGATCTCAGAGTAAAAAATGTGTTGAACGTGAAAGCCAAGGAAGGTAATATCATCGCCGTGGAATATTCTGAATATGCTCAAGAGCATAATAAGAAAATTTTCATCGATGCGCCATTTTTGCGTGATCTTCCAAAAGGCAACAAAATCAAATTTGAACAAAGCGGAGTAGTATTGAAGGTGAAAGAAATCACTGCTGAAGCCATTAATTGCGAGGTCGTCAAATGAGGTGAAGTCGTCCAATTTGATAGAGTCTTATTCGATAAATATGAAGTGGAAATCCCTTTTATGACAGAAAAAGACAAGAAAGATATCCTCTGGGGATTGGAATATGGAGTGAATATGGTCATCGCTTCTATGGTGAAGACTAAGTCTGATATCATGGAGATGAAAAATTTCCTTACTTCACAAAATGCTAACAAAATGAAAATTTTGGCGAAGATTGAAACGGAAGAAGCGCTGAAGAATATTGATGATATTATTGAAATATCAGATGGAATTATTTTGTGTTTTGATAAAATATCTGAAGCGATGAAGGCCAAAAAAATTGATGAAAGAGCACTTATCAAAAAATCCAAGAATGTGGGGAAACCAGTCATGGTCACCTTTGTCGGCACTCGAAGTGCAGGAAAATATAAATTGATCAATGAGGCCGCTGTGAAGAGATTCTGTTCACTCGCCGTAGATGGATATATGATTGATACGATGATCAGAGAAGATGATCCACTAGAAATCGTGACGGAATTGTTTGAAATGCTCGAGAAACACGAACTCAAACTTGAAGACAACAAGCTTGATCGTTTCTACGAGGATGATAGTGATTATGAAGTCAGAGATTATATTATTTACAACGCCTATAGGATCACCAGAGAACTTGATGTCAGAGCTATGGTGTCATTTACCGAGAATGGATATACTACATGAAGACTGTCCTCTCTTGCGCCGATGGTGCCAGTCATCGCTTTCACTAAAATCGATGAAACATATAGATATTTGAACTTGCTTCGATGAGTCAGAGGCTATAAAATCTCCCAATCCTTCAACTATGAAAATCTGAAAAGGATAGGAAAAGAGATGATTAGAATCATGTTCAAATGAAATATTTCGCTTGATGATAAGATTATCATCGTTCAGGCAAATGAATCCGTCAAAGACGAAAGGACAGATATGATCAATGGTTTGGAGCTTTATAAATTTAAGAATATATAAAAACACTTCGTGTGATAAAACTCCGCTGTATAGCGGGGGATAAAAGTTCGCCCCGATTTGGGGCTCGCGATAAACGCTAATGCGATAAAAATTGAATTTTAAATTTTAAATTTAACATTTGATGTTAATTGTTGGAATAACTGGCACTTTATGAGCTGGGAAAGGTACTATCTCAGACTATCTCGTCAAAAAATGATTCAATCACTACTCAGTGAGTGACTATATTGTAGAAGAAATAAAAAAAAGAGGACTGGAGGTCAATAGAGACAGCATGTATACCGTCGGATGGGATCTGAAACAGAAATTCTGACCAGATTTTATCGTCAAAGAATTGTATAAGAAAGCAAAGACAGAATGAAAAGATGCTGTCATAGAAAGTATAAGATCTCCTTGAGAAGCTGTATCACTCAAAAAATTGGATGACTTTGTTTTGCTCTCTGTGGATGCGGATCAAAAACTGAGATATGACAGAATCCGTTTGCGCAACAGCGTCAAAGACCAGATTGATTTTGAAACATTTGTCTCAAATGAGGCAAGAGAATTACAAGGCAGTGATGATCCCTCCAAGATAAATCTTCCCGCATGCATTGAAATGTCTGACTACAAACTTAGAAATGATTGAACATTTGAAGATTTGTATAGACAGGTTGATGAAGCGATAGGGACGCGTTAACAAACCTCCCACCCTTCGGGTCCCCCCTCCTTCTCAGGAGGGACAAAAAAAGGAAGAAAATAGTTTTATATTTTCAAATTTATTATGGTGAGAATTCCGATTTGAATTTCCAATAGGCATGTGCATTTATCGCAGATCGATGCTGATAAACTTTTCGGTAAATGACATGTTTTTGAGGTTGTCAAAGATCTTACTCAGCCTGGAGAAAAGGCAACGAAGGATACACTTATTCTTCAGTGACCTAAGGGAAAAATAGAACATGTCAGAGTACTTATGCCCGTGAGAAAATTCACCCAAGTGGAGCTTTCGATAAGCGACACTTTTGCGCTTGGGATAGAACCTATGGTTAGAATTTCTGGAAATTTACAAGGCACTCCAGGACTCAAACTTATCTGATCTGCAGGCGAAGTGGATCTTCCTTTTGGCGCTATTGTTGCCAAAAGACATTTGCATTGTAGCGTCAAAGAAGCTCAGGATCTGTGACTAGAAAGTGGTCAGAATATCAACATCAAAGTCTGATGAGAAAGAGGTTTGGTGTTTGAAAATGTCGAAGTCAGAGCAAAAGATATCTACGAACTTGATTGTCATCTCGATATCGAAGAAGCGAATGCGGCGGGGTTAAAAATGGGGGATCGAGGCGAATTAGTTAAATAGAACGGGATGCGTGAACAAATTCCTCTTCCGCTTCGCTCCCTCTCCCTTTCACAAGGGAGCCAAAATGAAAAATAAGAAAATAGGTCGGATGGGATTCCGGCTTTTTCTTATTGAATTTTTTTAAATCTCCATTTGAATAAGGTAATTGTAGCTATTATTCAATCTCGTCGTCGTTTAAATTTTTTTCATTCACTTACTCTTCTCTGTGTGTAGTGGATTGGTGATTCGCCATATTTGTATCATTTTCTCAACAAGAGCATGGTGACCGCAGGTTCTCGATCAAAAGCGTTTTCTGGAGGAACAAGAAGATCTGGTTTCAGCTTCTTTTTGAACATTTTGTAACACGTAGGTGCATCAGTAATGAGTCTTAGCGTAAGCAAAGATGCTAGCAAATTGATTCGAAGCCCGCCCGTTATCAGTGATATTATAGCTGAGAGTCTGGAATAATGACTCCCCAATCTGATTATCTTTCTGGGTCTAGATCCATAGATAAAATCTAAGTTTTTTTCTTCAAGCTCTTTGATCAGAGGGATATAATCACTAGGCGTATATTCCCTATCTGCATCCTGGACAATCATCAGATCTCAGTTTGCTTGCGCGAAACCCCTTTTGAGAGAAAATCCTTTTCATGATCTCTTGCTGTTTTCAAGGTATTGTATTTCAACGTGAGGATGATGTGAACCTAAAAATCATTGTATTACTCATTTGCTTTTATCAGTACTGCCATCATTAACCAAAATTATCTCTTTGGTGTATCCGAGAGTCTCTAGATCGACTGCTAGAACGTCGTTTACGACATGGAGTATAGTTTTTTCTTCATTGAAAAATGGTATGATGATGGATAGTTTTTTCATGGATGATACATGTATAATGGATAAACGGAAAACAGATTAATTTATAATTGTATCTTAGCTAGCATGATCTTTTATGCTCTTGTATCCGTCCTTAATCAGACTTTTTTCTCAATCGTTTGACTCATGCATAGACCAAAGGCGTTCCTATCACGGACATGAGGCATTTGAGTGCTCGGTATGGAAAGATCAGGCTGAAAAGAAAACTTACATTTGATCCGAATCCTTGCTGAAGCGAATAAAAGGCAAGGAACATAAACACGATGGAATCTATTCATTCTGAAAGGAAATTGGACGCATTGTTTCTAAACCACAATCCATATCTGTGTAATTTCGCTTTGAGTTTGGCGAAGATATAGAGATCCAAAAAGTCTGCTACTGCGAATGCTACTAAGCTTGCTATGGACATCCTGACTGACATGGAGAATATAGTATCGTATGCTGCTTCTGTAGGCAAGAAGCGCGTAGCTGCTGGTAATCGTGTAAAGAGTGCAGCTGCTAAGATCAATAATGTGATGATAATCAATGATATCTTGATATATCATCTCATCTTTTCTTTGCCATGAACTTCACAGATGACATCGTTGATAGAATAGACCACAGGGATTAGGAAAATTGCTACGCTGGCGCGTAATTGATAACTCCCTAAATGCACGATATTAAATACTTTTGCTCCCATGAGCTCTGAAACTATTACGCAGAATATATAAACTCCGAATAATAAATCTAATTTATTGATGTTTTTCATTCTCGGCATATTACCATATAAAATTATTCCATGAGTGGCTTGAGCAATGGTCTATACAAATCATTCTCAGGCGGAATTTTTGTCGCTTCAAAGGTATAGGTATCGGCATATTCTATTCAAGGAATATTTCTTCCTATGACAATAGGCTGGCATTCTGCTGCTTCGCCCATCAGATATACTGCCATGGCGCTAAGTGCATCGACGACATTTACTTGGGTGATTTCCAACGCTTTCCCAAAGATGTCTTTGACTCCTCTTTTATCTATCAGTGGTTGGATGCCGTAGGCATAAATTCATATTCCTACCACTCACCATTTCAATGGTCTGGTTGTGCTGTCTGTGATGATGATTCCTATATTTTTCACTTGGTGTTTTTTACAGATATAATCGTGGATTTCTTTACTGAATGTCGGCAAATTATCCGGCCAGAGAATATAGTAGCCGTTTGCGTTGCTTTCGTCGATGCCCGCTGATGGAATCAGAATATCATTTTTGATGGTGAGATAGGTGTCTTTTCCCGGCATTACATCTGTGCGTATCCGTTTATCCGCTTCTTGTTCAACCAAGTCTTTTTTGTTGATTTCTGTAGCTTTGATGCATTTCCCTTGATGAATGGCGAGAATTTTGGAAGTAATAAAAATAATATCTCAATCCTGAACGTCTGTCACGTAGGTGTCCAGAACTTCAAAAAGATTGTCTTTGGGCGGCAAGAGTGGGCGTGTTTTGATAGGAATAAATTGCATGAGATTCGTAAAAGACGTAAAAGGAGATTTAGATTGCTTCGTCGTGAGACACATGCAATGTGCCCCTACTCCTCGCAATGACGGTTAGCAATCTTCTCGTATCATAATTGTCCGCAGGCAGATTTCAAATCCCTTCCCAAAGAATCTCTGATGGTCACCGTGATGCCTTTCTTTTCGAGGATATCTTTGAATGCTCTGATCGTTCTTTCGTCGCTTTCTTCAAGTTTGATGGCTGGATTCATGTTGTAAGGAATCAGATTTACATGAGCGAGTCTGCCGTGAAGGAGATCTGCTAGTTGTGTTGCAAGTTCAGGCTTATCTGTCTTGTTCTTGATCATGATATATTCATAAAAGATTCTATTGTCGGAGACTTTGACATAGTCGTCTATCGTTTTCATGAGCTTGTCGAGCGTGTAGACTTTGGCTATCGGCATGAGTTCTTCACGGAGTTTCTGATTCGGAGCATGAAGGGAAATCGCCAATTTGACTGGTATGTCGTCCTTGATAAGTTGCTCGATGCCAGGGATGATGCCTGCTGTCGAGATGGTAATATGTCTTTTGCCTAGAGAAAATCCGCCTGCTTGCGCGATCATGATTTCTATGGATTTTTTTACGTTTTGATAGTTTATGAGTGGTTCACCCATACCCATAAAAACGACATTTCTGACTGCTCGGAGCGTTTGGTCATCTTTTTTACCGAATTTCGTCTTGATGAAATTGTTCGCGAAGAGAAGCTGGGAAATGATCTCATTTCGAGTCAAATCTCTCTTGATTCCGAGTTTGCCAGTGACGCAGAAAACACAATTGACGGGGCAGCCGATTTGTGAAGAGACGCACAATGTTATCCTATTAAGGGGTCTATCAGGTCATAAGGTCGTAAGGTCATCAGGTCATTTGTTTTGACTTTCGACTTTATGGACTTTCGACTTTATGGACTCTTTTTCATGTTTGCTTCGGTGGAAGAGAATTACCGCTTCGATGGTGAAGTTATCATGAGTTTTGAATCAGATTTTTATATTGTCCTCACTCTCCAATATGGTCTCCGGGATGATGGAGAGTATTTCAAAATTTTCGTCGAGTTGCTGTCTCAAATCCTTGGAAAGGGTGGTCATATCCTCAAATCTGATGTTCTGATTGTCGTAGATCTCCTGGATTATTTGTTTTACCCTAAAAGGCTGGAGCTTGTGCTCTTTTGCGAAGGTCTGGAGGTTATTTGGATTGAGGATGGATTGTTTCATAGTAATGTAATGTATTAAAATTTCTCATGCCTGCGGCGCTTCTTGCCTTACTTTCTGGCATTTCCCCAGAAAGTAATAAAGAGGTCTAGTCGACATCAAACCTCGCCCTCTTGTCTATTTTGCCTTTAAATTTCCGTGTATCTAGATATCTGGTGCAGTCCATGTTCCGCTCAGGGATCAGACCCCTCGCTACGTTTTTTTAGTCATCGGTGTATGTGGTGGCTTCAGACAATGTGATGTCGACGTTTTTTAAATTTAAATTCTGTACATTTTGGCTGGGCAATCGACCCAAATCCGCCGTTATTTGCAACTCTACTGATTGGTTCATAAAAAGCAAAAATAAAATAATTAAAAGTTTGCAAAAAATCTATTAATCGTTATACTCTAAATGATGAAACGACTAAACGACTAAACGCTTAAACGCTTAAACGTTTCAACGTTTTATCGCTTTAACGTTTGTTATGAAAACTGTGCAACTGAAAATGACCGAATTCAAACAACTGACTCATGATGAAAGATATCAGATTGTTTTGGAAATGCTGAAAATCCTCAAGGATGGGAACGAGAACTTCAAATATGTCTATGACAATATCCAGACTCTGGAGTATCCGAGTGACCATTTGTTGGAAGTGATTTATCAGGAAATTATAGAATTGGCCCAGAAGAAGATGGAGAATAATAGAGAATTGGAGAATAAAAGTTTTGTGAAGATAAAGAAGAAAATCGATGAAATCAAAGAAAAAGAACAAGCTGAACAATCTCAGGAAGATCCTGATGGATTGTTGAATAGTCTTTAATTTTTTGGCATTTTTATTTCTTAAGCATCAAAATGATCCAGATAGAACAGTCCAAAGATCTTTTCTTGCTCAAGAAGGAAGAGGCGAGAGCTGATGCTAAATTAGCTAAAGAGGCTACTCCCATCAACCCAGACTCAAAAAAGATAATAGATACCTACGAAAAGGTGAATAATTCTTATGACAAGTTAAAATTTGCCACTGAAGATGTACATGTTCTTATTTTCGGCTTAGGACAAAAAGATTCTGCGTCTCAATGTTGTTGAGCATTGGATCGCCTTCTTTCCTATCATCCTGATCTTTTCCAAGAAAAGCATGTCGATGCTTTATTCGCTGGCTTTCAGAATAAAGATTCCGCTGGTTATTTTGCTTCAACTCTAGGTAATTTAGCCGATAGTAGGGCTGATCTTTTCCAAGAAAAACATGTGTATACCCTTTCCATAAATTTATTGCAGAATAAGTACAAGGATGTTGCGCGTAATTGTGCTGCAGCTCTAACCTGGTTGACCCACAAAAAGTCTGATCTTTTCCAAGAAAAACATGTCGAGGTCTTGGTTGCTGGTCTGCAGAATCAGAAGGAGGATATCTCGCATTATTGTGCTGCAGCTCTAACCTGGTTGGCTTCCAATAATCCTGGTCTTTTCCAGGAGAAATATGTCGAGGCCCTGATTGCTGGTTTACAGAATAAAAATTCCGCTCTCTGATGTGCAGAAGCATTGAAATATCTCATTAGCACCGCACCGCTTGCACGTGCACATCTATTATCATTGTTTGATCGCCTAAGTCCGGAGGCCAAACAATTATTAGCTAGCTCAAATATAACTAAATTTGTGCTTGAAAATGTAGATAGACTCCAAAAAGAATTTAATATTACCTGCTTCACACGTTATCCTGCGCCAGTACTTAAAGATATGCTTGAGGGTGAAAGGAACTTCCAAAAACCGCTGGCTGTAGTTGCCTATCCAAAGGTAGACCGAAACAGTGCCTTTTATCATAACCGCATAGACCAACTTTTTGCTGCATGATATCATGTTGTAGTCTTTGAAAGCGAAGATGAAGACGAATTCGTGCAAATGATGACGAAGGTGAAAAAGAAATCTGGATTTGCATCGCTTCTGGTCATAGGTGGCCATGGAAGCCCGACATCCATACAATTGGGTAATGGTTATTTTGAAGGTGCAAAGTTAGATACTGGAGATGAAGATATTCTTGAAAAAATAAAATTTGCCATGACCAGTAGCTTTATGAAGCCTCAGATTATCATGGAATCCTGTTCTACGGGGAATAAGCAAACTACGGATAATATGGCCAAAACCACTTCTGATTATAATGATCGAATCCAGGTTTTTGCCCCTGATCAACCTACGTCTATCAGCAATTTCGAATTTGATTATGTGCAGAGAGGTCCTCGTAAGTTGCCAATTATCAAGCGCGTAATCTATGCCGATGAAAATATCGAAACGCAATATCAAAAAGGTCAGTTAGCAAAATAATTTTACTTTTTATCATCTACCCATGACACAACAAATCGAGCAATTAAAGAACAATTTTGAATTGAAGATGGAGGAGGCGAAAGCTGATGCCAGATTTTTGGCGTGACATGAGAAAAGTCCGATAGACAAGGAATTGAATGAAAAAGAATGGAAAGAATATCTGAAAACATTGTCTCCAAAAGATAGAGAAAAGCATAAAAATTTGAAGATATTTCTTGATGCTACTGAGTACAATCCTGCTCGGCAAGGAAAAACTAGACAGGAACGTGCACAAATGCGATGGGAAAAAACCTACAATGAAGAGTATCGGTGACCTATACCAAAATATGAAAAATAAATTTTTATCTTTTTCTCTGTGGCGCTTTCTTCATACTTTTTGGCATTTCTTTCTTTTGCGCCCTGCCTCCCCGCACTTCTGCGGGGTAAACTCTGATTGCGGTCTTGGATGCCGTATATATCGATATTGATAGTGTGTATGCTACGTAAACAGACATTGCAATCGACCCATCAAGAAAGAGAGTAAAGTATTGTTCTTGCTTGTTTTCTTGCGTCTGCTTTCCAAATCTTTATACATTGGGCATGGTGAGATTTTGAATTACTCAAGATAAAAAGAGGACATGGAGATATTATGCAAGCAAGACCAATATTATTTTTTTGGTGTTGGTTGTTTTTTCATTCAGCGCATTCCTGTTTTATAGCAGAGTGACCACCTTGTTATTCGCCAAGGACAAGATGGATATCTTCAAGGAAGACCTCACGCAGATCGCCTTCTATTTTACTCCGGTGGATCAGGAATTCTCCAAGTTTCTTGTCACGCTCGATGAGGTGATTCAATGATATGTACAAGGAGAAAATATCCTCAAAGACAAAAATCATCAGATAGAATTCTGTCGGGATTATATCAAAAAGAATAAAAATTATCTCGAGAAACTCGGCTTTGCGCGCTATGATGCATTGATGAGTGTGTTGTCGGATCTGCGGGGATACAAGAAAGAATTATTTGAACTTCTCGGCAAAGATAAGCCGACCAACTATATCGTCATCCTCCAAAACACCAATGAGAAGAGGCCGAATGGCTGATTTTTCTGATCGTTCGCATTCATCACTGTAGACGGCGGACGCATCAAGGACTTGGAGATTGTCGATTCGTATTATCCGGATTTCATTGCGCATAATACACGCATCACCGCTCCTGCTCGGACCAAATCATTCTTGCCGGATCGTAATATAGGATATATCGCCGGAAATAAATTCTGATTTACTGATATCGATGGAAAAAATCTGAAAGACTTATATGAAAAGATGTTCAATGAGACCTATGATATCAGAAAAGTGAAACAGACTATGGAACCAGATTTGTACAACAAATTATTGAAAAAATACGTCAAAGGAGTCATTTTCATCAGATCAGATTCTTTAGAAAAAATCATTCCAGGATTCACTGAAAAGATGCGGGAATGGCAGTTCCTCAATGCTGCCGTCGACCTTATCAGAAAAGAGGTCCGTGGAAATAAAAAGGAACTCTATATCAAAGAAGTGAAAGAATTCTTCTCCAAAAATAGTCTCAAATTACTGCAGAATACCGTCAATAATTTTGGTGAATTAGCTAAGGCGCAATTCCTCAATGTCTATCTGTCCAATGCCTCTACCTGATTCGTTAAGGTACTGCAGAATCATAGTCTGGAAAACGTTTTCAAGGCTTGATATATCTACGCATGGGATACCAATAGCTCCTTCAATAAAGTCGATGGATTCGTCGCCAAAAATATCCAGATAGCGAATTCAAATGGTGATATCGTGCTTGATAGCAATGAGGACATTATTGATGTCAGAGATCTTCCTCAAGGAAAATATGAGATGACGGTCTTGTACAATCTTAATGTCCCTGGTTATTATCTTGATATGATGCATGAATTGGAAAAAAAGTATGACGTTACTCTTACGAAGAGAGAGAAAAGTATCCTCGCTATGCAGCCTGCGACCTATGATATCTTTGGTGGCGGAGAAACCTACAAATGGCGGGAAAGCAAAGCGACCATCTATTTCCCAAGAAACATAAAGATCCTGAACGTGACTGGTGAAATATATACCTGGTCTCATTTTGACCCGTGATTTGCGAATGGTGTGTATTATAAGGTCTGAAGCAATGACAATCACTCCACGAGAAGCGTGAAAATTGAGTTTAAGATTGAATAAATCAGTCCGGTCATTGCGAGGAACGAAGCAATCTAGGACTGTAATTCTGCAGATTGCCACGTCGTTACACTCCTCGCAATGACAGGCAGAATAGTTTATTATTTCATAATTTCTCATGCAAAAAGCTCAGCTCATCCAAAACATCATCCTGCTCCAATCGTATTACAAATTTCTGTACTTATGAAAATACTTAGAGCAGGAGGCCAAACTAAAGGATTTTTCCAAGAATGTGGAAGACAGTAAAATCGCTACTTGAGATAAATCCTACTTCGTCATCAAGTGAAAAATGGTGAAGCCATTGCTGGAAAATATCTACAAAAATCCCGACAAGAAAAATCTTTTCTGATATTTGGTGGAAATCAGCGCCTTCAGATGACTCTTCAGTACTTTCAAAGAATTACTTGATAACGAGCCGGTTTTTGAAAGATTTCTCAAGCAGAAATTAGCCAAACAATACGTCGTTTTTGAGCAGATTATTAAGTTTTTGAGGAACATATTGAGCCATTCCACGACCTCTCATGTGAATTTGAAGACGGATGATTTCGAGAAGCAAAAGGACTATCTCAAGAAATATGTCGATACCTTATTGGATTTCAAGTTTGTCTATGCGGATTTCTTCCCTGAGTGGAAAGGCAGTAAGGACTATGGAATGAGGTTGTATGTAGATTTCAAGAAGCTCAAAGATGGGCAGTCCTTATTTGATGTTATTTCTCTGCATCAATTATATATGCTTTCTGAGCTGTGCTACAATATTTCTGAAGTTTTCAGGATGAAGTATAAGTTGAAATAATTTTCTCTCTCTGTTCTGGTTAACAAATCCTCCGTCTCGTTCCACTCGCCACCTCCTTTCTCAAGGAGGCAAAAATTCATATGGTCCCCTTGAGAAAGGGGATACCCCGCTGAATAGCGGGGAGGGGATTTGTTTTCTTTTTTATTTTTTTTAGAAAAAAAAGCAGAGAAATTCTCTGCTTGATTATTGGTATTAAATTTAATAGATTTTATTCTTCGTCGGGTACATCGCACATGGGGCATAACCATCCATCCCATTTGTGCCAAAACATAATAAATCCACAACCACATCTTGGCGGATTTTTGAACAAGATACTACCAGCAGTTCTTGCGGTTTTGCCGTTTAAAATTAAAAATTTTCTCATAAATTTTTGTGTT
>Ga0100392_1001368_pt1 | contig 22594 bp, 15 predicted proteins | sample CryGeymeta201516_FD_81548 | JGI IMG/M metagenome (GOLD analysis project Ga0100392, IMG submission 81548) | Groundwater microbial communities from Crystal Geyser aquifers in Utah, USA - Crystal Geyser metaG 2015-16 | ecosystem: Environmental > Aquatic > Deep subsurface > Groundwater | place: USA... | reverse complement strand
CTGGCCGCCCAGGCGGCGGTTTTTACCATTTCGGGCCGCAGGGTATAAAGAATCTCCTTCAATTCGGCGCGCATTTGGCGGGCGCCATCGGGAGTCAGGTAAACGGCAGAGGTGGGGGCTTTTTCAGTCAGGGGGCATCTCCATTTGTAACTCTTCACCGCCCAAAGGGCGAGAACTAAGCTCCGGGGGAAGACTTGACGCGGCCCGTGGCATGGCGGTTTCGAGCTTGTGTCTCCGAAGCGGAACCGCGACAAGAGCGGTTGCGTTTCAACCGGTTGCAGAGGATTATAGAGCAGCAGTAACCGGTTGTCATCTTTGTCGGCGGTCACTTTTCACCACCCCACGTCCGCAACAGCCGTGAAACAGGTCGCCGTCGCCCGGATACACCTATCATCGCAGGAGCCGAAGATGATGTCTGAACCCACCGCTAAATTCTGTAAAGATTCCCGCACGGTTAAAGCCTCCATGGTACTCCCCCCCGATACCAACCACTACGGCACCATGTTTGGCGGCAAGGTTATGGCCTACATCGATGATACTGCCGCCATTGCCGCCACCCGCCACGCGCGACGCTCGGTGGTGACCGCCTCCACCGATTCGGTCGATTTTCTCCATCCCATTCGCGCCGGGCAATCGGTATGCCTCGAAGCCTTTGCCACCTGGAGCCGCCGTACGTCCGTAGAGGTTTTTGTCAAGGTCATTGCTGAAGATATGCTCACGGGCGAACGCACCCTGTGTGCTACCTCGTTTGTGACCTTCGTCGCCCTCGATGTCAACGGCGAGAAACAACTGGTCCCTGGGGTGATCCCCGAAACCGAACTGGAAAAATTTCTGTTCGAAGGTGCCCCGGAACGTGCACGTAAACGGCTGGAAAAACGCGAACAATCCAAGGCCCTGGCCCTGCGTTTCGGTACCCGCAGCCTTTGGGGCGAGGCCTGACATGCGCGCCATACTGGCGGCTTATCAGGGTTTGCTTGGCGAAATCGACCAATGGTTTGCCGGCTGCATCCAGGTGGCAGGAGAGCAGATTGCCTGCCGTGCCGGTTGCTCAGAGTGCTGTCGCGGGCTGTTCGAAATCAGCCTGCTTGATGCCGCCCTGCTGCAACAGGGATTTCTGTCCCTGACAGCCGCAAGCCGTGATCTGGTACGGATGAAAGCCCGGGCCCGCACGGCGCAGCTGCAACAGCAGTGGCCGGAATTTCAGCATCCCTACATTCTCAATCGTCTGCCCCACAACGACTGGGAAGAGATGCCCGAAGACGATCTCACCCCTTGTCCCCTGCTTGGCGGCGCTGGTCGCTGTCTGGTGTACGCGCAGCGCCCCATGACCTGCCGCCTGCACGGGCTGCCGCATATGGATATTTCTGGGGAATCCTTTTCCGATGCTTTTTGCACCCTCAATTTCACGGACAGCGATCCCCTTAAAATCGCCGCCCTGCGCCACCCTTTTGCCCAAACGTTTGCCCGTGAATTTGATCTGCTGGCAGACCTTGCCGAAAAACTCCTCGGGCGGCGTCAATTGGAACTGGACACCTTTATTGCCAGTGCCCTGCTGATCGACTTTTCTGCCCTGCAATCGAAGGATAAAGAGCAGATTTGAGCCCTTTTCGGCGACCCTCTGCAAAGTGTCATTTTTTAGGTTAAACTTGATCTGTGCGTAAACTTGAAGATCAGGAGGAAGCTGAGATGATCGTTGGCCTACTGAAAGAAATCAAAACCGAAGAAAATCGTGTTTGCATGACGCCGGCCGGGGTTGAAGTGATGCAGAACCATGGCCACCAAGTGCTGGTCGAAGCAGGCGCTGGCGTGGGCAGTGGCTTCAGTGATGAGAATTACCGCCAGGTCGGTGGCGAAATTATCGGCAACAAGGCCAACATTTTTGCCCGGGCCGAAATGCTGATGCACGTCAAAGAACCACAACCAGAAGAATATGCCCTGATTCGTCCAGGGCAGATTTTCTTCACCTACTTTCACTTCGCGGCTTCAGAAAGCCTGACCCGCGCCATGCTGACAACCGGCGCGACCTGTATTGCCTACGAAACGATTGAAAACCCCGATGGCAGTCTGCCCCTGCTCACCCCCATGAGTGAAATCGCCGGGCGCATGGCGGCCCAGGAAGGAGCCAAGTATCTGGAGCGCTCCCAGGGGGGGCGCGGCATTCTGCTGGGGGGCGTGCCCGGTGTAGCGCCGGCGACGGTGCTGGTGCTGGGCGGCGGCACGGTGGGAACTCAGGCCGCACATATGGCCTGCGGCTTGGGGGCTCATGTCTATCTCCTTGACACCAATCTCGACCGTTTGCGTCATTTATCTGAAGTCATGCCAAAAAACTGCGTCGCCCTCATGTCTTCCCCCGCCACCCTGCGCAGCTTGATTCCGCAGGCAGACCTGGTCATAGGTGCGGTGCTGCTCCACGGGGCAAAGGCCCCCAAGCTCGTCACCCGCGAGATGCTGGCCGTTATGAAGCCCGGCGCGGTGCTTGTCGATGTGGCGATTGATCAGGGCGGCTGTTTTGAAACCTCTCGACCCACGACTCATCTGGAGCCAATTTACATGGTGGATGGCATTGTGCACTACTGCGTTGCCAATATGCCGGGCGCGGTTCCTTTGACCTCGACCATGGCCCTGACCAACGCAACCCTGCCCTATGCCCTGGCGATTGCCAATGACGGCTGGCGCCAAGCCGCCACAAAAAATCCCGGCATTCGCGCCGGAATCAATCTGGTTGACGGAAAAATCACCTACGCCGGGGTCGCCCAAGCCTTCAACCTGCCCCAGGTGCCGGTGACTGAGATTCTATAGAGCTGGAAAGAATAAGCTTCCCGCAAAATCCCGTAAAATTTTGGAGCATTGGCCATGGGAAAGTTCCCTTTTCTGACCAGAGTGTTGTTGCTGATCTTGCTGCTTGCGTCCCTTGCGGTTTTTGCACAAGCCGCCGAAGACTTCCCGGCGACACCTGCGCTGCCGGCAGGGAAGGTGATTCGGCTTGCGTATCTGGAAGCGGGCCCTTTCCCCAACTATCCACCGAATCTGATCGCTTTTGTCAAAGGACTGGCTGGTTTGGGCTGGCTTAGTGTCCCCGATTTCCCCGAGTTTGAAGATACCTCTGATGCCCGTTCCATATGGAACTGGCTGGTGAAAAATGCCAAAAGTGACCAGCTGAGCTTTGTCGCCGATGGCTTTTATGAAGAAGACTGGGATAAGGAAAAACGGAAAACGGTCAAGGCCCAGCTGGTTGAACGTTTGAACAAGAAAAAAGATATCGACTTTGTCATCGCGCTGGGCACCTGGGCCGGTCAGGATATGGCGGATGCGCAGATCAGCACGCCGGTTATGGTCTTTTCAGCGAGCGATCCTCTGAAGGCAGGCATTGTCAAAACCGACGAGTATTCCGGCTGGCCGCATCTGCATGCCCGGGTCGATCCGACCCGCTATCAGCGCCAGGTCAGACTTTTCCATGACATTGTCGGCTATCGCAGATTGGGGGTTGTTTACGAAAATACTCCGGAAGGGCGCACCTACGCGGCGATTGCCGATGTCGAAAAAGTCGCCGCCGAAATCGGTTTCGAGGTGGTCAGTTGTTTCAGTATTAATCAGACGCCCGATCTCAAACTGGCAAATTCAACGGTGGTTGAATGTCATGAATTTCTGGCCCCCAAAGTTGATGCCGTGTACATCACCAACCAGACCGGGGTCAACGATGCCAACATGCCCGCCATGATGGCCCCCCTGCTCAAAAGACGCATCCCCACCTTCTCACAGCCCGGCGCGCGGCTGGTAAAGCTGGGGGCCTTGGTGAGCATTGCCCAGGCCGGGTTTAAATATGTGGGCGAATTTCATGCCCGCACCGCCGGTAAAATTTTTAACGGGGCCAAACCCGGAGATTTGAACCAGATATTCGAAGATCCACCGCAAATTTCACTCAACCTGGAAACCGCCAAACTCATTGGCTACAATCCACCAATCGAAATTTTGGTAGCCGCCGACGAAATTTTTCAGAACAGCGAAAAACACTAAACAATGTCCATCCGGTAATTCCGAAGGTGCGGGTTTTTTATCGCCTGGCCGAGGGCGGTTGCGAGCGTGTTGAAGGTGTAGGGTTTGGCAATGACGCCGCAGAAACCGTATTCGCGGTAGTTGGCCATAACCGGATCATCGGCGTAGCCGCTCGATACCAGAACACAGGCCGTTTTATCAATTTTAAGAATTTCGGCAATGGCCTCTTTGCCCCCCATGCCGCCGGGAACCGTCAGATCCATAATCACCAGATCGAACGCTTTTCCGGCTTCCCGGGCGCGGCAAAACGCCTCGATGGCTTCTTGCCCGTCGCGCGCGATGACGACCCGGTGCCCCAGTTCTTCGAGCATGGCTCCGGTGGCAAGACAAATAGCTTCTTCATCATCCATCAGCAAAACATGGGCGTTTTCGACGCTACTGAAAACTTCGAGTTCAGCCTCTGATTCAAGCTGCCTTTGTTTTTCGGTTGCGGGCAGGTAAATATTGAAGCTGGTGCCGTGCCCTGGTTGGGATGACACCATGATCTTGCCACCATGACGCTTGATAATGGAGTAGACCGTGGCCAGGCCCAGACCTTTTCCCGCCTTTTGGGGTGAGAAATAGGGGTCGAAGATACGTGGCAGGTGCTCCGGCGAAATGCCGACGCCATTGTCTGTGACCTGGATATGTAAATAGGATCCCGCAGGTAATCCCGGGATACTGCACTCACCGAGGTTGATGTTTCCCGCTTCGATCAACAGGTGACCGCCATTGGGCATGGCCTGGCGGGCGTTGCTGGTTAGTTGTTCAAAGACGGTGTGCAATTGCTCCTGGTCGGCATAAACAGGCCATAAGTTTTCGTCCCAGAGAAACTGCGGCCTGATGGCGCTACCCGCCAGATTAAAGCGCACAACTTCTTCGAGCAGCCCTTTCAGGTCAAGACTGTTGCAAACCGGCGCGCCGCCTTTGGAGAAGGTCAACAACTGGTTGGTCAGCTGGGTTGCCCGCTGAATTGATTCCCCCGCCGACTGAAGATATTTCTGGACGATGTGCTCCTTAGCCAGCTTTAAACGGGCCAATGAAATATTGCCGGACAGCGCGGCGAGAATATTATTGAAATCATGGGCGATGCCCCCGGCGAGGGTGCCGATGCTCTGAAGTTTTTCCGCCTGGAGTAATTGCAGTTCGGTGCGAAGTTTCTCCTGTTCGGCGAGCATTTCACGGGTGATGTCAGAGGCCGCAACCAGAAGCCTGTTTGTTTTTCCCTGAGCAGGTTCGGCGCTAAGATCGCGGCTGCCGGTCAGCCGCAGCCAGCGCAGGCGTTTGTCGGGCCGGTTGATGCGGATATCCAGATTTTTCCCCTGGGGGTTTTTGTAAAAGGTTGAAAAACGACCCAGCCAGAGTTCACGATCCTGGGGATCAATCAAATTAACCAGGGGAGTGCCACAAAAATTCTGTTCGCCTTTGTTCATCAGTGTGACAAAAGTGGCATTGTGGCGGCGGATGATCCCGTGTTCATCGAGGGTCAGGTAGCCGTTGGGGGCCTGATTGTAGAGCGACTGGTATTCGTCACGGGCCTGCTGCAACTGCTGCTGGGTGTGCTGCAGCTGTTCATTCTGCATTTCGAGTTCAATCTGGTAGACCGAAAGCTCATGCAGCGCGCTTTCCAGGTCGCGTACCATGGATAAGGCCAGGCCATCATGCTCGGCGCGGGCGAGAATTGCTTCCGCGCTGGCCCGCAAGAGCCCGAGATGATCTTTATCTTTGGGGGTTCGGTTCATGAAATTTGCCCTGCGGCTTTTAGCTCGGCCAGGTGTTGGCGGCACTTCTGCTCATTGGCAATCAGGCGCGCTTCCATCTCCTTGTGATCGGTGATGTCCAGGCAAAAACCGATATAACCGAGAAATTCCTGGTTTTCTCCATAGCGCGGCGCCCCTTCGTCAAGCAACCAGCGGTATTCGCCGTCGAAATGGCGCAGCCGGTATTCCATACTGAAGGGTTTACGCCGGTCGAAGGCGCTGGTGTAAATTTTGATACAGTCTTCCAGGTCATCGGGGTGCACCCCTTCGGCCCAGCCATCGCCGTATTCTTGTTCCAAAGTGCGCCCGGTAAATTTGAACCAGGTATCATTAAACCAGGTGCAGGCCTTGGTGAGATCGGCCATCCACACCAGGGCCGGGTTGTGGTTGGCGATGGCCGCAAATAGCTGTTGCGATTTACGCATCTCTTCCTGGGCCTGTTTAACGACGCTGATATCGACAAAGGTGAGCACTGTTCCGGCGAAGGCCCCGGGGGCCACGGCGTAGGGCACCACCCGCATCAACAGCCATTTGTTGTCGCGGGTTTTAACTTCAAGTTCGGCCTTATGGTTGCTTCGCTGCACCTGCCGCACCACCGCCACGGGATCAATATCTTGCAGTGAATGGTTAATATGGGTGATGGGTCGGCCGATATCGCTGTCGAGGAGCTTGAAAATGTCGGTGATATTGTGGGAGAAACGGCGAACCTCAAGGTTCTCATCGAGCAACAACTGGCCGATTTGCGTCGCCGACAGCAGGTTGTCGACATCGTTATGCAGTTCGGTCAACTCGATGATTTTGCTCTGGTATTCGGCATTGACGGTAAAAAGCTCTTCGTTGGTCGACTGCAACTCTTCGTTGGTCGACTGCAATTCTTCATTGCTGGCCAGCAGTTCTTCGTTGGTGGCCTGCAGTTCTTCATTGGAGGTTTCCAGCTCTTCGATGGTGGCCTGCAAGTTTTCCCGCGTGAATTGCAGTTCCTGCTCCAGGTCGCGCAGCCGCTCTTCGGTTTCCAGGCTCATGTCGTAACTTTGGGGAACCATGTCGGTCAGATTCTGTTGCTGGGCGACCTCGCGAAGGAATATGGCCACCAGGGATTCCTGATGTTTTTTGCACGGCAGGGGGCGAATCCATAAATCGATGAGGGTCATCTTGCCGGAGCGGCACATACGGATATTGGAAAAGCGCTGCTCCTGATTCTGGCGAAAGGCTTTTTGTATGCCGGTGACCAGCGGAATGGATATTTCCTTGATGACCATTTTGGTAATGTCGTTGACCAGATGCCCTGACGGCAATTTGAGAAAGCCGTCGGCCTCACCCACAATGCGTAAAAGTTCCAGCTGCTCGTTGACGATCAGGGCCAGGGGCAGAAAATCTTCACTGGCCGCCTGCAAAAACCGTTCGAGCAAATGTTCGTCTTCGCTGGTGCCCAACAGGCGTCTTGCCGCGGTAAATTGGCCCTTCATCTGCCGATAACGGGTATCGGTAATTGAAGGCGCCCGCTGAATCTCACCGGTGTGCAGAATTCTGCCGCGCGTGCGATAGATTTTAAACTTCTGATGCAGGGGTTCGAACAAATCGCCCATTTCACCGGTGGTTTCGCTGCTGCCCAAAAAAAGAAACCCGCCTTTAGCCAGGGGAAAGTTGAAAAATTCCATCACTTTACGCTGTAAAACCGGTTGCAGGTAAATCAAAATATTGCGGCAGGTTAAAAGATCAATGTTGGTAAAGGGCGGGTCTTTAATGAGATTATGCTGGGCAAAAACCACCATTTCGCGGATCTGGCGGGAAATTTGAAAATTATCGTCGCGTTTGTGAAAATATTTGCTTAAATGCTGGGATGATAGATCGGCCGCAATGCTTTCGGGGTAAGAGCCGGTGGCGGCAAACTGTACCGCGTCACGGTCAATATCGGTAGCGAAAATTTTTACATCACGATTCAGTCCAAGCTGATCCATACATTCCCGGGCCAGAATGGCCAGGGAGTAGGCCTCTTCGCCGGTGGAACAGGCCGAAACCCAAAAACGGACTTCACGTTTACCGGCATTGCGCATAATTTCCGGCAACACGTCTGCGGCCAGGTAGTCAAAAGCCTCCTGATCACGGAAAAAACAGGTGACCCCGATTAAAAGTTCCCGATAGAGGGCCACGACTTCGCTGGGATAATTGAGCATGTAGTTGAGATAATCTTTAATGCTTTCGGTCTGATTGATGGTCATGCGCCGTTCGATGCGCCGCGTCACCGTGCTGGGTTTGTAATAGGTAAAGTCGATTTTGCAGCGTTCGCGCAACAGGGAAAAGATGCGCGTCAGGCCGTCTTCGTCGGATAACAGAATTTCAGAGCGTTCATTGCTGGCGTAGGGGTGCTTGGCAAAGGCGAGGAGCTGACTAGGCATTTTTTCGGGGGGCAGAATAAAATCGGCCAAGCCGGTGGAAATGGCCGAGCGGGGCATGCCGTCGAATTTGGCGCTTTCTTCTGATTGCACCATGACAATGCCGCCGCATTCCTTGACCGTGCGCACACCACGCATGCCATCACTGCCGGTGCCCGACAGAATGATGGCCACGGTCTTTTCAGACTGATCCTCGGCCAAAGAGCGCAGAAAAATGTCGATGGGCAGATTAATAACGCGAACCAACTCCTGATCGGCGAGCAACAGCCTGCCATGAAAAATTGTCAGGTTTTTCTTGGGCGGAATCAGATAAACGTGATTGGCCTCCACCAGCATGCCTTCTTCGGCACGCGCCACCGGCATGCTGGTTTTTTTTGACAGCAGTTCAACCATCAAACTTTTGTAATCGGGCGACAGATGCTGCACCACAATAAAGGCCATGCCGCTGTCGACCGGCATATGGGTAAAAAATTGCTCAATCGCCTCAAGACCGCCTGCTGAAGCACCAATGCCAACGTAGTAACTGGGGAGGATCGGCTCAAAGATAGCCGCAGATTTTTTTTTCTTTTTGGCTTCCATGCGTCATTTCCTTTCGCCGAAGATGAAAAAACAAGATCTAACCGACCTCAACTGGAGAAGTAAGAGTCATCAACGGCCTTGAACACAGATGCACACAAATCGAGACAGATAAAATTCTTAAAGCGCGCGATCCATAAGAATAAGCCAACAACCGAATGCGTTAACGGCCTCTAAAAAAAATCTGTGTTCATCTGTGGTTCGGCATGATTTAAACACCAGGGGACAGGTGAAGCACGAAGCCCTTTCTCGCGATCTTCAGCTTTTAAATTTTCTGCCCGGATAATGTTTTTCCAGACAGTCGGGACAGATGCCGTGACTGAAGCGGGCGTCTGAATGTTGTTCCATATATTCTTCCATGCGCAGCCAGGCATCCTGATCATTACGGATGGATTTGCAGTACATGCAGATGGGTAAAATTCCTTCCAGGGTCTTGATCTGGGCCAGGGCTTCTTCCAGTTCGGTCTTTTGTTGCACCAGTAAATCGCGCTGGCTTTTGAGTTCCAGATGATTCCGCACCCGCAACTTTAACAGCGCAAAGTTAATCGGTTTGGCCAGATAGTCGATCCCGCCGGCGTCAAGCCCTTCGGCCTCGCCCTCCTGTGAATTCATCGCGGTCAGAAAAATAACGGGGGTATTGGTAAAGGAGGGTTCGGCCTTGAGCATGCGGCAGACGTCGAAACCATTGAGATCGGGCATCATCACATCAAGCAGTACCAGATCGGGGTTCACCTCCTTCAACCGGGAAATGGCCTCATAGCCACTGCGCGCCATGGCAATATCATAATCCTGATGCAGGGCGGAATTGACCATCTGCAGATTGACCGGTTCATCATCGACGACCAGAATTTGAAAGCGTTTTTCCATAAGATCTCCACCGAGCACTGCGTCGGAATTTGAAAAGTTTGAGTGATATTTTATCCAGCATAAATTATCAATGCAATCCAGTTGCCCAGGTCGTTTCGCCTGGCCTGCTTATGTACCCAGGATCAGGTGCATGACGCGCAGCAACTCTTTCAGCTCAACCGGCTTGGAGACAAAACCATTGAAGCCGGCTTGAATAAATTCTTCTTTCTCTCCTCTCAGGGCAAAAGAGGTAATAGCAATAACCGGAATCTGCGCCGTTTGCGGGTTTTCGCGCAGGGCCTGCAGGGCCTCGCTGCCATTCATGACCGGCATTTGAATATCCATCAACACCAGATCATAAGGGCTGGCTTTGAGGGCAATGAGACATTCCTGGCCGTTTCTGACGCACATCACCGCCAGCCCAAGCTTGTTGAGCATGGTCTTGACCACCCGCGCGCTGAGGGGGTCATCTTCAACATAGAGAATCCGCGGTTTTGGGCCATTCCATATCAAGGGCTCTTCGACGGGATTATCGTCCCAGCTGACATTGTCGTCGGGCGTGCTGAAGGGCAGAACAACCCGGAAGCAACTGCCGCGATCACGGGCGCTTTCCACTGACAGACGGCCACCCATGAGTTCAACCAGACGCTGGCAGATGGAAAGGCCCAGGCCGGTGCCACCGAAACGCCGCGTGGTACTGCCGTCGGCCTGAACAAAGGGTTTAAAAATTTCCTGCTGGGCCGCGAGGGATATGCCGATGCCGGTGTCGCGCAGGGAAAATTCCACCAGAACCGCGGCCTGATTCTGCGACACAAGTCGCACAGTCAATGCAATTTTGCCAACAACGGTAAACTTTATCGCATTATTCAGTAAATTCAACAGCACCTGTTTAATGCGCAACTGATCGCCCAACAAACGGGGTGGAATCTCCGGATCAATTTGCAGCTGGAACTCCAGTCCCTTGGCCGACATCAATGATTTCTGCGGCAGGACCAATTCATTTAAACAGTTTGTCAGGCTGAAAGCCTGGGGTTGAAGTTCAATTTTACCGGCATCAATCTTGGCCAGATCAAGCACGTCATTCAGCAGGGCCAGCAACCCGGTGCTGGAGGATTTCAGCCCCTCGACATAGGCTTGCTGTTCGCTGTTGAGCTTGGACATTGCCAGCAGCTGGGCCATGCCGATGACGCCGTTGAGGGGCGTGCGAATTTCATGACTCATGTTGGCCAGGAACTGACTTTTGGACAAATTCGCCGCTTCGGCCTGGGCCTTGGCTTCTTTGAGCTCGGCTTCAAACTGCACGCGCTGGGTAATGTCGTGGATCACCGAAAAGTGCAGGGGGCGGTGCTGAATTTCCAGGGAGGTGGCGTGAACTTCAACCGTGCGGGTTTCTCCGCTGGCCAACCGATGGGGGAAGATCATGTAATCGCGTTCTTCGCGCAGAGCCAGTTTCATCTCTTCTGCCGCCTGGGCATCATCCAGCACGTACAGATCGCTCATTTTCATCTGTTGCAGGGTTTCGCGCGGGTAGCCGTAAAAATTGGCCGCCGCCTGATTGGCCGCGACGATCGCCCCGTTTTGCCGATCGACCAGCAACATGCTGGCGCTGTGATGATCGAACATCGCCTTGAAGCGCTCTTCACTTTCCCGCAGGCGTTCTTCCATCTCCCGGCGTTGACTGATATCTTCAGACAGCCACAGGGAGCCATGGCTGGGATTCTGGGGATCAATCGCCTTGCCGATTAAGCGCACAAAAATCCGTTCGCCATGCTTTTTCGTCATTTCGACGACGGTTTCATAGGCATCTCCGCGGGCGAGCACCCGGCGGGAATCCTGGCGCAATTTTTCAAAATCACCCGGCCGGGTGTAGAAGCTCTGGGTGGGTTTTCCCAGAATCTCTTCCCTTGGATAGCCGCTGATTTCAGCCTGGGTCTGGTTGATCCATACCAGTTGGCCCTTTCTTACCCGGGCAATGCCGATGGGCGCCGTTTCGAGGATGATGTCACGCTCGTGGGTGATTTCCGACAGCTGTCGGCTGTCGGCAGCGGCCTGGCTTGCAAGCTGCTGATGGGCCGTTTCCAGTTCATCGAACTGGGTCTTCAGGATCTGGATCATATCGCGAAAATTTTGGACTAATGAGTCAATTTCACCATAGGGTGACTCCGGCCACACCAGAACCTCATTCCGTGAAAGCCGCTCGGGCAGATTGCGGGTTTTGGCCGCCAGGTTCTGCAAGGAACGCGTTGCCAAACTACTCAGGTACCAGCCCAGGGCAATGACCATCAGCAGGATCAGGGATAAGTAGCTGAGGTTGACCAGTGTCTGGTGATAAAAAAGTTGTTGCATGGGGGCCAGGGGATATTCGATCAGCAGGGTCCATGAACTCTTAGCAAGAGGCACGCGGCGGGTGTAACTGGCGTGCAGCCAGCTTTGCATGGTGCTGTTCGGAAACCTGCTGCGCGGAAATTGCAGAGAAATATCGTCTTGCAATGGCCGGGACAGGAGCGCGTTTTGCTGAATGCGTTTGCCGGGTGGGTGGGTCGGGCTCGAACTGGCAATAACCCGCCCCTGCGCATCAAGTAAGCTTATCATCAGACCCTGGCGCTGATAAGGGCCGGTAAGAATATGCGCCAGTTGGTTTTCAATACCGGGGTGCGCAACGCTGTCCGCCGTTAACTCGGCGCTGGGATGTGCGGCCAGTTGCTGCTCAACGTCGAGCTGCACCCCGGTGATATCGGCAATCATCCGCTCATGGAAACGCGCAATTTCGAGGTGACTGGTCAAAAGCATCAGACCCAGGCCCGCAGCTAAAACCGCAAAGGCCAGCAGGTGAAAACTGCTGGTGGCAAAGGACACCAGCGAACGTCGTTGCGCCAGACACCAATGCCCCAAAGCACTGTGGTGCAGGAAAATATCGGCCAGCAGCGCATTGAAGACCCCATTCAGACCCTGTTTCAGGCCAACCACCAGCGCAATCTCAACCCCCAGCCCCAGAAAAGACCCGTGAAACAGGGTCGTAAGCGGGGCGCCGATCAGTAGCCAGAACAGGCCATCAATCAGCAGCAGGTTGCGCCATCCACGGCGCAACGCCAGGCCAACCCACAAACCCTCAAGGGTAAAAACCATCATGGCATAGGGATGATTCCACAGCCCCAGGGTAGAGCTGGACACCAGCAAAGTGACGGCAAATCCCCAGGAAAGCCCCAAACAGCGAACCGCCATAACACTGAAAATACTGCCAAACACAAAGGCCACCGTAAAGCCAATGGGCAGGGGCAGGTTGTTGGCAAGAAAACCTAGTAAACTGAGGCTAACCGCCAGGCAAAGACGAACAGAAAGGGAGTGCCCGGCAGACGCAGGCATAAAATTCTCCAAAGTTGGGATAACGCAGACATTTAGCAGGAAAGCCAAACTTAACACAGTTTTTCGGCTTTACAATCCAGAGGCAAAAATATTTGCACATGAGCAAAAAATAATAGCCTTTTTCGCACCCTCAGGCGCATTTCGTCTTTTAAAATTCTGCTTTGATACCACCTGCAGAAATCTCTTCACCTGGGCGAGAAGGCTAAGGGGTAAGAGTTGGCGCCTGAGAGGGCTGAAGGATTTTTCTGTCTCTATTGAAAATGCGATTCTCGCGGTGTTGGCAGATGTTTAAGGTAACAACTTGCCAAGCTTTTGCTTGACGCCATCGATCACGAAGGGTGTCAGGCGTTTTTTTTCTTTCAAGATCTGCTGAAAAAGCTCTTTCTTCTGCCGTGGAATGAGGGGGGCGCGGGTTGCTACCATGCTGAGGGCCGCTTGGGGGCAGGTGGAAATACAGGCACCACAACCGAGGCAGATGTTTTCTGCGATTTTCAGGGTGCGCGCTTCACCGGTTGCTGCCAATTTCAGCGCCTTAACGTTGCAGGCCCGGACACAGAGCCCGCAGCCGATGCATTTCTCGCGTTTAACCGCAACCCTGAAACCGGTTTTACCGATGCCCTGATGATAGCCAACCTGAACCCCGGCCAGCAGTTCGCAGCAACAGGAGCAGCAGTTGCAGATAAAGCTTGGCTTGTGGCGAATGTTGTCGGTGATGTGGGTCAGGTTGTGTTGCCGGGCGGTGTCGATCACCGCCAGGAGTTCGTCAACCGAGCGTTCTTCGGCGAAACCGCGGCGCGCCATGAATTGGGCCGCGCTGCCTAGGGAAATGCAAATTCCTTCGACCGGCGCGCCCTTGGTGCAGGTTTCATCCAAATGCTGTTTTTTGTGGCGACAGTAGCAGAGCCCGACGGCACCGCCACCCGCTTGACGGATGATCTCACGCGCCCCCGCATAGCTGGTGACCTGCGAACTAACCGGGATAGTTTCTTCGTAGGCCAAAGAGCGGGTCAAAGGAGTCTTGCTGCCGAAGAACTCCTGCGCCTGACCCTTTTCCGGATCTTCATTGAGGTAGTCCCGCATCAATCTTGCCAGCTCGACAAGCGGCAGATCGGCGCGCTGCTTCATGAAGGTAAATTCGAAAAAACCGATCAATCCCGGCAACAGCAGGTAGTAAACCCTGCCTGCGTGGGGCATATCGATCACCAGGCCCTTATTCGCCATGGTTTCAAGCAGAGCCGCCAGGGGTTCCACCGCATAGCCGGTACGCTTAGCCAGCTCTTCAAGAGTGGCTTCGTGCAAGGGAAAGCGTGAAGCGATAAAGGCCTCTTCTTCGCTGAAAAGAATGGCCAGAATCTGGCGCAGCTTGGCGTTATCCACCAGCCCGATGGGATACTTGTTGAGCCGATCAATCAGCGGCACAATACTGCTTTTGCTGGTGGAATGGTGCCCCATGAAAACTCCTTAGATGGCTGAATATGTCGCTCTTAGATATTTCCCAGCATTCCGGCTTTCATCTCATCATCGGCGGGATCATTCCCAAGGTAGATCAACAGCACCGCCCTGGCCAGGTTGGCAGATTCAATGGTGCCGAGCTGGCGGCCATTATGGCTGACCTGCACCTGGTTATTGGCCGTGATGGCCAGATCGACCTGATCCTTGGCGACAAAATCCCTATCAAACAGCTTGAGAAATTCGACAATGGCTGGATCATCGACGAGGGCAGGTGTGTTTTTCTTGATTCCTTCAGCAAAGCCGCCGACGATCTTGTCTTTTTCAACCTTGCTGTAAAGAAAATCCATGCGCAGCAACTTGGGCCCGGTGCCCTCAACAACCTGCGCCGTGCTGGTGGCTTTCTGGGCGGTGTAGAGGGAGCCGACATAAATTTTGAAAAAATATTTCTTGCGCATCCCGTAGCCATTGAGTTGCAGCTGCTCGCCGCCGATTTCGACTTGGTCGGGCAGTTTAACTCCGGCGACCTCTGTGGCCAAGGCCGGGGTCATCAACAGCCCGATCAGGGCCAGAGTCAAAAGAATCTGCTTCATGGCGAACTCCTTTTTAAATACGGGTTTGTACTCTGTCCCAGCGTTTAATCTGCCAGGTGACACGGGCGGTGGCAACATGGTTCTGGGCGGCATCATAGACTTCGGTATTTTGGGTAAACAGAATTTTTTCGCATTCTGCCAGGGGGTTAAGAATGTCAGCAGTGAGTTGCCCTTGGCTGAGGCGGGTTTCGGCGAGGATGCGGCTCTTGGCCTGGTAGTGATAATCGATTTCGAGCCGCGCCATAATCAATCGATAGGCCGAGGGCTGCAAATGGGAGAGCAACAGCAGTCCCGAGGAAAATTCGGCGACAGTAGCGATACAGCAGGCGTGAATGCCGCGGATATGGTTCTGGTTTTTACGTCGATAAGGCGCGCTGGTTTTAACCAGATCGGTTCCCAGTTCAAGGATGCGCACCCCGTGGGGTCGGTTGAAGGGAATCGACCAGCTCAGAATGAGATTCAACAGGCGCAGGCGTAAAGGCGAGCGGCGAGCCGCTGCGATGAGGGCAGGTAATTTGGCCAGGCCGCTCATGGGTTGGTCTCGGCGGCAAGGCGCTTGAAGTCGTCGGCAAAAACCTCGAAAAGACCCGCTTTTTCAAGGGCCGTTTGCAGCAATAGGGGTTCGGCGAGAAAATCTTGCATAAAAATAATTTCCGAGGCTTTGAGATAGGTATGAAAAAGGGGCAGCTCCTTGCCGTCGAAGAGATGCTTGATCAGTGCAGCAATATTCTGTTCCCTGGCGAAAGGTTGAAGCTTAAGGGCGCGATCCAGCAGCTTGCGCAGGTAAAAAAGCAGGGTTTCATCCACCGAATCAATCCGATTACGATGGCCGGGCCAGATGTGACAATCGCGCAGGCTGAACAGGGATCCCAGGCTGGTACAATAGGCGCGGTAGTTATGAAAACGCCCGGCAAAGGTTTGCAGATCGATATCGAGTAACGGCGATTGAAAAATTCCGCGCAACAGCACGTCACCGCAAACGGCCTGATTGCCGAGTCGATAGACCAGATCACTTTGCGAATGCCCCGGACAGGGCAGAACCTCAAGCCCGAAGCGCCTGTCCAGCTGCGAATTTTCAACAATTTCGTAGCTGGCCGGAATCGGCGGAAAAACATCTTCATTGTCGATTTCAGCGCGCAACTGGTCGAGATAGGCCGGGGTGAAGCCGTAACGCGCCATCACATCCATCATGCCCTGAATGCGTTTTGCATGATGGATAATTTTGTCGGCATCGCGCTGGGGCAGATAGATGGTTGCGCCAGTTTCCCGTGCCAGGCGCGCGGCCTGACCCCAGTGATCAATGTGGCAGTGGGTAACAAAGACGTGGCGCAGCTCATCGAGGGCGATTTCGTTTTGCAGTTGTGACCAAGCCGCTTCGGTCGGCGGGCCGGTATCGAACAAAACCAGTTCGCCTGCGATGCGGGTGCTGTAAAAATGAACGTCACCCACCATATAGGGGGTGGCAACAGTGTGTTGACGGATCATTGCTTCACTGTCTGTTCAGGGCCCTCACCCTGCTGCCTGGGCAATGGGGTTGCAGTTCTCATCAAAGAACATCCCTCAGTCGGCAAGGGTGGCGAAGGCTTTGGCCGCGGCCTCAATGGTTCGATCCAGATCTTCCTGGCTGTGGGCAATGCTCATGAAGCCCGCTTCAAACTGCGAGGGGGCCAGATTGATCCCGGCTTCCAGCATACTGCGGAAGAAACGCCCAAAGGCCTCAGTGTCACTGTTGAGGGCGTCGGTGAACGAATTGACCGGCCCCGGCTGGAAAAAGGTACAGAACATGGCACCCACCCGCTGCCAGCAGGTTGCTACCTTGGCCGCAGCAGCGGCCTGCAACAGGCCTTTTTCGAGGTAGAGGCTTTTCTCTTCGAGCTGCTGATAAAAGCCTTCTTGCTGCAACAACTTCAAAGTCGCAATGCCCGCACTCATGGCCAAAGGGTTACCCGAAAGCGTGCCCGCCTGATACACCCCGCCCAGGGGAGAAAGGTTTTCCATAATTGCTTTTTTACCACCAAAGGCCCCCACCGGCAGCCCGCCGCCAATGATTTTGCCCAGGCAGACCAGGTCGCCACGCACGTTGAAGCGTTCTTGAGCACCGCCGTAAGCCACCCGGAAGCCGGTCATGACTTCGTCGATAATCAGCACAATCCCTTCAGCATCGCAAAGAGCACGTAAGCCTTCGAGAAAACCGGGTGCCGGGGGCACACAGCCCATATTTCCGGCAATGGGCTCCAGGATAATGCAGGCCAGTTCACCCTTGTTGGCCGTGACAATCTGCTGAACATCCGCCAGGTCATTGTAGGTGGCAGTCAGGGTGTACTTGGCGAAATCGGCCGGCACGCCAGGCGATGTCGGCACGCCGAAGGTTGCCAGACCGCTGCCGGCCTTGACCAGCAGACTGTCGGCATGGCCATGATAACAGCCGTCAAATTTAAGGATTTTATCGCGCCCGGTGTAGCCCCGGGCCAAACGAATCGCACTCATGGTCGCTTCGGTGCCCGAGGACACCATGCGCACCATTTCAATATTGGGATAGGCGGCACAGACCATTTCGGCCAGCTCGGTTTCACGGGCCGTCGGTGCGCCGAAAGATGCCCCGCTGGCCGCGGTCTGCTGAATCGCCTCCACCACCTTAGGATGGCAATGTCCCAGGATCATCGGCCCCCAGGAACCGACATAGTCGATATATTCATTGCCGTCGGCATCGGTAATTTTGCTGCCCGCGGCCTTCTGAATGAACAACGGGTTGCAGCCCACCGATTTAAAAGCGCGTACCGGGCTGTTAACTCCACCGGGAATAACAGTTTTGGCCTGGTTGAAGAGGGACTCCGAAACGTGGTGGTTCATAAGATTTAACCCTTTCTAAAAGGAAGGAAACGCCACAATAAAAGTTTGGTCTTGGTTATCATGCTGCTGAAGGACTGTCAAGAAATGGCCAGCGGTTCGCAACCGCAGGAGGGCCAAGAAAAAACAATAACATTGTTATTTTTATAGTTGACCTATACGTAAACGTCGGGTAGATTGAGGGCAGAGATATTCAGCCCAAACCTGCTCAAGCTCCGATTTTGTGGCATAATATTCAGACAAACGCTGGTTGATCGGCCATCTGAGGTGAAGAGATTTCAAAAGGAGCGCGCCATGACGCAACTCACGTACAATTCGGTTCCCGCCATGTTACGCCAGAGCGCCAGCCTCTACGCGCAACGGCCCGCGATTAGCTACAAGAAATACGGTAAAATCATCACCCTGAGCTATGCCGAATTCTACCAACGGGTGCTGATGGCCGCGCGGGGATTGCAGCGGGTCGGAGTGGCGCCGGGTGATCGGGTCGCGATCTTTTCCGAGAATCGCGCCGGGTGGGCCATTTCAGATATTGGTATTCAGGCGGCACGCGCCATCAGTGTGCCCATCTACGCCACCAACACCGGGAGCCAGGCTGCCTATGTGATCAATCATAGCGGCGCACGGGTGGTTTTCGTTTCAACGCGGTTGCAATATGAAAAACTGCTGGCGGTCAGAGACCAGATTCCGGCGGTCGAACAGGTGATCTCCTATGAACGTTTCCTCGGTTCACGCGAACTGCCGGTGCTGCCCCTATACCAGCTGTCGGAAATTTCTTATCCCCTGACAGACAAGGAACAGGCCGAAATCGAAGGCTGGATCGACCAGATCACGCCTGAAGATTTGATTACCGTGATCTACACCTCGGGCACTACCGGCAATCCCAAGGGCGTGATGCTGACCCAGTTCAATATGCTGTGCAACGCCAAGATCGGGCTGCAAAAACTGGAAGGTCTCCGTCCAGACGAGGTTTTTCTGAGTTTTCTGCCCTTAAGTCACGTTTTGGAACGCACTGCCGGCTACCACGCCGCGCTCATGTCGGGCTGCCATATCGCCTTTGCCGAAAGTGTCGAAAAGGTGGTTGAAAATATTCTCGATTTCCGCCCGAGCATCATGGTCAGCGTGCCGCGTTTGTTCGAAAAAATTCATTCGCGCATTTACGAAAATGTCCACCAGTCGAGTTCCTTCAAGCGTTGGCTGTTTCACCGTGCCGTCGCCCGTGGCCGCGAATATATGCTGAAGCGCTATATTACCCCTGCTCCCATCAGTTTCGGCCTGCGTCTTGAGCACAAGCTGTTCGACCGTTTGGTGTTCAGTAAAATTCGTGCCCGTTTCGGCGGCAGATTGCGCTATTTCATTTCCGGCGGCGCGCCCCTGGACAAAAGCATCAATGAATTCATGTGGACCATCGGCATCCCCACCTTTGAAGGCTACGGCCTGACGGAAACCAGCCCGGCTCTGACCATGAATGCGCCCTGGAAGGTGCGCTTCGGCTCAGTGGGCACCCTGCTGGATCAGACCGAAGCCAAACTGGCCGAAGACGGTGAACTGCTGGTACGTGGGCCACAGGTGATGAAGGGTTATTACAAGGATCCGCAAGCCACCGCTGAAACCTTCGATGCCGAAGGCTGGCTGAAAACTGGAGACATCGCCACCATCGATGAAGAGGGCTATATCTTTATCGTCGATCGCAAAAAGGAACTGATTGTCACCTCCGGCGGCAAGAACATTGCGCCGCAAGCGGTTGAAAATGAACTGCGCCTCGACAAGTTTATTTCCCAGGCCTTTGTCTATGGCGACCGCAAGCCTTACCTGGTTGCGCTGCTGACCCCGAATATTGACCGCATCCTCGAATTTGCCAAGGCTGAAAAAATCCCCTACCTCGACACCAACGAGCTGGTCGCCAGCCGCCGCACCCTGGAGCTGTACAAAGAGCGCGTTGCCGAAGTCAACCAGCACTTGCCGTCTTATGAAACGATTAAAAACTTCGCCCTGCTACCTGCTGAATTTTCCATTGAGGGGGGTGAATTAACCCCGACCATGAAAATGAAACGCAAGGTAATTTATGAAAAATACCGCGATAAGATCGAGAACCTTTACCACCAACTGGAAGAACCACCGGAAGAAAAACAGCCTAACGGAGGAAAACCATGAGGCAGATTAACAAAGTCGCCGTTTTGGGCGCGGGTGTCATGGGTGCGACCATCGCCGCGCACCTGGCTAACGCCGGGCTCGACGTACTGATGCTCGACATTGTCCCCACCCAGCTGACTACGGCCGAAGAGGCCGCCGGGCTCAGCTTGGATCACCCCCAGGTGCGCAACCGCATTGCCCGCGAGGGGCGTGACGCCCTGAAAAAGATCAAGCCCGCCCCCCTTTATCTGCCGCAGTATCTGAATCAAATCACTCTGGGCAATTTGAGCGACGATCTGCCGCAGCTCAAAGCGTGCGACTGGGTGATCGAGGTCGTCATTGAGCGCATGGAGATCAAAAAGAGTCTGCTGACCAGCCTGGTTCCGCATCTGGCCGAGGGCGCTCTCCTGTCGACCAATACCAGCGGCCTGTCGGTGAATGACATGGCCGCAGTCCTCCCCCCGCAGGTGCAGAAGAATTTCCTCGTCACCCACTTTTTCAATCCGCCGCGCTATATGCGCCTGCTTGAAATCATCCCCTGTGCCCAGACCGATCCTGCCGCCGTCAAGGGACTGGCCGACTTCATCAGTCGCCGCCTCGGCAAAGGGATCGTCTACGCCAAAGACACCGCCAACTTCGTCGCCAACCGCATCGGGGTCTACGCAATTTTCAAGGGCATCGCGCATATGCTCGACATGGGGCTAACGGTTGAAGAGGTTGACAGCATCGCCGGTCCGGCGACGGCAAGGCCCAAGTCTGCGGCCTTCCGCACCGCCGACCTGGTCGGCATCGACACGCTGGTGCATGTCGCCAACAACTCCTACCAGTACCTGCCCGAGGATGAAGAACGCGACGTTTTTAAAATCCCGCCCTTCCTGCAGCAGATGGTCGAAAAAGGCCTGCTCGGCAACAAGAGCCGTCAGGGCTTCTACAAAATCGACAAGAGCAGCGGCAAGAAACAGATTTTCTATTACGACTACAACGACGGTCAGTACAAGCCGGTGACCAAACCGAGGTTCGCCTCGGTGGCCGCGGTCAAGATGATCGATGATCCGGCCAAAAAGGTCGCGCTGATGGTTACCGGCGGCGACAAGGGCAGCGAATACGCCTGGCGCACCCTGCGCGACAGCCTGATCTATACCCTGAAGCGAATTCCCGAAATTGCCGATGATGTGGTCAACATCGACAATGCCATGCGCTGGGGCTTCAACTGGGAAATCGGCCCCTTCGAAATGTTTGACGCCATCGGCGTGAAAAACTTTGTCAAGCGCTGCGACAAGGAGCAGATCGCCCTTCCCGAAGCGTTACGCGGGATCGACAGTTTCTATCGCTTCAACCCGCAGGGACAAAAAGAATATTTTGATCTGCAAAGCAAAGAGTATAAGACGGTCGAGCGCCCCGCCGGGGTCATCGACCTGCAGATCCTCAAACGCGCCCAGGGCGTGGTGGAAAAGAATGCCGGATCCAGCCTGCACGATCTGGGCGACGGGGTCTTCGGCCTTGAGTTCCATTCGAAGATGAATGCCATCAGCGGCGACATCCTCGCCATGGCACAAAAGGCCGTCAAACGCGCCGAGAGCGAAGGAGTCGGGCTGGTGATCGGCAATCAGGGGGTCAACTTCTCGGTCGGCGCCAACCTGATGTTGCTGGCCGTCGCCCTGGCCGAAGGCGCTTACGACGATGTCAATCTGATGATCAAGCAATTCCAGAAAGCGACCATGGCAGTCAAGCTGGCCAAGGTGCCGGTGGTGGTGGCGCCCTTCGGCATGACCCTGGGCGGCGGCTGTGAATTCACCCTTCACGCGGCGGCCATCAATGCCGCTGCCGAAACCTACATGGGGCTGGTGGAAATCGGTGTCGGACTCTTGCCAGCCGGTGGCGGCACCAAGGAAATGTGTCTGCGTGCGGTGGAACAGGCCGCCCAGGTCGATATGGATGCCACACCTTTTATCTTTAAATACTTTCAACAGATCGGCATGGCTAAAGTGTCCATGGGGGCGGCCGAATTGTTCGGCATGGGCTACATGGGCCCGGGCGACAGTATCACCATGAATCCCGACCGCCTGATTGGTGACGCCAAGCGCAAGGTACTGGGGCTGGCCGCAAACTATCGGCCCCGCCGCGCTGCCGAAAATGTTCCGGCCCCAGGGCGCAGCATTGCCGCCAGTATCAAGAGTCAGTTATGGAATATGCATGCGGGTGATTTTATCACGGCGTATGAAAAAGACGTGGGCGGCCTGATCGCCGATGTCCTCTGTGGCGGCAACGTGCCGGCCGGCACGCCGATTTCAGAAGACTACCTGCTGCAACTCGAACGCGAGGCGTTCCTCAAGTTGTGCGGCAATAAAAAGACGGTCGAACGGATTCAGCAAATGCTCAAGACCGGTAAACCGCTGCGTAACTGAGCAGGCCATTAACGGAGGAAGATAAAGATGAAAACCGCATATATACTCGCAAGTTACCGTACCCCCGGCTGCCGGGCGAAAAAAGGCAAGTTCAAAGATATGCGCCCCGATGACCTGGCGGCGGTGGCGCTTGCCGGGCTACTCCAGCGCACCGGCATCGACCCCGCGACCATTGAGGATGTGATTCTCGGCTGTGCTTT
>Ga0100392_1001366_pt1 | contig 22608 bp, 16 predicted proteins | sample CryGeymeta201516_FD_81548 | JGI IMG/M metagenome (GOLD analysis project Ga0100392, IMG submission 81548) | Groundwater microbial communities from Crystal Geyser aquifers in Utah, USA - Crystal Geyser metaG 2015-16 | ecosystem: Environmental > Aquatic > Deep subsurface > Groundwater | place: USA... | reverse complement strand
TGTCATTGCGTCCTTTCGGGACGCCGCCTCGCTCCGCACCGGGTGACACGCGAGGTTTACGTCCCGAAGGGACCGAATGACAATAGCCCATGGTTTCAACCATGGGGACCTGATTACCGGCAAACACCACCGAAGTCCCGAAGGGACGGCTGAACACGAGGAGGCACACCCATGGCGCAGTCCTTCTGCAACTGCCTCATGCACTGCGTCTGGTCCACCAAGGGCCGACGCAACCTCATCCCGCCGGAACTGCAGAAGCACCTGCTCCCCTACCTCGGCGGCATCGCCCGTGACAACGGAATGAAGGCGCTCGTCGTGGGCGGCATCTCGAACCATGTCCACAGCCTCGTGTCGCTGCCGAGCACGATGGCGGTGGCCAAGGCAGTGCAATTGGTGAAAGGCGGTTCGTCGAAATGGGTGCACGACACGTTCCCCGACTACCGCGACTTCGAGTGGCAGGCCGGATACGGCGCGTTCTCCATCGGCGCGGCGCAAGTGGACCGGACGATCAAGTACATCCAGAATCAGGAGGAGCACCACCGGGGCCGGTCGTTTGAGGAGGAGTTCCTGGAGATCCTGAAGGTGCATGGCGTGGAGTATGATGCGAGGTACATCTGGGATTGACGATCAGCCGTCCTTTCAGGACTTCGGCTCCTATCGTCGCCCATGGTCCCGGCGTTGAAACGCCGGGCTATTGTCATTGCGTCCCTTCAGGACGCGGCGGTGCCGCTGGCGCCGCGGGATCCCGGCGTTGAAACGCCGGGCTGTTGTCATTGCGTCCCTTCAGACGCGGCGGCACCGCTGGCGCCGGGTGATCCTATCATTGCGTCCCTTCGGGACGCGGAGGCTCACCCTCCGCCAAGCGGAGTGCAAGACCTACGTCCCGAAGGGACCGAGTGATAGTAGCCCAGTGGATTCATCCCTGGGTCGATGTGCGTCGCAGACACCACGCAAAGTCCTGAAAGGACGACTGAACACCGGAGAAGCGAATGGCGGCAACCAAACGCACAAAACCAACCGAAGACCTCCCCGTCCAACCCGTCGAACAACCCATCCTCTGCAGCCCGTACAAAGAACCGACTCAGCACTGGGTGTATGACACCGAGAGCGGCGAGGCGAGTCTGCAGCCGGAGCGGCGCGCTGCGGGGTACTGGTACAAGACGGAGATCACCGGCTCGGAGCAACGCCGGTTGTTCGCGGAAGAGCAGCGCGACGACCTGCCGTTGGTCAACGCGCTTCGCGACGATGTGCGCCGGTGGCGGGAAGCGGGCTACCGAGGCGCGGAGGCGGTCACGCGGGAGCTGCTGAACCATTGGAGTCGAGCCGACCTGCCGCGGCGGCTGTTCTTCTGCCAGCGGGAAGCTGTCGAGACGATCATCTACCTGGCGGAGATGCGGATGTCGGGGCGGTCGTCGCGGACAGGGTTCCAGCGGTTCGCCTTGACCGATGACGACTTGCGGCGCCTGTTGGCGAGGGAGAAGCCGGCTCTTCCGGGCGGGTCGCAGGAGTTCTTCCCGACGCTGATCGACCGACCCGCCATGGAGGCCCTGCTCCCGCTGACACGCCTCGGGTGCAAGATGGCAACCGGGTCGGGCAAGACCGTGGTCATGGCGATGCTGATCGCGTGGGCATTCTGCAATCGCGGCCGCAACCGCAACAGCACACAATTCCCTGACGCGGTATTGATCTGCTGCCCCAACCTGACGGTGAAGGAACGCCTGCAGGTGTTGCGTCCCGACATGGCGGGGAACTACTACGAGGAGTTCGACCTCGTGCCGGTCAAGTACCGGCCGCTGATGCAGCATGGGAAGGTGCTCATCACCAACTGGCATGTGATGAACACGGAGTCGGAGCACAAGGAAGGCGACGCCAGCTACAAGGTGGTCAACAAGGGACCGGAGACGGCGGAGGACTTCGCGCGGCGCGTCCTTGCCGAACTGCACGACCGCATGCCGGTCATGGTGCTGAACGACGAAGGGCACCACTGCTGGCGACCGGCACCGCAGGTCGTGGCGGAGGATCTCGACCGCGACGAGAAGTGGGCTGTGGACGAGGAACTGCAGGAGGCGACGGTGTGGGTGGAGGGGCTGGACCGCATCAACAACGCCTTGAGACCTTCGGTCAGCGGAGGGGCGCGGTCGGGAGACCTGCGCCCAGCACATGACCTGCGCCCAGCACAGCGGTCGGGAGACCTGCGCCCAGCACATGACCTGCGCCCAGCACATGACCTACGCCCAGCACATGACCTACGCCCAGCACATGACCTGCGCCCAGCACACGACCTGCGCCCAGCACATGACCTGGGTTCTGGACCGGAGGACTCCGGTCCCCAACCGAGCGGTCCACTTCGGGGCCGGGCCGGCTCACTTCGGGGCGGAAGCGGTTTCGCCAAGTCGCGCAATGGGCTATGATATGCCCCACGGCCCGGCGACGGGCCGAGTTGGCGGAACTTGAAGGGATGTAGGATGGCAGCAAGTATCGGATTCGTGCTTGGGCGCGCAGAGGCGGCGGCGCCGACGACGGCGTGATAGCATGGCACAGGCAGGACACAAGCAGCACGTAATCGGGATTGACCTCGGCGGCACCCACATCGGCGGGGGCATCGTCGACGAGACGGGCGCGGTGCTCGCCCACGTCGCGGAGCCCACAGAGGCCGAACTGGGCGGCGGGATCGTCATGCAGAAGATCATTGCCGTCGCCCAGTCGCTGCTCGGCGGGCTTCCCGAGGGTGTCGAGCAGATCGCGGGCATCGGGGTCGGTACGCCGGGCTGCGTCGATCCGGAGAACGGTGTGGTCGTCTCGGAGGCGTTCAACCTTCCCGGTTGGAGGGGCATGGCCCTCGCCGGCAACCTGCTGGAAGCCACCGGCGTTCCGGCGTACGCCGATAACGATGTCAATGTCACCGCTTTGGGCGAGACGTGGTTTGGGGCAGGGAGAGGGGTCAAGGATCTCCTCTGCATCACCATCGGCACGGGTATCGGCGGCGGGATCGTGATCGGCCGGAAGGTCCACCACGGAGCCAACTTCTTCGCCGGCGAGATCGGCCACACTACCGTGTCGCTCGACGGCCGCCCTTGCCTCTGCGGGTCCATCGGGTGCTTGGAGGCGTACGCCTCTGCGCCCGCCATCGCCAGGGCCGCGCAGGAACTGGGCACCCGCGGCCTGGCTCCGAGAATCGTCGAAGCAGCGGGGAATCCTCACGAGATCACCGCCAAAGACGTAGCGAGTGCCGCCGCCGCCGGCGATCAAGCGGCCATTGGGATCTTCCTCGAGGTCGGCAGGTACCTCGGCGCGGCTTTGGCGAACCTGGTCAATGTGCTCAACCCCGAGATGATCGTGATCGGCGGCGGGGTGGCTCAGGCCGGCGACGTGCTCTTCGACCCGATTCGCCGCGAGATCCATCGGCGCGCGCTGGACGTGTTGACGAAGCACCTCCAAGTGCTACCGGCTCAGTTGGGCGAGCAGGCCGGTCTGGTGGGCTCGGCGGCGCTGGCGCTGCAGCACGTCGTCTGACTCCGCCCGGGCTCGGGCACAAGCGTGCCTGGCCGCGCTGCCACACGCGCTTTCTGCGAGCAGACAGCGACCCACGCGCAGAGTTCTCAAGGAGGCGCCTCCGTGCAGATTCGCATCCCAACACTGCTGCTCTTCCTCGGGGCATTGTCTTCAGCCGCTGCTTTGGCTCAGGAGGGCCCGCTGGCGCGGGTGACCGTGCGAAACCCACTCGCCGAAGCGGTCACGGGCGCAGGTGTCGCAATCTCGTTGCGCCCGGATTGGGTCGCGGTCGGCCGGTTCTGGGTACAGGAAGACGACCTCGCCGTCCCCTGCCAGGCCGACGATCTGACCGGCGATGGAACGCCCGACGAACTGTTCTTCCAGTTGGATCTCCCCCCCGGCGGCTCGCGAACGCTCACTGTCTGGCCGCTGGCTGAGCCGGTCGCGTTTCCCCCTCGCGTGCACGCTTTCCTGCAGCGGCAAGGCGAGTTTGTGCGGCCCGTGTGGCAGTCCGAGCTGTGGGGATTCAGCAGCAGCGGAGCGGGGAGAATCGACGTCTTCGGCAGGACGGGCCCGGCGCTGACAGGCGAGCGCAGCGGCAGCGAGGGAAGCGCGGAGGCGCCTGTGTTGGCAGCCGGACAGCGCAGCGACATACTGCTCCCGGGCCCCGGCCTGGGAGCGGGTGCGTTCTTCCTCAGCGAGTATCCCGAAGACCGCGCTCGAATGACGCGGCCGGGGGACGGCAGCCCAGCCGGACGCCAGGCCTCCAGCCGCTCCTACCGCGTTGCGCCCCGGGGCTCCAACAAGGCGAAGCTCGAGTTCAAGGTGCTTGCAGACGGCCCGATTCGCGCCGTGCTGCAGGCCGAGGTGACCAACTGGCGAACCGACCGGGGGCAATACGAGGCGCGTCTCCTGTACCTGCTGGAAGCTGGCAAGCGGCACTGCGAGGTGCGGGCGCAACTCCGGCGCCAGGCGACCCGCTCGCGAGAGGTGCGCCTCGGCAGCGGCTTCGCCCAGTTGCCCGGCGAGGTGGCGTTCGACCACTCGCACTCCTGGATGTGCTCCGCCAGCCGAGAGCAACTCGATTCCGCCTCAGACCAAGCGGCCGCCGGCTGGCGCGGTCTCGCGCTGTGGTGGGAGAAGGGCGCCTTCGAGACCGCGGTGTACACAGAAGAGGACGGCGGCAACCACCTCGTGGTCTTGCGTCCTGACAGCAACCGTACTGTCCGCACCTGGCACGCCGCTGCTTGGGGGGAGGACGGCGGGCTGACCTCCGCCGATCAGTGGCGCCAGTATGTCGAACGCACCGGCCGGGAGCTGGCGAATCCGCCGGTTGTTCTCCTCGAGACCCCTTGACCAGTTGGCGGTTTCCGCCTGCGTGCGGCGGGGGTTGGAGTGCGGTGGTGACGAGCCCCGTTGCTCCCGGGTCCGCTACGCCCTCGCCGGCTCCGTGTGCACGAGCACCCGCTCCAAGCTCGGCAGCGCAGCGTGCAGCTTCTCCTCCACCCGGGCTGCGGCGCGGTGCGCCTCGCCGACGGGAGTCGTCGGGGCGCAGAGGCAGTGGGCGGAGATGAAGAGCCGGTCGCCTTGTTCGCGGACCTTGATGTTGTGACAGGTCGAGATGCCGGGGACCTGCGCCACGACTTCGCGCACAGTGCGGACGATGTCGCTGGCGTCGCTGGTCACGTCGGTGGCCTCGGTCATGGGAGCAGGGCGCGGCTCGATGCGGCTGTTGAGCTGGGCGACCTCCGGCAGATCCCCTCGCACCAAGTCCTCGAACTCGGAGACGTGGCGGTGCGCCTCGCCCAGCGTCTGGTCTTCCTCGACCTCGATGTCCATGTCCACGTACAGGCGTTCACTCGCCTCGTGGACAGTCAGATGATGCACGTTGACCCGGCTGCTCTCGGCCAACGCGCGGATCCGGCTTGCGGCCGTTTCGTGATTGCACTGGGTGGGGTGGGCGTGCACGATGACGTCAGCGTTGGACGCAAGCTGCCGGATGCGATCCGACACTTGCTGCGTCACGTCATGGCTGACCTCGAAGCTCGCCGTCCGGCAGACGGCAATGGCCAGCTCAACAAATGTCTTGTCGCCCACCTGCCGGGCCCGCATCTGGCGAATGCCGATGACCCCCTCCATGCCCTCAACCGCGTCGCGGATGGTGGCGTTCAGGCTGCCGGGAGCCCCGTCGAGGAGCACATTGACTGTGCGTCGCCCCAACCGAAGCGCGGCGTTGAGGACGAGGAGGACGACCCCCAGAGCAGCCATGGAGTCCGCATGGTCGAGCACCGGCGACAGGTGGGGGAAGAAGCGCCTGCCCAGCCCCATGACTGCTAACCCCGTCAGCACCACGCAGGAACTCCACAGGTCGGCCCGGAAATGGAGCGCGTCGGCCTCCAGCGCCTGACTGGAGTGCTTTCGCGCTGCGCGCATAAGAGCGGTGGACCGCCACCAGTCCACGCAGATGGAGACCGCCACCATGGCATAGGCCCAGACCGACAGCTTGACCACGGATTCGCCATGCCAGTGCAGCAAGCGTTTGGTCGCCTCGATGGTGATCCAGGTGCACGTGCCCAGGAGAAAGAGCATCTCCGTGTAGGCAGCCACATTCTCCGCCTTTTGGTGTCCGTAGGGGTGGAGCTCATCCGGCGGCTGGGAGGCGACGCGGACCGCCAGGAAGGTGATCAGCGAGGCGAGCAGATCCAGTCCGGAGTGCGCGGCCTCCGACAGAATCGCGATGCTTCCCGTCATCAAGCCGACGATCAGCTTGCCCACGGTCAGCCCGGTGGCGGCGAGTGCCGACAGGCCGGCGACCGCCGTCTTCTCGTGCGAGCGGGCATCGCTCGCCTCGGTTGTCATCAGGTTACGGGGAGTCTCGACGGCAGCGCTCATTCTCAGGTCCTCGCCAAACGGCGGAACGGAGTGGGTCACGAGAAGGGCAGCGGGAGGGAGGGGGAAGCGACCACGGTCGGCACGACGGGCACCGAGGCCGCCGACTCGCCTCCTCTTCTCGTCTCGCCGCCCCGTCCACCGCCATTCTACCTGCAACCTCACCGCACAACCACCGCCACCAGTTTGCGCTGGTCGGCGACTCGCTGGAGTCAGACATCGGCGCGGCGAACGCGGCAGGCGTCGTGGGGATCTGGGTAAACCGAGAGGGCGCTCGCCGGCAGGCTGACGGGCCGGTGCCGGACTTCGCAGTCGCAGAGCTGGTGGGGATCGTGGAGTTGCTGGGCTTCGGATCCTGACGACGCAGGCGGACGCACGGCGTCCGTGCGCAGAGACTCGGCGCCGTCAGCCGCCGTCCGCGTATGCCTCGCGGATGGCTCGTGCCGTCACCGTCTCGTACCAGCGCTCCATCACCTCGCCGAAGCCTTCGTCCTCGCGCCAGAACGGCGGTTCACCCAGGCGCTTGACGACCGCCGCGGCGACCGGCGGGCGGGCGACATTGATGCGGAACCCGTCAAGCGGCGACGGGTCGCCCCAGAACGCCCGCGGCTCCGGGTCGAGTGGCGGCGCCGACTCTTCGGCGGCGGGCGGAGCGTCCTCGGTCGCGCCGTCCAACCACTTGCTGCGCAGCGCCGCCAGCAGCTCCTCCCGTTCCATGCCGCGAAGCTGGAACATCAGGAACGGATCGCGGTCCAACTCCTCGCCCAACAGGTAATGCACGGCTGCGATGTGCTTGCATGGGTTCGCCCAGTCGGGGCAGGAGCAGTCGGTCTCGATCTCGTGGGCGCTGCCGGGCAGCAGGCTGACCCGCGCTTCCTGGAAGGCTCCCTCGATGTCCGGCGGCATCTCGCCGGCGAGCAACCGGGCGGCGAAAGCCACCTTGCCGGCCAGGAGGTCGGTCACTTTGCGCCACTCGGCCTTCGTGAGCGGCTTCACCTGGATCGTCACGTCGTAGGGCTTGCTCCGGCTGCCCTGAACCTTCGCCGAGACCTCGCCCGGCGCCAACTCGAAGTCGAGCACCTGGCCGCTGCGCGCGTACCGCCGCCCGCGTTGCAGCCGGTTGCTCCAGCCGAACGACTCCAGCGCCCCGATCCACTTCTTCGCCCACCAGCTCGTGCCGAACTCGCCGCGCTGACTGCGAGCGACGATGCCGCCCTCGGCCTGCTTGGGCACCGACGGCGGGAACCAGCCCCAGTCGTTCCAGCGGCTCACCGCGGCGCCTCCCCTGAAAGTCCTTCACCCCTGGCAAGGGCGCGGAGATACAAGTCCATCGACCGGCTCACCTGCGCGGCAATGAAGTGCGTGAACGGGACCAGGTCGCCCTGCAGGTGGCCGGTCTCCAGGGCGTTGAAGTACTCCTTGCGGTCCTCTACCCGGACGACGGCAACTGGGTAGCCGCGCCGCATCAGCAGGAGGTTCATGGCCAGCCTGGCAGTCCGGCCGTTGCCGTCGCGGAAGGGGTGGATGTTCACGACCCGGAAGTGCACTCGCGCCGCGCGCACGACGGGATGAAGCACCTGTGAGTCAAGCGCAGTGAGCCATTGTTCGAGCTCCTGCATCCGCCGGCGCACTTCCGCCCACCGCGGCGGCTCGTGGTCCGACCCGCTGATGAAGACGTCTTCGCACCGGTAGCGCCCGGCCCACTCGTCGTCGATCCCGCGCAGGACGATGCCATGGAGCTGGCGGAGGGTGTCCTCGGTGAAGTCCGCCTGACTGCTGGCCAGTCGCTCCACGTACTTCATCGCCGACCCGTGGTTCGTCACCTCCAGGTGCTCACGCATCGACTTCCCGCCGAGGGTGATGCCCTCGTTGAGCACGAGGTGGGTCTCCTGCTTGTTCAGCGTGTTTCCCTCGATGGCGTTGGAGTGGTACGTCCACTCGGTCGCCATGTACTCGCGGAAGCGCTCCAGCAGAAGCGGGTCGAACGGCCGGTGCGCATCCAAGAGGGCTTTGCGCTTGTCGAGGCTATCCAGCAGCGGCTGGAGGGCATTGTCAGTCATCGCTGACCGCCTCCTTCCTCAAGGCGAACAGGTCCCGCAACTCGGCGGTGGACAGCTCGGTGATCCAGCCCTCGCCGGCGCCGATGATGCTGTCAGCGAGCGCCTTCTTCATCTCCAGCATCTCCTCGATCCGCTCTTCGAGCGTGCCGGCGCAGACGAACTTGTGGACGTTGACGTTGCGCTTCTGTCCGATGCGGAACGCGCGATCCGTCGCCTGGTTCTCGACGGCGGGGTTCCACCAGCGGTCGTAGTGGAACACGTGGTTGGCTTCGGTCAGGTTCAGCCCGACGCCGCCGGCTTTCAGCGACAGCACAAACAGCGGCGGGCCGGTCGCGGTCTGGAACCGGGCGACCAGTTCGTCGCGGCGCTTCTTCGTCACTCCGCCGTGCAGGAACAACACCTCCCGCCCGAACTGGCGCCGCAGGTCGTGCTGGAGCAGCTCGCCCATCTGCGCGAACTGGGTGAAGAGTAACGCCTTGTGCCCCTCGGCCAGCACCTCGTCCACCAGCTCGCGCAGGCGGTTCAGCTTGCCGGAGCGGCCGTCCAGCGGGCTGCCATCACCCAAGAACTGCGCCGGGTGGTTGCAGACCTGCTTCAGCTTCGACAGCGCCCCCAACACCTTGCCGCGCCGCTCGATGCCCTCCGCCTCATCGACCTCCTCCAGCAGGTCGTCGACCACGGCCTGGTACAGCGTCGCCTGCTCCTTGGTCAGCGTGCAGCAGACCTGCATCTCCGTCTTCTCCGGCAGGTCGTCGATGATCTTCGGGTCTGTCTTCACCCGCCGGAGGAGGAAGGGCTGGACCAGCCCCCGCAGTTGCGCCGCGGCTTCGTCCGCGCCGTATCGCTCGATGGGAAGCGCGAACCGCGCCTGGAAGTCCTTCTGGGAGCCCAGGTAGCCGGGATTCAGGAACTGCATGATCGACCAGAGCTCGCCCAAGCGGTTCTCCACCGGTGTGCCCGTCAGCGCGAACCGGTACTGGGCGCGCAGGCCGCGGATGGCGCGCGTCTGCTTGGCGCCGGGGTTCTTGATGTTCTGTGCTTCGTCCAGGACGACGCCCTGCCACTCGACCTGCGCCAGGTCGTCTTGGTCGCGTAACGCCAGCGCGTAGGTGCTGACCACCAGGTGGTGTGACCGCGCTTCCTCGGTGAACCGGTCGCCACGCAGCCGGTCGGGACCGTGGTGGACGGCTACGCGGAGGGAGGGCGCGAAGCGCTCCGCCTCGCGCTTCCAGTTGCCCACCACGGAAGTGGGACAGAGCAGCAGCGTCGGGCTCAGGTGTCGGTCGGTCTCCAGGTCGCGCAGCATCAGCGCCAGGAACTGGATCGTCTTCCCCAGGCCCATGTCGTCGGCCAGGCACCCGCCGAGGCCGAGGTCCCGGAGGAAGGCCAACCACGAGAACCCGTGCTCCTGGTACGGGCGCAGGACGCCTCGGAAGTCGGCGGGCGCGCGGAGCTTACGCAGCCGCTTCTCGCCCGACAGCCGGCCCAACATCGTGGACAGCTCGCCCTCCGCCTCGACGCTCACCACCGGCAGGCCGATCTGGTCGTCAGCCAGACCGTTCGCCAGCCGCAGCGCCTCGCCGAGGGTCATTTGGTTCCCAGCGCGGCCGGTCTCAAAGAACCGGAGCGCCGCCCCCAACTGCTCGGGTTGCAGCTCCACCCACTGCCCGCGGACTTTCACCAACGGCGCCTTCAGCTCGGCCAGCCGCCGCAGTTCGTCTTCGGTGAGGGTCTCGTCGCCCAGTGCCAACTGCCAGTCGTACCGGATCAACTCGTCCAGCCCGATCCCGCCGCCGGTCATCTTCGGGATCGCCGTCGAGCGCAGCTTGGCCTTGACGCCTAACCGGGCGCCGGCGGCGCCGCCCTTCCGCCACCACGGGGGCACCAACACGCCGAAGCCGCTTTCCTCCAGCAGCCAGGCGTGGACGCGCAGGAAGTCGTATGCCTCGGTGTTCGACAGGGCGCACCCCGCGGGCTTCGGGAGCTGGAGGCTGCGGTCGAGCGCGGGCATCAGCCGCACGGCCCTGCCGAGGTCCTTGAGCAGCCGCTCCTGCGGGCGGTCGACTCGCAGCCCGGCCGCCTTGCGGCTTCGGCTGGACCGAGTCCACAGGTCTTCGGCAGGCAGCAGCAAGCTGGGGTCCTCCACCGACTGAAGCAGGAAGCCAAGCTGCCAATCGTCCGGGGCTTCCGCTGGCGCGCGACCATGGTCGGCCGTATCCGGCGGCTCCAGGCGGAAACAGGTCCGGACCGCGGCGTCCTCGCCCGAGGCCAACTCGACCAGCCACGCCTTGATGCCCTCGACCAGTCGCTGAAGGTGCCCCGGCCGCGAGCGAATCGGCGTGTTCGGCCGGCTGAGCGAGCGGAGCCACGCCTCTCCGGCCGGTCGCAGTCCGGACTTGGGCTTGGGCTCCCCCGCCACTTCCTCGTGCAGCCAGCGGTGGACGCAGGCGTCGACCGACTCCCGCACGAAGTCCCGCAGCAGCCGTCGCGGCGAGACGGGGGCCTCTTCCTTTTCGTCCCCGCAGACCGCCCGACACAGGCCCGGCATCGTGTCGGCAAGCAGCTCCAGCCGGCGGCGGTCATCCGGATCGCTGAGCACCGGGAGCCAGACGCCGCGCAGTCCGTCGCCGCCGTCCCCGTCCCGCGCCTCCACAGACGGCACGTACCGCCCCCGCGCCAGCAGCTCCAGCACGAGCTTGGCCGCTGTGCTCCAGTACCGAACGTCCGCGCCGAGCAAGGCGCCGGGCGACTCCATGGTGCCTCCCGTCCGGCACGCCGCCAGCCACCGGGCTGCGTCGGCCACCGGCAGCGCCAGCCCGTGCACTCGCCAGGCCGTCAGCGTCGCCTTCCGTTGCCGGCCCGGCCGCGGCGGCACAAGCAGTTGCGGCGACGGAACCGGCGCGCCGTTGAACGTCGGCAGGAGCAGGGAAACCTGCGCATTCAGCGGTTCCGCCGGCGACCCGGACGCCAGCGCTGCCGACAGTGCCTCCTCGCCCACCAGGAACGGATGTCGGCTCGGTCGCTGGCCGGCGTGAGCCGCCATGCCGGGCGCCTTGTCCTCAGCCTCGCCCCACAACACGAACCGGCCAGGCTCAGCAGCCGACGGGGGGACGAACGTTGCGTGGAGGACGGTCATGGGCGAGAGGCGAGGGCATTCAACGATCCTGCCCGTCGCTTGAAGCAGGGCGTTGGGCAGACGTGCCCTCCCGACGTGCAGACTACGCTGTCTTGACTTGGCGACGGCGCTTGACGTCCGGGACTCAACACACCTACATCGCGGCGAGGTCGTAGGCTGGCACCGCAATTACTGCCATCGCGTCGGAGCGCTTCCCCCCGGAAAGGACATCCTCCATGCGGGCGATGGACGAAGACGGCCACCACACCTCACCGCATCCCTGACACTCCTGCGCGGGGACATGCCGGATGATGACCGTGCCGAGGCCCAGCTGGTAGCGCTCAACGGAGTCCGCCACGGTGTCCCTCAATGCTCCCCCGCACATTCCGCAGGTTGTGGCACGCTTTCCTGGCATGGGTTCATCTCCTCCACCGGAGTCTCTGCCCCCATTCGCGCGGCATGTTCCAGTCGCATGTGATCAAGTATAGCACGTCACCGAGCGCGCCGTGGATGAACAGCGGCCTGGGCAGGCTGATGGAGGTGCCCGGAACCGTCCACTCCACCTGACCGACCAGCAGAAACTCCGGGTACGGCGCCTGCTTTGGTCGCTCGCCCACAATGCGTCCGGTGTCGATGGCTTCCGCCACTTGGTCCCAGGACACCTCGCGTTCCAGCATCCGATCGGTGAAGTGCATTCGAGCAACGTAGTCATCGGCCTGGAACAACGTGCGGACGGAGTCGATGTCCACCACAGGCCTCCCGTCTACTGGGTGTGCGGAGTCTGTGACGCCGGTCAGTGGCCTACTCCAGTGCGTGAGCAGCTTCAAGGGGAGCGGGTGCCCGCGCCAACTCGGGGCTTGGGCGAGAAGGCGGCAGGGATCGCCTGCGGCGCGTCCAATCAGGTGCCAGCCCAGGCCACGGGGCAAGCTGGCTCCCGGCCGGAGCAGGCAAGCTCACCATGGTCACGATCACCGACACCACCCGCCGGCGGCGCAAGCTCCCCCGTTTCTCTCCGGTCGTCTCCGCATGGATGCGCCGCCGGTTCGACGCGCCGACGGAGGCGCAGCGGCTGGCTTGGCCGGCGATTGCGCAGGGGAAGAGCACGCTTGTGTTTTCGCCGACGGGGTCGGGCAAGACGCTGGCGGCGTTTCTGTGGGCGGTCAATGAGCTGGTGGAGGTGGGCGAGCGGGGCGCGCTCCCGGCGACGCCGTACGTCGTGTACATCTCGCCGCTCCGGGCGCTGGCGAACGACGTGGAGAAGAACCTGTTGCTCCCGCTGGCGGAGAGGCGCGCGCTTGCCGCGGAGCTGGAGGCGCCGTTCCCGGACATTGAGGTCACCGTCCGCACGGGTGACACCCTTGCCGGCGAGCGGCAGCGAATGCTGCGCCGGCCGCCGCAGCTCTTCATCACCACGCCCGAGTCGCTCTACCTGATGCTCCCCAGCAGCTTCCAAGAGCATCTGCGTGCCGTCCGGCACGTGAGCGTCGACGAAGTCCACCACCTGTGCGGCGACAAGCGCGGCGCGCACCTGGCGCTCAGCCTGGAGCGGCTGGAGGAGTTGCAGGCAAATCCGGAATCGCGAATCCGAAACTCGAAGTCGGCTGGCGCCTTCACCCGCATCGGCCTCTCCGCCACCCAATCGCCGGTGGACGAGATCGCCCGGTTCCTGCTCGGCCGCGATGACGAGGGGAACGAACGACACTGCACTGTGGTGGATCTTGGCGCGCACCGCGCTCTCGATCTGCGGGTCCTCGCGCCGGTGCCCAACTTGGTCGAGGCAAAGCCGGAGGAGGTCTGGCAGGCAATCTACGAGCAGCTCTTTGAGCTGATCCTGGAGCACCGGACCACGCTGGTCCTCTGCGACTCGCGGCACTACGCCGAGCAGGTGGCGGCGAAGCTGAACATGCTGGCGGAGGGGCGCGGTCTGGACCTGCGGATCGGCGCTCACCAGGGCAGCATGTCGCGGCCATTCCGCTTGGAGCTGGAGGACAAGCTCAGGTCGGGCGAGCTGCGCGCGCGTGGCGACCGCAACGCTGGAGTTGGGGATCGACATCGGGCACCTCGATCTCGTCTGCCAAGTGGAACGCCCAAAGCGGGGTTCCGCCGGTTTGCAGCGTGTCGGGCGGGCCGGGCACTTGCTGGGGCTGACCAGCACAGGGCGACTGTTCGCCACCAGCCGCGACGACTTGGTCGAGTTGGCGGTGTTGACCCGAGGAGAATGCAGGACGGCAGCTTGGAGCCGGTCCACTTCCCCACCAACTGCCTGGATGTTGTCGCGCAGCAGGTGACTGCCGTGGCGGCGATGGACGCTTCGACGGGACAGGACCTGCTGCGGGTGAGCCGCCGCGCCTACAACTTCCGCAGCCGCAGCGACGCGGACTTCGACCGGGTCCTGCAGCAGCTCTCCGGGCGCTACCGAGACAGTGAACTCTATGACCTCCCGACCCGACTGAGCTTCGACCGGGCGAGCGACCAGGTGACCAGTGCCCGCGGCGCGCTGACGCTGGTTTAGCAGAACGCCGGCACGATCCCGGAGTGCGCCGAATACGCCGTGCACACTGAGGACTACTCGAACGGCGAGGGTTCGTCGAAGAAGCTCGGCACGTTGGACGAGCACTTCGTGCAACGGCTGCGGGCGGGACAGGTCTTCGCGTTGGGCACGCGGACGTGGGAGTTCCTGCGGGTCGACCGGAACCGGGTCCACGTCCGCCACGCGCGCGACGAAGAGGAACTGCTCCGGCTGATCCACCGTTGCGGCGAACTCTCGGAGGAGCCCGGCAGCCCGCTGTTCCTCGGCGACCGCGCCAAGGGACCGGGGCCGGAGTGGCTTCAAGCGCTCCGCCGGGCCGGGCGCGTTGCGGCGGTCGTCTTCCCGCAGGCAGCACACGCCCAGCGGCGCTGGATTGCCGCCGAGAGCGCGCCGCTGTACCAACGCGCTTTCGGGCCGGGGCTCATGGGTCCTATGGATCAGAGCGAGGGGACGGGTCGGACAGACCAGGCGAAGGCCCGGCGGGCGGTCCTGCTGAACGTGCTTCGCGGTCTGGGGCCGATGGCTATCGCCGACCTCTGCAGCCGCTACGGACTTCCCGCGCGGGCGATGCAGGCGGCCCTTCGAGACCTGCTGGAAACCGGCGAGCTTCAGCAGGGCGACTTCGTCGTCGGCCGTGCTGCGCCGCAAGTGTGCACGCGGGCGAACCTGGAAGAACTGCACCGGCTGGCGCTGGCGGCGCTCCGCCTCGAGAGGGAGCCGGTGGCGTTGAACCGGTATGTTGACTTCCTGCTGAAGTGGCAACACCTTCACCCGCAGACAAACCTGGTAGGGCCGGACGCAATCGGCCACCTCGTCGAGCAGCAGGCCGGGCTTGCGGCCTACCCCCGAGTCTGGGAGCGCGCGATCCTCAGTCTGCGAGTCAAGGGCGCCGACCCGCGGGAGGTCGGCGCAAGTGTGTTCGGCGGCGAACTGCAGATGGGGCAGTTTGCGCCGGTGCAGGCCAGGCAGCGGCCGTTGCTGGCTGGGCTCACCTTCGTGCCCACCCACTGGGCCGACGAGTTAGTGGAAGTGGTGCCGTCGGAGAACTTGACCGACGCGGAAGCCACGATTCTGGGCTGTCTGCGCCAACAGGGCCCGCAGTCGCTGGCAGAAATGGCTCAGGCTGACGCGACGGGGCTGACGGGGCCACCGCTGGAGTGCGCGCTGTGGCGCCTCTTCCGCGCCGGGCTGCTCAGCAATACTGACTACGCCTCAGTCGCCCGTTGCATTTGGACCAACTTGCCGAGGTGGGAGAAGGACCTGCTGGGTGAGGTCGGCGGTGCGGAGCCGTGGGCGACCTCGCCGGAAGGGGCGCTCAAGGCCGCCAACGCCCTCCGCCGGGCCGGCCTGCGCGCTGACGCGGGGAAGTGGTACGCCGGCCAGGGCGAGGCGAGCACGCAGCGCGAACAGAGAGCCCAACGGCACAACCTCGTCGCCAACGCCCTGCTCGAATACGCCGTCCGTTGGGGCCAGTGGGAAGCAATCCGCCTCAGCCATGTGGACGGCCAGTTGGTGGCGGATGCAGCCGAGGTCGTCGCGGCTTTCGGGGAGGCGGGCTACCGCTTGGGGCGGGGGATGCTGAGCTACCGCCTGCGGAAGCGCGTCGGCGCGGAAAAGGAGGAAACCGCCCGGCTGTCGTCAAGACCGAGGAACAGCAGCGCGAAGACATCCACCCGTTGAGCAAGCCCGTTTTGGACTTCTGTAACTACGTCCTCACTCAGTCCGAACCGCCGCCGGACAAGGACATGCTCGTCTTCTTCCAGTGTTCCGTCAGTCGCCCCTACTCCAAGTCGCCCAGCCACGCATCCATGCGGAAGGCGGTCCGCCTGGCCACAGGGAAGGACCCGCGGGAGGACTTCGGCGACTGCCGCTGCCACGTGGTGGTGCTGCGCAGCGTGATCGGCCCGGTGCCGTACGAGATGGACGACACGTATCCCGCCGACGAGCCCGGCGGCGGCATCAAGCACATGTCGCCCGAGCAGTACGCCTTCGCCAAGCCACTCCTCGCAGAACCGCTGGCAGCGTACCTCCGCAAGTGGCACACCCGGTATCGCGTCATCACCACCTTCACCCACGACGGGTACGGCTCGGTGATGGAGAAGGCGAAGGACCTGGCCGGAGTCGACTTCCCGGTGTACCCGGTGAGCAACGGGGCCTGAGTCGCCGGTGGTGGAACGTACTGGGCCAAGTACTGGGTCCAGGTCTTCCTCGAGCTGCTGACGGGGATGACCAACGACGAGAAGGCGGAGGCGATAGAGCGGCTCACCCGGGAGGGCGTGGCGATCGATCCTCGGTCATTCGTCGAGTAAACGGTCGGCGCGTGGCCCGTATGGCGGCCGGCGTCACGACGGCGTCCTCAATCCAGCCCGACCGTCAGCGCTTCCTCGGCGGCAACTTCCAGCAGCCGCTTGACCATCATGACCAGTTCGCCGATGTCGAAGGGCTTCGGCAGGTAGCAGTCCACTCCGCGGGTCCAGCCCTCCGTCACACTGTCCTCGTCCCCTTGGACGGTGAGCATGATGATGGGCGTGTTGGCGGTGCGGCTGTCATTGCGCAGTTGCCAAAGCACTTCCCACCCGTTCAGCTTGGGCATGTGGATGTCAAGCACCACCAGGTTGGGACGGTGCTCGAACGCCATCTCCACGCCTTCCAGCCCGTCGTCGGCCGAAAGCACAGTGAGCCCCTCGGCCGCCAGGTTGTAGCGGACCAGCTTGCTGACTGCGCAGTCGTCATCAACGATCAGGACGCTTTTCGAGGGCATGGCATTCTCGGCCCCGTTTTCACCTGTGGTCCCGCATTGTGCCACACCCGGATCCCGTACTCCATGCACCGACTTCGAGCGGGGCGAGGCGGCGCAGCCTGGGCGTCAGGTGCTGGCTGCGGTCCACGTCGGGGAGACAGCCAAAGGCGTCAGGCAGCGCGTCCACCAAGTCGCCGGCAACCACGCTCTGCTCCCCCCGGGATCGTGCCGCCAGATCCCCCGCAAGCCCGTGCAGGAAAACGCCGGCGCACGCGGCCTCCAGCGGCGGCAGCCGCTGGGCCAGTAGCGCCGCGATCAGTCCGGTCAACACGTCGCCACTGCCACCGGTGGCCATGCCTGGATTGCCGGTCACGTTCACCCGCAATTCGCCGGTGGGCAGCGCGACCAGCGTCCGGGAGCCTTTCAGTACCACGGCCGAGCCCGTCTCCGCCGTCAGCCGCTCCACTGCAGCGCGCCGATCTCGCTGTACCTCAGCGACGGTCCAACATAGTAGGGCCGCAGCTTCACCGGGATGCGGCGTCAGCACTCGGGGCGCCCGACTCCGGGCGAGCCGGTCAAGCCGGCCGCCAAAGGCTGTCAGCCCGTCCGCGTCGAGGACAACGGGACAGGCTAACTCCTCAAGCAGCAGCGCGGCAACCTCGGCTGCCTCCTCGTGCCTGGACAGCCCGGGGCCCAGCGCCACTGCGTCGGCACCGGAAACGGCTGAGAGGATCTCCGGCACCGCAGAGACGCTGAAGCTCCCCGACGCGCACTCGTCTGTCGGCACCGAGGTCGCCTCGATCAGGGCCGCCTCGACACTGGCGTTGATCCCTCGCGGCACCACCGCCGTGGTCAGTCCCGCGCCCGCCCGCAGCGCCCCTCGGCACGCCAGGACGACAGCACCGCTCATGCCCGTCGAGCCACCCACGACGAATACGCGGCCGTACGTCCCTTTGTGCGTGTCCGGGAGACGCGGCGGAGGCAACGCCGCCCCAACAGATTCCGCTGTCAACACGGCGGCACACGGTTCGCGCCGCGCAAACGCGCTCTCCGGCACCCCCAGCGACCCCACGAACAGCTCGCCGCAATACTCGGCCGCCGGATGCAGCAGCAGCCCGACCTTCGGCCGCGCGAAGGTCACCGTCCAATCAGCGTGCACTGCGTCGCCGGGCACCTGGCCGTTGTCGGCGTTGCTGCCGGAGGGCAGATCGACGGCCAGCACGCGGCAACCGGAACGGTTAATCGCTCGGATCACCGAAGCAGCCGGGTCGCGGGGGGCACCGGTGAGACCGGTTCCAAGCAGCGCGTCCACGGCCACGTCGGCGGCGCTCAACGCAGTTGTCAGGTTCCGCCGCTGTGGGCCCGTCACGGCCGGCTCGGGGCGCACGCCCACTGCGAGGAGGGCGGCGAAGTTCAGGTGAGCGTCGCCCTCGAGTTCGTCTGTGGCGGCGGTCAGGAACACCCTCACCCGCGCACCAGCGAGCGCAAGGTGGCGGGCGATCACGAAGCCATCCCCACCGTTGTTCCCCTTGCCGGCACACACCACGATCCGTTTGCCGCCGACCTGCCTTAGCTTCAGGTCGAGCAACTCCACGCACCGCAAGCCCGCGTTCTCCATGAGGACTGGCCCCGGCATGCCGAGATCCTCGAGGCAGTGCCGATCAGCTTCGCGCATTTCCGCTGCGGTGAGTGCTTCCATGGTCGTCCTGAGAGAGCTTGGTAGTGACGGTGCGATTATAGCCTTCGCCCTCCCGGTGGTCAAACGCGGCACTGCTGAGGGAAGCGGCCCTGTCTCCCGCCGTTTCCCGCTCCAGAACGCCGGCGCGCTTGCTGCCATTGGAAGGATGGACCGCAGGCGTGAAGAAGACCGGGAGGACAGAACCGACCGGCCGAGCCGGGCCACGGACCCGTCCCGACTCTGGCGAAGGGGGTATGGCACACCATGAGACTCCTTGGCCTCTCGGGCAGCCCTCGAGAAGGCGGCAACACGGACACTGCCGTTCGTGAGGTGCTCCGTCAGGCGCTGACCCACGGCCCGCTCGAAACGGAGCTGGTCCGCGTCATGGAGCAAAAGGTGGGGCATTGCACCGGCTGCCGACAATGCATGAAGCTGAAGCGGTGCGTCCTCGGCGACGACTTCGAGAGTCTGTGGGGGGAAGTGACCGCAGCAGAGGGGCTGGTAGTCGGGGCGCCGGTTTACTGGTTCGGTCCTCCCGGAGTCATGAAGGACTTCATCGACCGCACCCACGGCGCATTCGCGGTCGGCGGCGGCAGGGCGCTGCGGGAGAAGCCCGTTCTGCTGCTGAGCGTGGCCGCGGATAGCGGGTTCGAGCCGCACGAAGAGACCATGTGCTCCTGGCTCACCTACTATGGCGCGACCATCATCGACCGCGTCCGGCTGTTCGCTCGCGAGACCGGAGACCTGGCCAAGGACCCCACCCAGATGCAGTCGCTGCGGGACGCCGCCGATAACCTGTGCCGAGAGTTACTCCCGTGAGAGTGCGCTCGTGGTTCCGCGTCCTCCTTCGGAAATGTAGCCCGACGCGCCAGCGGAGGGACTCCCTCGGCTTGGCGCCTCGGGCTACGTTTTCCCTCGTCGGGGTGCAGCATGGGCTGCATGAGCGATTCCTGTGGGACTGCACTCCCGCCGGGCGGCGTCCCCACGCGAGGCCTGCCCGCCTCTGCCGGTGACCGTTGATGTTTGCGCCGGGAAGGACGGAAGGCACTCCCCGGCGAACTGATTCTGCCACAACGACGGTTGCCCGCCGGCGTCACCTGTTGACTCCGGTTCGGCTGCCGTGGTATGCTTGGAAACTTATCGTTGAGCGCGCAGTATCCGCGCGTTCCGGTTTGAGCGAAGTACCGGCGCCAACACGACGGTTTCGCCGTTCCGCACCTCCCGTGACGCGGGCACGAGGAGTGAAGGAGGAAGTGCAGCTATGCAGCGCGGAAGTCACTTTGTCGGCGGGTCGCTGATCTCGGCGTCCCAGTTCGCGTCCCCGGTCGCGCGGAGGCAGCACTCGCGCTGGTTCCGGCAGTCCGGACGCACGGTCTGCCTGCTGCCGGTGGTGTGGGGGGGCCTTCTCGCCCTTGCCACGTGTGCGCAAGCAGCCGAGTGGACGATCTTGGTGTACCTCGATGCCGACAACAACCTCCACTACGCCGGTCTCGACGACCTGGCCGAGATGCAGCAAGTCGGCTCGAACGCCAACGTGAACGTCGTCGTCCAGTGGGACGGCTATGCGGGCTACGGCGACGGCAACGGTGGCACGGCGCGCTATTACATTCGGCCCGGACAACGCCAGTTGGTGCAGGACCTGGGAGAGCTCAACATGGGCTCGCCACAGACGCTCATCGACTTCGTCAAGTGGGGCATGGACACCTATCCTGCCAGCCACTATGCGGTTGTCCTCTGGAACCATGGCGACGGTTGGCGCTCCCGTTCCCGGTCGCGTGCGCCGCAGTCCAGCGGCGGCTCAGGAGCCTATCCGCCCTACAAGGCGGTCGCGTGGGATGACTCCAACGGGTCTGACGCCCTCTACATGAACGAGGTCCGCAGCGCCCTCGCGCAGATCCAGACACAGCGCCAAGCGCCCGAACTGCTGGGATTCGACGCGTGCCTCATGGCCATGGCCGAAGTGGCGTATGAGATCCAGCCGTACGCCTCCGTCATGGTCGCTTCCGAGGAGTCCGAACCCAACGAAGGTTGGCCGTACCACACAATTCTGCAGGACCTGACTGCCACCCCGACGATGAGTGCGGCTGAACTGGGCGGGTCAATCGTGAACCGGTACGGGCAGTTCTTCGCGTCCCAGACCAACTGCGCCCTGTCGGCTATCGACCTGACCAAGGTGAGCGGCGTGGCAGCAGCGCTGGACACCTTCGCCGACGCCATGATGTCCGGTTGGGACCCGCAGATTGAGTCGGCCCGCTCCCAGACCCAGACCTTCCTCTCCCCCCGTCCCGGTTCGTTCGGAGAGTTTGATGACAATGCAGACCTCTACCACTTCGCCGACCTCGTCAGTGTCTCCGCCCCTCAACTGGCGTCGGCCGCGAACGGAGTGAAGGCCGCCCTGCAGGCAGCCGTGATCCAGGAATGGCACAACATGGAGCTGGCTGGCGCCAATGGTCTCGCGGTCTACTTCCCGTCGGCAAAGCCGCTGCTGTGGCCGGGCGACTACACCGCCGCGACCATCGAGTTCCCCGGTCTCACCCAATGGGATGAGTTCCTGACGCTCTACTTCGACACACCACCCAGCGCCCCGATCCTCAACCCGCCGGCGGCGACCAAAGTGGGCACCCCCTACCAGTTGAGTTGGGCCGCCTCGGCGGACTCCGACGGCATTTCCGCCTACGCCCTGCAGGAGACAGACCGCTACGACCTGCCGCTCAACGAAGACGGCGAAAGCGGGAACACCAACTGGACCCTCAACGGGTTCACGCTGTCTGCCGGCCAGTACAACAGCTACAGCCACGCCTACTACGGGGGGGCCGGCAACAACCTCAACAACCGTATGCAGCTCGTCAGCGGAGTGCCCATCCCGTCCGGCAGCGGCGCCACCCTCTCGTTCTGGGTTAGCTACGACATCGAGTCCGGCTATGACTACGCCTACGCCGAGGTGTCAGCGGACGGCGCGACGTGGACTCCGCTCGCCACGTTCACCGGACAGCAGACAGGGTGGAAGCAGTACCAGTACGACCTCACGTCCGTCGTCGGTAGCACGGTGTGGGTCCGGTTCCGCTACGTAACGGACTACATCGTCTATGGCGCGGGTCTTTTCGTAGACGACATCCAGGTTGCCGCCTACGCGCCCTTCACCACCCTCTCCAGCAGCATTGCGGCGGTGTCCTACACACATCCGGGCCAGACCTATCCGGGCTCGTACTACTATCGCGCCCGCGCCAAGGACGCCCCAGGCAAGTGGGGACCGTGGAGTAACGTGGTGCCCCTGCTGGTCTCCCGCCCGCCCGTCGACCACCTGGAGATCAAGCCGGACTCCGCAACGGTGGCGGTGGGCGGAACCAGGCAGTTCGTCGCGACCGCCTATGACAGCGGCAACCAGGAGATCGTCGGCGTCACGTACGCTTGGTCTGTGCTGACTGGCGGCGGCTCCCTCGACGCCACCGGGCTGTTCACGGCCGGTCAGAGCGCTGGCTCATTCCCCGACACGATCCGCGCGATGGCGGATGGCAAGGTCGACACGGCCAGCGTCGAGGTTACTCCGGGGCCGCTGAAGAGCCTCGCAGTGATCCCTTCCACCGCGACCGTGGCCGCCGGCAAGGTAAGGAAGTTCGTCGCCACCGGATATGACCAGTACGGCAACGAAGTCCCCAACCTCAACGTGCAGTGGGGCGTACTGAACGGCGGCGGAACGATCGACGCGGCCGGCGGCGACTTCACCGCCCAGACTGAAGTGGGGGAGTTCTCTCGAACCGTTCAGGCCATGGCGGAAGGGATCAAAGGACTCGCCAGCGTCAAGGTTGTGCCTGCCGATATCGCCGACCTCCAGCTCTCGCCCGACCCGGGGTCAGCCACTGTCGGCGAGACGGTGCAGTTCACGGCCACCGCCCAGGACCAGTACGGCAACGAGATCACCGGCGTTCCCTTTGAGTGGTTCCTGACAGCCGGAGGCACCATCGACAGCAACGGCCTGGTCCAGGCTGCCGGAACGGCCGGTGTGTTCACGGACGCCGTAACTGCCACCAGCGACTCAGTCTCGGCCAGCGCCACACTCATCGTGAACGCGCGGTACACGTACAGAGCTGGCAAGCAGATTGTGGC
>Ga0100392_1001359_pt1 | contig 22687 bp, 9 predicted proteins | sample CryGeymeta201516_FD_81548 | JGI IMG/M metagenome (GOLD analysis project Ga0100392, IMG submission 81548) | Groundwater microbial communities from Crystal Geyser aquifers in Utah, USA - Crystal Geyser metaG 2015-16 | ecosystem: Environmental > Aquatic > Deep subsurface > Groundwater | place: USA... | reverse complement strand
TCCTGCCTCATAAATTACATTTAGCAGACTTTTAATACCCATCTCCTGCAGTCTGTAGCAGTGTGTTTATGCATTTGTGCTTTTCAGCCCACTCAGTGCTTTTCAAGTACTAAGTTAAGAAACCTTCTTGTTACTACCAGGTAGTACGGCACACAAAAGTATTATGGAAGGCGCAGCATGGAAAAACAGAAAGGCCCAAATCCAGCAGTAAGTGCTTCTACTCCTAGTAGCGCCCGCCGCAAACGCAGCCGTGACGATAGCGAACCGAGGGATGATAATAGCAGCGGCGCTCGAGGAGGTTTTGCCATGCAAGGTCAGTCGAATCTCATTTGAACTTGCAGTTTGATGATGAGCTACTAGGCCTGCTGGTCAATCCATCGTATGCCTGTATGCCTGTTCATACTTCATACTATTACTCATAATAGTCTAAACTTAACCATACTCGCCAAACGCATCTGATAATGCGCCATTGATAAATCACCTTTTACACGTACCCATCAGCTGATGCAGCTTCTTTGAATTCTAATGCCATTATGGATCCAATCAACCAGAAAAATTTGAGTAGTATGATCAACAACCCCAACGCCGCTTTACTGGCGCAATACGGACTTGGAAGTTTCATTTCTAATAACAACCAAGGAGTTGCTAGTAGTGCGAAAAGCAGTTCCGCGGATTCATCCTCAACTTTGCCGTTTCAGCAGCAACAGCAACAGCAACAGCAACAGCAACAACTACCACTACTACAGAATCCCAATAATAATCTGGCTGCTGCTCTTGGCATGCCTGGGCGGGGATTGGTACTAGCAAATCTCAAACAACAGCTAGATAAATGTCCGCCGCAGCCGCTTCAGCGAAAGAATCATCAACAACCAGAACACCAAACGACACAACAACAGCAACAAGCGCAACGACGACAAACGTTACTAATGCCAGAACAACCAGAAGGAGTACCGCTTGTTCTTCATGGTGGTCTACTAACTTCCACCAACAACCCAGCTGGTTTTAGGCTGCAAGATTTGCACCCGCAACAACATTTTATGTTAAAAAATGTACGGTCAATAAAACCAAGCCAAATTTTGCCAGAGAGACATTTATTGCGAGACAATAACAACAACAATACCGTGTCGCCACAAGCCCTGAACATATTAATGCAGCAACAGCAACAGCAACAGCAGCAGCAGCAACAGCAACAGCAACAGCAACAGCAGCAACAGGCAAACGCAATGGGAAATTTGAACATGTTGATGGCTTTACAAGGTTCAGCTTCGTTGCAACAACCACCATCGTTCCAGCAACAAATGTTACAACATCCGATTTTGAATGTACAGTTACAGGCAGGAGGGCCCTTGAATCCACAAGGCATCACGACCGTCGTTCGTCCAACAGAGGCTCAGGTAAATCTTCACGGGAACAGCAGCAATTCTGGACGGCATCGTCGGGTCATGCTCTACGTGCCCTCGGACAACGAGAGTCTATCACCGTATCAGTGTTTCGCACGACAGCACATCGAACTTTTCGATGCCAAAGACGTAGATGCACAGACGGGTGCACAAGGACGGAACAGACCCATTCAGATTGGCCAGGTAGGAATTCGATGCATTCATTGTGCCGGCCTTCATCCGAAACTGCGTACGCGAGCGGCTGTTTATTACCCATCGCGGCTCAGCGTCCTGTACCAGGCTGCTCAGAATATCATAAATGTGCACCTACCAGAACTGTGCGAATCGATTCCTGCCGATGTTCGCCAGCGTTTGGGTCGTCTCGAAACTAAGCGCTCGTCAGTGGGCGGTGGGAAAGACTACTGGTCCGATACTGCGCAGATTCAAGGCATTGTGGACACAGAAAATGGTCTCAAGTTCAAAGACAGCGTGACTATGATGACCACTGCTGCGCAGAGTAGTGGTACCAATTGAGGGGGGGGGGGGGCAGTTAAAAGCTACCAGTACGACTTGCTTGTAGGGAGTGAAACGTAACACTACTGACGCGACAATGCGCGGCTTCGGTGACTACCAAGCCACACGTGACTGAAACTAGCACGGAAACTAAAAAAAAAGAATGTTCGAGACAATCATAGACATCATTATTTGCGTGCCTTCCACCTACCATTACTACTGAACCCGTTGTTTAGGAAGGTAGCTCGATAAATTCGAGACACTCCAATGCAGATGCTTCCGCGGATTAAGGCGTCATATCTTATGCAAGCCTGACGAGCTTCTTTTGCTGAGTACGCTCCCCAGCAATAGCATTGAATTCAGCACAAACAATTATAATATATATTATATCTGAGGCTCAAATTTCCTGGTAGCGAGCAAAACAGTTCTGTCTGTTGCTGCAGCCATCCAAGCACTACTAGCAACTTCATCATCTATCTTTGACTGTCAAGAGTTGGTGAAGTCTCGTGCACAAAAAGTGTCTCATCTGATTTTGCTGCGATGAACTTTGTTTCCACAGTTGGAGACTTCTGGAACAACTTGTGTCCTGGTGTGCGACACACTACTTCTACTATAGCTAGCTACTGTAGCCAGTAGCTGTCTCGTCGCTTGCTTTCAGTACTATTTCTGGATACTACTGGTGGTACTCCAGTAGTACCACTTTACCAGTAGTATTTTGCCCGACAAGTAGGTCTACCTGGTAGTAAGTAGTAGTAGTACTATCTGAAGACGTTTGTAGACGCATGTTCGTAGTGTGGTCTTGTATCATCTTATTGGTGAAACTATCAGTGACGATGCTACCGTCTATCAGGGTACAACCTGGTACCTGGCACCGCCATTTTACTACTAGAAGTACCACTTACTACCTGGTAGCTGGTCTAGCTAGTACTCCGGAGTACAGCCTAAGAATACCTGGTACAGTAGTATGGTACCACTACCTGGTACCTGGTAGTGGTACCAGGTAGTCTGTTACCATACTAGTACCTGGTACCAGGTACCACACCAGCCACTCCTCCGAGTATCACTAGATAGCACTGGTACCAGGTACTAGTACTTAATATTCGCTTCTTTTCGGTCAATGTTCGGCTCGATTGACTTATTATAAGTAAGTGCAACAAGATTCCAGAATTGAGTATAATTAATTCTTACAAGACCCACTTGAGTGTCACGTTTACGCTTAGTCCTCTTCAAAAGCAGTGCTTCAAACTACCACGGTATACAATTATATTTCTTGCTCGGATGTTGTCTATTGATTGCAGTATAAATAGCAAAGCATGTTAAATACACACCTATTTTGATAAGACTACACTATCCCATGACGCTTTCATGTATACCGGTGTATTTGAATGGTCAGAATATTTCAATACCAGGTACCAGGTACTAGTACCATACTCCGCAGTACCGTACCAGGTAGTATGTTCGTTTTTCTCTTCATTCGTGGCACTATTAAATCTTTGGTTCGGTCCCCTCAAATATTCACATCTTCAAGGAGTTCGTTTCGAACTCTTCCTCCGATTCCGGGTGAACCTTGGACATCGTTATTTAGACTTCTCGCTAGCTAGTCAATCAGAAAATGTCAGAAACTCCGCGATCTAGTTTTCGTTGAGTGCAATAAAGGGGCAAGGTGCAATCAGTGAAAAGTCACCTGACAACGAGCGAAGGTTCTATCGTGCGAGCACTCCATTTCAGACACAACATGATGATGGAAGGAAGAGACGTGTCTTTCTGTCCTGGAATTTCGCAGCTTTTCGTCCTGGATTACTGGTACCACTACTAGACTAGTAGTAACTGGTACACTGTGTGTGCAGAACGACGCCTTCACGCTGCTCAAGGACACTGGTTCAATTGTCGTGATTACCTGGTAGTTTACTTCTTGATAACATCACGCACTCGATCGAAACAAACAATTATTAAATAATAATACCTTATCACTTTCTTGCATACCTGCATATAATATACACTTTAACATTTATCTCCAAACCATGGATCCATGCTACCTGCCTACCGGAGCCAATACTGCGCAGAATAGTCTTGTGCAGGCAGTATCCGTTCGGCGTGCCGCTCAGAGAACCCATCGAAGGAGCCAAGCTTCGACTTCAGGACGAAGAGCGTCAACGTCCAATGTATTTTCCTCCCACGAACGAGCAGCCGCACAATGGTCTCTGGAGGATGATGATGATGATGAGGACATTTCTAGATCGAATGTGTTCGACACCAGAGAACTACAGGGCCCTCCTTCCCTACCTCTCATCGAACTTCTTCCGTCGTTGATGCTGCAGTTCCCTCGTCAGCCTTTCGAGAACCGAGGTCAAACCAGGCAGCAACAGCAACAGCAACAGCAACAGCGGCGGATGATGACGACGGAAGACATTATTTCTTCCATTGATGAAGTGCTGAATCTAGTGGCCGCCGATATTGATGCGCCCGCCAACGGAAGGCCTAACAACCAAGACTCTACGAGTAATCTGGACGATCAGCACAATTTGCAGCATCTTTGAGATTAACGTGTGCGTGCGTTGTGTGTGTTGATCTTTGGCACACGATATCTTGCTATGTTGGCAGCTACTAAAACGCTGGTCAGCTGCTGCCTTGGTGCTTTTTATCCACCCGTCACGCAGCTACTATTGACATACTCGTCGATGTTGTTCATGTGTTCGACGACCTGTCTTGTCTTGGCTCCCCCCTATACGCACAGCGACGTTTCTGAAAGAGGAAGCCTTTTTGTCACTTGAACATACACGTATACAACTGTAACCTTTATTAATACTGCAATTTTTTCCCTGCTTGAGCCAACCAACTACTAGATCTGTTTCTGTTGCTGCCTCGTACAAGCTAGACGGGCCGATGGAGAGGGAAGCATTCCTACAACCTACAAGTTACTCTATTGTCTCGGGTCTCAAGCTCCTGCTGCGACTACCAGGTACCGTAGGCAAGCAGCTCCTCGCTACGTAGTAACAACAATTCAGGAATGCCACAGCACCTTCCACCGAATGTGATTGCGAAGCCGTCGAAGGAGGGAAAAAAGAAGGTAGACTATGGAAATTCGGAATTCGCTGATAGAGTAGTAAACTGAGCCAGTATGCTGTGCTAATCGAGTACAGTAGAAGAAAGACTGGATGACAATCAAGTGGGATTCAAGAATCCGACGAAGGATGACAGTACTACGATAGTAAACTTCGCTAGAAAATGTATGTTGCAGTAGAGAAACGGCCGAATCGAAGCAGAAGCAAGGTCACCTATCTTCTAATATCTAATACTACTACCACGGTAATAGTAATTTGAATCGAAGCAGAAGCAAGGTCACTTATCTACTACAGTACCTACTCCGTACCTGGTTGTAATTATTTCAACTGCAAACACAGAAGAGCGTCGTCATCGGTCACCTTCCTCGGGCTACTACTCTGGCCTCAAGAGGAACACCAATGCGAGTTCAGCACTTCCGGCAAATAATAATATGTTTGACAATGCACATACCAATAAATCATCTGTCATCATTATTTTCTAGAACGAAGATTATCGTTATCTCCGAAAAAAAGGCCCATTGATATGTTATTAGTGATTCAGTTTGAAACACGCTTTTAGAACGCGCCAGCCTGCGCCATATCCAAGTCACCAGAAGCTATTACATCATACTCGCAATTAGAGCGCTCTTGCGCGTTCGACAAATGAGAACATGCTTCCTCCGCAGCTTGTTGGCTAATGTTGGACTGTTCCAATCGTCGCTTCAGGGCGGTAGAAAAGCGAGGCATTTGACAGTGTTCGGGAAACTGGGGCGCCCGATCATTGGTCTCGAACAATCGAACATCGCTATCCCGAACTTGCCATTCTTGTCCCAGGGTCATGACGTCCTCTTGGTTTTGAATGTTAAGTACCGTTGTTCCATCCCGCGCCAAGGCACGTCCCGTTTCATACTCGCCCATCATTCCCGTGCTTTGACCAAAATGGGCCTCTGTGGGATTCACGATGCTGATGCTAACCCATTGCTTAAACGTTTTGATTTCAATGAGTTCATCTTTGGTCGTTTGGATTTGGTAAATGTGTGTCTTCTTGTCGGACTTTTTGACTGACATGGGATAGCCAGCAAATTTTTCTGGCAGGTTATCATCGGTGGTTCCTAAGACACCATTGATCATATAGTTGCCGTGGCCACCTACCTCCAAGATTTCATCCCCAATCTGGAGGGCCAGGGCTTCAATGTAACTGTATTCGTATTGCGTTTTGGTGCGAATGTGAATTTCCATGGCGCGGCTCTGTTCGAAGTTTGGATTCTTCAACAGCACCATGTCACATTGGCCGTGGAAATCATAGTAAGTTCCAGACCAAGTCTGCAGAAGAAATGATTGCAAGAAAAAGTGAAACATGGTGAGAGTAAATGTTTGAGAAACGTGAATATCATTAACTCAATCGCAAGTAAAGTCTTACCTTAAAGTGGGGATCCCCACCACTTCCTGCCGACGTGGTAGTCGAAGGAGGAGGAGCACAGCAGATCTCCTCCGCCAATTCCGGGGTCAGTTCGCAGTATCGGCCAGGATTATCACACGGTGGCTGAATTGACAGCTTCCGAGTGCCGATACGGCCACCACTCGGATGCTCGGTATAGCAGTTTTCTTCCAAAAAATCACACGCCGTCTGGCAGCCATTGTCGCAACATGTCTGCAGCTGTTCGTTGTAGCCAACAATCTCGATCATAAAGATTTCTCTGGGAGAAGTACAAACAGGCACAGGTAGGGCTGTAACGACGACGACGGTGGAAACGCTTGAAATAGCAACTAAGAGAGCAATAGAAAAGGCTTTCATCATCGTTTATATATTTTTATTAATCGTGCGTGAATTTTGTGGTTTGGCGTATTATTATGCGTATGCTTCACAGTACTGTATTCTAGAGAAATCCTTGAGATTTTAACGACAAAAATATCTGGTCTTACTTGTTTTTTTTTGGTCGAACGGTCCTGGTCGGGATTGGCTTTTATCAATCGATGATGAAAAGGCAGATGCCTTATTTAAAGAACTACACAGAGGAATTATTTAGGTAGTTTGCACAGGTCTTAGGGTTGCCGTTCACTGTCGTCTTATTTGCCAAAAGTCATAGTGAATGACTTATCCGCAAGAATAGGCAGAGTAGTACAGTACTTTCCTACTCTAAAGAGCTACCTGGTATTCCGAGGAATGAGTCTGCATTGAATGCCGGTCATCCATCTAGTGAACATTGACATTTGAGCTGCTTCGGACGGCACACTCCAGCGGGCTACTACCAGGGTACAGTGTACTAGCTACAGTAGTACGTTACCAGGTAGTACTAGTAGTAGCTAGCTATCTCTGCCTCGCATCACTTACCGTGGTATTATAATAATACTTACGTCGACATGTGAGGGGTCATCCATCTAGTGAACATGAACATAATTATTTTTTGAGCTGCTCCGGACTCCCAGCGGGCTACTGGTACTAATGAGTAGCTAGCTCTGCTTCGCATCACTTATTATGATATTATTTACGTCGACGTGTGAGGGTCGATAGATTGCTTTCCACTCCCGGATCCATTGACGCATGGCTTGCAGTTCTTCCTGGCGGACCTGAACAACCGAGAGAGTGTCCATGGCATGGGAACTTCGCAAATCGTAATGGTGTGCACCATTTTCAATGATTCGAACAATGATGCTCTTGTGGGATCCTATTGGGACTGATTGGATTCCCGCAGCACGCCACGGATCTAGTTGACCAGATGCCAAGAAAATATTGGAACCCGCCTGAATGTTGTCACCCATAAAAGTCATTTCTTCCCAATCGGGACGAGGCGTAACTCCTTCCCAGCGTTGACGACAGTTCTCAAAATACTCGGTCTTGTTTGGCTGGAAAGGTAGCTCAAAGTCCGTGATTCCGTTGGTTGGCATGGGTTGATATACCTCTGTGCAACACTGGTACCCCCAAGCAACACCCGTCCAATCTCTGTCAGTTGCAGCAATCTGCTTGAAATCCATTCGATCGACTTGTCCTACTCGATTCCAATGCGATGCTCCATCATCTGCTTTTGTAGAAGAGAACCAATCATAACAGTTACCAGCTTGTCCCGTGTAATTGTAATAGACTTGGACAGCAGCTCGCAACGCTCCCAGTCCTGTGTTTTCCTGTAGCATGTTTTCGCATGCAACTCGAAAGGGATAGCCAGGAACGGGATTGTAGAAATTGGTAGGATATGGATATCCATACTGAACCATAGTCTCTAAAGCTCCCGAAATCCAGCCATGAATCATCCAAGCCGTAGATCTTGGATCGTCTTGATGATCAAGAGGCATCATGCACAAGTTGAGCTCCTGTTGAATATGTTTCCGTCCTGCTTTGGTCGTGACTTCTTCAAACAATTCTTTCCAGCCTTGACGTACTTTTCTGGGACATTCGCTCGATACATTTCCATAGGCTTCCGCCACAATTTTGTTGAACGCATTACTTTCTCGCAGCAAGTGTTTCAGAGGAGTAGCCGAACTTGCCAGGGCTCCAGCCCAAAGATTTGGATTCTTCAATCTCATCCATAAAGCTAAATTGCCTCCGTAGCTACCTCCTGCCACAATGAAAGCAGCATCCCTCGACATGTTCCATTTCTTTCGCATGTAGACTTGCAATGTGTGATAGTCGGCCATGGCTTGCTCGACGGTGAGATAGGAAATGTTGGAAGGGGTGGTGGCTGCTTCCGGCGATCCGAATGGAAAAGATTTGCCGTAGTAACGATGCTCGGCAAAAACTACCATGCCCCCCAGCTCGTTCGCTGCTTCCCACAAGAAACCACTGTTCTTGACAAATTGCATAATATCAGCCTCATTTCCTGCGTAGAAAAGAACAGGGCTGCTCGAATTCTGGTAGTACTGGTCGTTGACGAGATACCTCAAAGGAAATGTTGCTGGAGTTGTGGGACAAAAATTAAAGTGATCAAGTCTTGTATCAAACCAATATTCGGTAACATTTGGGTCGAAGTCTTGAACAGATGAGAATTGATTTTTAAGCTGTCGAGGGAGAGAGGGTTCCGCCTTCTTTGTTTCTGCAGTGGCAGCTGTGCTCGTATCCGCCAAAATTACAAAAATCGCGACAGCAAGAGCCGATAAGATGTCGGCTAGTACAAGTTTTGCACGATACCGTTTAGATATTATTAACATTGAAGTTGTCTTGTTTTAATACTGTTGATAAGTAAATAGAAACATGAATAATAATAATTGTCTTGTACTAGTTTACTAGTCTAGACTGCGTAGTCCGTAGACTAGTCAACTACTCGAGTAGTCTACCAGTACTCTACAGTAACTCCTGGTGCACGTAGCTAGTATTACTATTTACTACTACTAGACTAATCCACTCTTCGGGGTAGGTCCAGTCTAATACTGAAAAACAAACTCGTACCAGTTACTCGAGTACAAAATCTTTTAATTATTTGTCTCGCACACTTGCCTTGTGTGTCTGGGGTCCAGCAGTCATACTAGTAAACTGAAACCGTATCAAAATAATGTTGAATAAAAAAGCTGTAATTTTTCATCTCGAACTAATAGTAGCCTCAAATCAAATGACGCTATCTACTTTGTGCAACAATATATTATGATCGTAGGGAGCAGAGCAGAGACACTGTATAGAATAAGCAGAGCTGACACCAGAAACACCACACATTCCGAAGCCCAACACCACACATGAAAATGAAAACTGCGGTATAGGCCCCATCAAGTTGCTATTTTTGTTCTAGCTTGATATTGTTATTTTCTGCATCCATGGCGGAGGATTAATTATGGTGTGTCCTTTTTTGTTAGGGTTCCATTTTACTTCCCGGACAAAACATGAAGCGTCTTTCTCCGACTTTTTCTGACCAGAAGACCTTGTTGAGTAAAAAAAAGTGCTGGCAGTACCTTTGTAGAGTTCAGTGCAGGAAGTCATCATCAATGCGTATGCCAGCTCTCCGTGGGGTTCTCACCTTTAGTCATGAGTACTGAATCCCAGAAGGCACACCACCATGGAAAGATGACCCTCGATGGTACTACTACTAGCTAGCTAGTAGTAGTAGTATTAGCAGTAGTACTAGTAGTAGTACTAGCTAGTCTACTACCACTACTGGTAGTCCTCTACGTACAGTAGTTATCAAAGGAGAGTTTGTCCTGGCACAACTAACTTATTATTTGGATACCACAACGCAAGGATCCACAGCATTCCATGCCCCAAATAACTTGTATCTGGAAATCATAACTGTTAAGCTTGACGATTTCAGACTAAATATAACTTCTAGAATCTTTGAAGAGACCATTTCACCAGGCTAACCGCGCACGTTGCTTTCGATTTCCTGAAGAAATTTTTCCCAATACCATACCACCATGAGACTGCCTTTACATCTTCTAGCCATCGTGTTTTTTTGCATCTGTGCGTTGGCCTCGGGGGTGCGGCGTCATGACGACACTCCAGATGGACACATGCTTGCAGCGGATACTGTAGAAAAAGCGAAGGAAGCTCTCGCAGAGGGCGCTAATATAGACGTGCAGGACGAGCTCAATGGACAGACGGCATTAATGAGAGCCACACTCCATGGTTGGACATCGTTGGTGATCTTTCTTTTGGACCAAGGAGCTAATGTCAAGATTTCCGAAAAAGACGGATACACGCCACCTCATGGTGCCGGCTTTCAAGGACGCGTAGATATACTGAAAGAACTAAGGAATCGCAACGTGGATATCTTTGCGAAGTCCAAAAAAGATAAATTTACGCCATTCCACAGGGCTTGCTGGGGTCGAGAGGAGCGACACACGGAGACAGTCCGCTTTTTCATTCAGCAAGGAGTGGATGTAAATCTAAAGGGAGGAAAAGAGAAGCAGACATGTTTTCAAATGACCCCGAATAAATTGATAAAGGCTCTTTTGGTTGAGCATGGAGCGGGATCTGAAGAATTATAGACGCAGCACAATGCAACTTCATCGCACAAGGCAGGTCAACTATTTCAGCATAGTTTACCGTAGCATTATCAGCTGACTATCTTGAAGATTTGCATCATAGCACATCATATCCAATCCAACTTTCCTCTCACTTCCATAAATATCAACGAGTCTCGCTCTATGGTTTCACTTTGTAAAACGCGTATGTTGCTGCTACAAAAGAGGGCAATTGAGAACGAGACCTACAACGTTAAGTCGCAGTAATACTAATGAATATAGTCAACAAATTTCTGTATCGACTGCTTTTATTTATATCCTTGGAGTTGTGGTTCTATATTGTTTGCGAAGAAATGAACTGGGTATCGTCGCAACAAGGTTTCGCCAAAGATACAGACTGTTTACCCACCCTTCTCAGGGCTGTCCTAATAACCAAAGCAATTGTGTAGCACCGCCTAGCCAAAATAGCATCAACTTTCCGGGTTTCTGCCTGTGTCGATGGAGTTGCAGCCAAACCCAGCTAAACATACTCCCCAATAAAGAAGTGAGGACTACTAGACTACTACTAGAGTAATACTTTGAGAACCCCAAAAGTCCCGTTCGGGACTGATTTCGAAATTGATAAAGATTGATGGTTGTACCACCACCATAGAACTGAAGAAGCCTGCTGATTATTCGATTATTTATTGTACAGTTTACCCTCCTAGTACTACTGTACCTGGTACTAGCTAGTTAAGTGTGGTATCTAGTAGTACAGTACCTGGTAGTACTAGCTAGTACTCGAGTAGCTATTACTATGGTACTACTAGTAGACCCAAGTAGTATCTACAGTACTCAGATTAGGTGTCTTGTCGTTCATGGCAACCGTAGCTTGAGCTACGAAATTTGGTTTGAGGATAAACTGCAATTTTAGATAGTAAATCCAGAGTAAGGTGCACTAGTAGCAATCAGTAGCAACCGATTTTTGTCTTCAATAAAACTCCTTACGATTACAAATGTACTAGATTCGCTTGACATGACGGATCCCGAGCAAGTCAAAGCATTGGTGCATTGCCACAATGGTGGCGTGGCAAAGCAAGAGACGGCTCTTCATTTCAGGGCTTCCAAGCACCTTGCATTGGGTTACAAAGTCTGATGCCGCAATCGATACGTTGTATACGTATTCACAAACATGGTAGGGAAACAAGTCCTCCAACGTCATTTCGATCATGTCTGCAAAAAGATGGAGCTGCAACACCAAGTTACGCTCTGAATCGTGCTCCACTGTCGGTACTTCTCCCGCCTTGACAAGTTCCTCCACATCCACATCGTGGTCCTTCTTGGCACGAGCGCAGATACTCTCCAGCCGGACACGGGCATAAAGAAGATAAACGGCTGTGTTTCCTTTCGTGTCTAACATTTGATCGTACGAGAACTTATAGTTGGTAGTAGGGTTTCGTCGCAAATCAAAGTACTTGCAGGCGCCATATCCAATAGCTTCTGCTACTTCGTGCACTTCGTCCGCTGTAATCATGGCCTTGCCATCTGCAATGCGCTGGTTCAAACTTTCTTCCATTCGGAACACTGATTCGTCCAGGAGATCTACCAAGCGAACAGTATCACCGGATCGAGTTTTGAAGCGCTTGCCGTCTTCTCCCATGACAGTTCCGAATCCAATGTGATCTAATCGCTGGTTGCCTTCATCCAACCATCCAATCTTGCGCGCTGCTGCGAAACACATTTTGAAATGATCGCCTTGTGAATAATCTGTAATTACAATAATGCGTCGCGCATGCAGCGTTTGCAAGCGATATTTTAGGGCAGCCATATCGGTCGAATCGTACCCAAAGCCACCATCACTTTTTTGCAACATGAGAGGGACCTGAAACCCATCGACAAAGACACACTTGGCGCCTCCTTCTTCCACACTGATCAGTCCAGCTTGTTCGAATTCTGTGATAACGGGGGGGATCTTTTCGTTGTAAAAGGATTCTCCCTTTTCTTCTAGGGTCACATCCAACCGATTGTACACTTTTTGAAATTCCTTGCGACTGACATCACAGAGCATTTTCCAAATTTTCAGACACTCTTCATCTCCACTTTGTAGTTTGACCACGTTGGTTTGTGCCGTCTTTTTAAATTCCGCCGATTCATCAAATCGTTGTTTTGCACTTTTGTAAAATTCCGTCAGGTCGGTAATGTTGGGAATTTCTCCCGTTTCTCCCACTTCGGGATATTCTTCCTTCAGGTACTGAATGAGCATGCCAAATTGGGTTCCCCAATCACCCACGTGATTGGTACGATGAACGTGATGTCCAACAAATTCCAGAATTCGACACACGGCTTCTCCAATAATGGTAGATCGCAAGTGTCCGACGTGCATTTCCTTGGCAATGTTGGGAGACGAAAAATCCACAACACATTCGTACGGTCCCGATGCCAGTGGTGGTTTGGGCAATCGTCCCGTGGGCAACCATTTGGCAAGATGGGATTGTAGATACGACGCTTTGACGCGACAAAGCACGAATCCAGGTCCTTGTGTCGTCATAGATTCGACGACAGGATGATCGGGTCCTACCGCATCCATAATGGCTTGCGCCACATCCTGTGGCGATTGAATGTTGGCCGGGAGTGCACTGTCTTTTTTAAGTGCAGCAAAAATGGGCATGGCTGCCATGCACTGATAATCTCCGTGTTTGGAATTTTGACACTTGTTGACCATAACCGTGGGCAATGCATCCTCGTCACCATTTAACAGGGTAGGTCCCAGAACAGCCCGTTGAAACACAGCCGTCAAGACTTGCTGGAGACTCGGATTGTCCAAGTCGAGGGGTACCAATTTATTGGCCGCAGCCGCTTCCTGTTGCCAGGATTGTACGAGCGTTCGTGCCGATTCCAGTGCATGGGCGTGACTTTTTACGTAGGTCGCCACGACGGGAGGAACTGTCACACCCGGATAGTTGTGAAGCAATTCTTCCAGAGCAACCGCGACGACGACATCGGCCAAAGAATCGGTCCGTCCCACCAGATGCACGGCAACGTCACCAGATGTTAGTGCCGCATCCAAGTGTGTAAGTGCGGACGTTAGCTGTTTCTCGTTTTGACAGGTGCGCAACGTGGTACGTTCCCATTCGCACCATTCGTCGACTAACAAGTCCAATGCAGGAACACAAGGATTTACAAAGTGGTGTTCGGTAGAAGTGGGACCAGCACTGCTGCTGTTGGTGCTGCTACAAGCCAATCGAAGTGCCTTGGCCATGGCATTACCACCACCACCACCCACAATGCGATTTCCAAACAGGAGTACAGGTCCGTGAGAAATGGTCGAGGTAAAAAAATCACCACCCGATGATGCTATCTTCTTAACGGTCGATTGCGATGCCGCTTGGACGTTGACAGAAAACAAATGACTCGCGTAGGCGACCTTGGTCATGGATGACAAAGACGACGACGACGATGATGATTTAGAAGTACCAACAATATTTCCAATCTTAAATACAAGAGGCAATTTAGGAGCTTTTGATTTGGACAGAGAACCAGTAGCTGTAACTGTTGTTGTTGTTGTTGTTGTTGCTCCTGATGGTTTTTTGGGTACATGTTTGCCACTGATATTCGTGCTAGCATTAGATGTTGCCGCAGGAGGAGGAGGAGGAGTATCTCCACTCTTTTTGGCTGCCTTTTCGGCTTTCTTTTGCAACTTTTTCAGTTGATTCTTGGAAAGTTCACCTGCAGGATTAGTATCCGTCATTTTTACTTTCTTATTGTTATTGTTATTGGTGGTGGTGTTATGGTGTTTTATATAGCTGTTATTGTTGCTACGTGCTATAGATATGTTACAGTTTTTGTAGCTTCGATTACTTCGTATTATTATAATTGTACCAGGTAGTATCCTACCGTACTATTTTTTCTTGAGATGGATGAAGACATCCAAGCAGCAGAACGGATGGTAGGATGGTGATGATGAGAGGAGGAGAGGGCAAAGAAACACGCACCAAGCATTTTTCTACTAATCTTAGCTAGTAAGCTAGCTAGTAGTACTACTACTCGCTAGTAGAGTAGTAGTAGACGAGTAGTAGACTGCTACTGTAAATCTTTCGTAGTGGACAAACGGCCAGACGACAGGATGTATTTCGTGACTGAAACTCATTATCTCTATCACGAGTAGGTAACGGCAAAAAGCAATGTACGTAGTCTAGCTAGTAGTTTAGCTAGGAGTACTGGTAATAGTACAGTAGCTACGTCTATACTTTTAAAAACTTGTTTTTGAGTTGTTTTAAAAGACACACACCTCCCCTGTCGTCCAGTGGTACAGTGGTAGTCTACACCAATAAAACCAAAGCGAGTGCCACCGAAGAAGAAAGACAGGAAGAGACCCAATGCGAATTTTGTAGAGTAGGGTCTACTTTGGTGACACAACGTTACATTATTGTTATTTACTCTATATTTTTGCACCGATTTTATAAAAAAAACTCGATCGAATCATTGCTATCTGTTGAAACAGTGTAACAGCAAAACAAAAAGGCTAGTACAACAACAGAACCAAAACCGATCCTTGTTTGCAGTTTGCAGCATGCCGCCAAAGAAGTCTAAAAGCAAGGTACGTAGTCGGACTAGGCAAAATGTATAGTGGAAGAAATTTACCTATAAAAACTCATGAATGAGTGGGTGATTCATAGAGTAGTAGTTAGCACATGACAAGTCTTCAGTTGGAGAGTGATTGTATCGATTATCTGGAACAAGGTCTTGCTGTACTAGCATGTCCTATATATCTCACAGTGGTGCTAACATAATTTCCACTCATATCTTGAATATTGACGTACATGGCAGGCTCGTGGCGGTGGTAGTGGTGGTACCAAAAAATCCACTTCAACGACGACCACTAGTAGTTCTGCCAGGTTTATTCTTTCTGACGAAACGGGTGACAAAATATTTATTGCAACTGCTACGCTCAAAGATATTAAAAATCCTCCTACTTCATCGAAACGAAAGGTACTGTACAAGGTAACCAGTCCAACGATTCGACAGCAACTCTACGATGAGTTGGCTCTTTGTTTAGAAGATCGTGAGACTCGACTATTGCCCAAGTATGGAGGACGATCATGGCAAGTAGCGGTCCGCGTTCATGATTCGGCAGCCGGTAGTCCGTTGTTTCGTTGGTACCGGGGCAAATTGGAATTGGCAGCACTGCCACATATATTAGAAAAGATACCCGATCCACCTAATTTTCCAGGATACAAGCAAACCGAATACGGTGTCGTACGACATTTGGTTAAAACAAAACATCGCAAACGACAGAGCATTGATGGTACTGATATCAATTACGACAAAAGTAGTAGTAGTAGTAGTAGTAGTGATGAGGAATCGTCCGATGACGAAGGAGACGAGGAAGAAATTGATGTGGTTCAGTTTGATTTGACACCCGAAGAACTGTCGCGCATGGAATCTTTAGTGGGACGAGACGTTTCAACACTGAGTCAGGTGGCGTGGGACAATCGCAACAATGGTCGACACGCGGCACCACTACCAACAATTTCTATCAAATGGACGTGTCCATTGCGACAGCACTTCACAACTCGCAAGGCAGCCTGGGACCATGCACTTAGTCTGGCCAAGGCGGAACAGTTCGTCGATCGCTTTCTGCGTGGTCTCGGCAAGTCGGGTGTCGAACTGAAACCCTTTCGTCCAACCAAGGCACAGGCTTTGCAGGCCGGGAAGGTTCGATTTTTACGCGATGGATTGTGGGTTGTAGGACAGGAACAGAATTGGCAGAATGATCGGTACTGGAAGATTGCCAAACGCGAACGAAAAGCTCAAAAACAAGCCGAAAAACGACAACAACAACAAGAAGAAGAGGAGGAGCAAGGAAGGAATTGGAAACGAACGATTGCAGTGATAGACGAGAACGGGGAGCCGTTAAAGAAACGTCGTAAAATTACGGGTCCAATGCTATTCATTGCGGTCCATCGCGTGGCTTATCGAGAACAGCGTTTGCAGGAACTGAAACAAGAACTTCAGAATCAACCCAAATCAAAAGATGCCACAGATTCGAAGAATGATGGAATCGAGGCAGCTGCAGACACGGCAACGATTGATAACAATACCAAATCGTCAAGCAAGGTGAGCAAGACTGCTGCAAAGGTCGGTATGCCGGAGTGTTCCGATAAGAAGCCCTCAAAACGCAAATCTAGCAACCAAAAAGTTTCTTTTACATTGACGGATGCCGAGAAGGAATTGAGAAACCATTACAAGGCAACACTGACGGACGATGAGCAGTATATGTGGGATGTCCGAGCTCTGTCGTCCTTTCAGCGAAAGCTCGACGAAGACGATCATGCTCGCTTCGAACAAACGCGCCAAGAACAGGTAGAGAGCGAAAGTGAAAACGAGGAGGAAGAAAGCGAAAATGACGAGGAGGAGGAGAAGAACATTCAAGAAGAGAAGAAAGACGAGGAGCAAGCAAAAGTCGACGGTGTCACTGAGGTATCAGCGACAGCTGACCAAGAAATGACAGATGCCGACAACGATGCAGCAGGTGGCCATGACGCTAGCGAAGAGTCATCTTACATTCAGCTTGCGACAGAACAAGAGCGCAAGCTCTGGGAGCTTTTGAGTCAAGCGGAAATGAATTATTGGAAGTCAGAAGCAATGAAGACTCTGCCAGGTTCCAAACAGACCACAACTGTAGATCCAGTGAAATCGGAAAAATCCTTTGACGTATACCAAGCCAAGGTGTACAATGCTCTTTTCGGAATGACGCAGGCCGAATACATAAAGGAAGCTGTCAAGGTTATGAGAGCCACCGAGCGACGAAGCTATCTAAAGTTAGTTGAGGACGAGAAAGAGTTGGTGGCCAACGGTATGAAACAGATCCATAAGGCAGCGTATGCGATCCTGGAAAAAAGAATCGATAAATGGGTAACGAGTGGTATTTCAGGAGCGCTCCGAAAGGAGAAAAACGCCAAAAAGGCTGCCGCCTCGGCAACCCCCGAGGCCGCTTTCGTTGCTACCCCTGCATCCACGGCCATTGCGAACAGCACTGCAAAGCCACAAACGACATACGAAGCTCTAAATTGTAAGCCTAGTAAGCCAAGTAGTCTTGTCCAAAGCCTTCAAGTGGCCCCTCCGCTGTCGGTACTCGGGATACCGATGGATGCTTCGGCAATTGAAGCTATCAACCAGAAGAATTCGCATTTCTCTTTTGCTGGATCATTTACGACCAGCAACTCTACTTTGATGGTCCCGCCTGGTGTAATGGCTCAAAATAATGATATGGTTCCAAGTGCTGGCTTTAATTCCGTGCCCGCAGCATCAGCAGCAAACGCAGCAACCCCCATTTCGCCTTCTCCGACGCTCGGTGATCCTCAAAATGGGGTTAAACAGTCTGTCGTGGCGCAGCCCAAACCAAACGAGGTATCTGCCGCTGCATCACTGGTGGAGCCGGAGAAGACTTTAAGCAAACCAGATTGTTCAAATGCGGAGGGAAAGGTTGTAGTAGGCCCAGCGAGCACACCATTCGAGGAAAATCCTGCCGCGGTTCCAGTAGCGACACCCGACGAAAATGTGTCTGACGAGGAAAAATCTGAATGCGAGGAAGTGCCACTATTTGTTCCTACATTCAATTATTGCCTGAACGAGTCACAGATCAAGCTATGTCGAGATGCTAGCATGGAACATTTTGATGCTGTCATGAGAACCGTTAAGGCGAAAGATTTGACGCGGGAGCTAGCGGATGGGTTTGACGTGTTGCGGGAGCGGTGCCGTGGTCGGTACGACATGGAGCTCCCAGCCTTTGAATTGCCTCAGTTTGACTTTCTCAACGACATTCAAAAGGCGCCCTGGATGCCTATCGTCCGGCAAGTGTTGGGCGACGACGTGGTCTTGATTCACAAGGGCTGCTTTTTATCGTTGCCAGATGCGTCCAATCAGCCATACCATCAAGACGGACCTCACTTGCACACCACCGCTCAAAAGCCTTGTCATGCTGTCAATGTTTTTACTCCACTGGTGGATATGACAATGCAGCACGGACCGACAGAGTTCTGTTTGGGAAGTCACGTACTAGGGCAAGAAGACTGGGATCGTCGCTACTTGGAGACACCACTTTCCAAGAAAGGAGTGCCAATTATGTTTGACTATCGCCTAGGACATCGTGGCTTGGCCAATACGAGCAAGGAGCCTCGTCCAGTCGTCTATTGCACCTATGCGAGAGCCGGGGACGGTAAAGAATTTCGAGATTCGGTTAATTTTTCTCGTCGTCGATACCGGAAAATTGGTGATCTCGTGGACAAACCGCTCACCCGCGAGGAGCGCAACCACCGTCGACAGGCGCAAATGGACGAGACTTGGCAGACGATCGATGATGAGACGGAGGGGAAGGAAATGTCGGCGGATGCGGTCGAATCTTCTCCCCAGGCTGTTGCCGTCGCACCTGTAGTAGCAGCTGCTAGTAGTACTGCAGGTCATTAAAAGGCAAAAAATCATGAAAGGAGCATAGTGGGATCGATCATTTCCTTGAACTGCCAAGAGTGCGCGCCTGTATCCAAAAGCCCTAACTCTAAAATCATAGTTGCTTTCTTCAGTTGTTGTTGTTTTTCAATTCGCAATCCAATTTCCAATTCCACAATAATAAGACGTGTTATCGTAAAAAGCTAGTGCGGAGACTATTAGGCTGTTAGATGAATATTAGATATTATGGAGTAAATCTAGTGGCTGTGTGTATAGGAAGCAGGCAGAGTAGTAGTACGACTAGTTGTGTATGGCTCAACTCCTGAGTCCCATGGATATCGCTTACAGTGGAAACACGGTCAACTGCCTTGGTCCACCTGGGCTTATTTTGTTATTTTTGTCAGGTTTTGTCCAGTGGTCAAACTGGGTCGAGATTTTTTTGAGCCAGACCAAAATAATTACTCGTATATTATTATTCTACTAAAAAGTTTTGGATCAGCACTTTACCGTTTATAATCTACAATCTTGCATTGCGAGTCGACTGCAGTTAACAAAACAAAGCAAATGGTTGCTGTTGGATGCTTTTCGGCCCGTCTCGTCGAGGCCGACACGGGTCGCCCCTTTCGGGAGCATGTCGGCCCTCACCACGGTCAACACTACGTAGAAACAGAACCCGATGCCGAGTACTTTATTGAAATTCAGGTCCTGCACGGAGCAGCTGAATACACGGAATATAATGTTGTGTACTGTATTGATGGCCAGGATTTGGGCTTTTATACACAAATTAGTCAGATGGATGGTCCACACTTGGTTGGACTGTGCTCTCGTGAAAATGGTCAGACCATCAAGAAGGCCATTCGTTGTGTATCACCGAAAATCAGCGCAGTAACACAACCGCAATCTACCGATTCGTTAACTCCACCTGTATCCATGATGGGTACGGTAACGGTCAAGTTTTCGGAAGCGATTTGCACGGGCAATGTCAAGCAACAGGCGAAAAATTACGATTCGAGCCAAGCCCTGATTGGAGCTACTCCTATCCCTCGTCACCCAGCAGTAGCATCATCGGGATCACAAAAGAAAAAAGTGTTACGATCGGCGGAAGGATCTGCTTCGATTACATCGAACAAACGGGGTCGCAAGAAATTCAAACCTGGTATCTTGTTGCAAGAAATCAACCTTCAGTACTGCACCGCTCTCGGTTTGATTTACGCTGGCGTTTTAGAAAAACCTCCTTTGTGGGACATGCACCGCTCGAATAACAATAAGTGCAGCAATCACCACCACCACCACAACAACAACAACAACAACAACATCAAGGAAGAAACGAATACTGCAGCTCCACATCATTCTTGCAAGCGTGTGAAGATTGGTTCTGTCTTTGATGGGAGTACTATGCTGGCGGCTCCCAAGGAATACGATGTTATTGAGTTTCTCGACGACGACGACGACGACAACAACGACGAAAGTGATGCTGGCAATGCTGTTACTGTTAAAGAAGAAGAAGAAAACGTCGTGGTAGATAAAAAGTGATATCGGCGGCAACTACTCAACAGCAATGCTAACGTTGCTTGGAGTAAGACGATCAAAATTGAAGACGTCGTTTTGAGTGTCCTTTTTTTTTAAATATCGGATAAATATACAGCAGTAGGAAGCAGAGCACTGACTTATTTATCAACGGTTGCTGGCCTACTCTGCGACTCAATACGATCCAGCAATTTGCGACAAGGATGGTTGAAAAGGGTTGTTTGTAGATAAGGATGCAATCGTTGCGGTTGATTATACATGATTCCTACTACAGACCAGCCAGTCCGTCAGGTCTATTATGATAAGCCTCCATGACGACGGACATGCAAAGCAGACCATTTGATTCTTCGTTAAGCCGCAATCTAGACGTCAAACCAACTTTGAAGTTTTCGTTTTGATTTTTGGAATAGATAGCCTAATCCACTTCTACTTTTTAGGCGACTAGATCGATGCATTATTTCCATGTCTTCTTGCCAGTAAATAGAAGCAACATCGGAGTGGTGAATTCCTGCCACAAAGCAAACCTGTTGCCTCTCGAGGGACACTGGAATCTGAATGTTTCTGTATTGCAGCAGCAGTAGCAGTAGCAGCAGCAGCTGCTGCTTCAAAGGCCGGCAAAAGTAGTACCTTTAGTATTCAATGTCTTGTTCTTTGTGTGTATGATACTCGTACAACGTACCGGCGTTGCACGCTAATAGTAACAACAACACACATCATCCTGATGATGTTCCTCAGTAGTAGTACGTGCTGTACGTGGTCAAATATTCTCCAAATGCTGAAAGGGTCCGAAACAAACATTGTTCCAATTCGAACGTGGCCACTTCCAGTGAGGTCGTTAGAGACATTATTTCATCGCCGACCCAAACATTCCTAGTCGTACTGGGTAATAATTGATACCGACAATAGGGACACGTAGGATTTTCTAGCAACCATTGCAAAAGACATTCTTGATGGTACACTTTGTGACTGCAAAATGGTGTGTCTGCATCTGTATCTGTATCTGTATCTGTATCTGTATCTGTGTCTGTGTCTGTACCTGTATCTGTGTCTGATGCGGTCGATGCTGCATGATTGGATCGGTTGTTTGTTCTACTGGGAAGGATTATCTTGCATTTCTGTTGTCGTTTTGTTGGACCACAATGACAATGCCGTAAATGAACAATTTCTTCGTTCCGTTCAAATTCTACCAAACAAATGGGACAACCGGAACACGTCGTATTTGTTGTTGTTGTTGCTGTTGCTGTTGCTGCTGCTGCTGCTGCTGCTGCTGTTTGAGTAGGACAGTCATTATTATTATTATTATTATTATACGTTCGACGTACCAATTGTTCTTGGAGCCATTGTCGTTGTTGTTGACTATCGTTTCTAGAATTGTTATTGGACGGACGGGTATCAACGGAATCTGTTACATCAAGCGAAATGTATTGACGCCAAAAAAATGATTGATTGCTTCTTGTTGTTGTTGTGATGGTAGTGGTGGTGGTAGTGGTGGTGCTGCTGCTGCTGTTATCGACGACATGTTCTCGATGTCGTCTTCTCGATTGTTGAACATGATTCCAAACCTTGATAAATTGATAACATTCAAATATAAAAATGAAAAACATCAAGACAAAGTAAAATCCAAACGGGATACAAAACAATCGCATGAACATGGAACCTAGAAAAGAAACTGCCCTCGACGACGACGACGACGACGACGATATCTGGTGCTCGTGAGTGATAGTTGTTGTGTCACCATGATTATTTGTTTCCATTACGATAGGTATCGCTGTAGATGATGATATATTGGCAGCTTCTGTCGTGTACATCATATCCGACCAAAAACTATGATGATGGATCATACTGTACGCAGCGGCAGTGTAGTTGTTGTTGTTGTTGTTGTTGTTGTTGTTGTTGTTGTTGTTGTTGTTGTTGTTGTTGTTG
>Ga0100392_1001328_pt1 | contig 22951 bp, 15 predicted proteins | sample CryGeymeta201516_FD_81548 | JGI IMG/M metagenome (GOLD analysis project Ga0100392, IMG submission 81548) | Groundwater microbial communities from Crystal Geyser aquifers in Utah, USA - Crystal Geyser metaG 2015-16 | ecosystem: Environmental > Aquatic > Deep subsurface > Groundwater | place: USA... | reverse complement strand
GAGAGAAAAAAATCTCGAAATTGGTGATACACTAAATCGTCAAATAATCTCGAGTTCCAAAAATCTCGAAAAAAAGGATAGCAAACTCGAGTCAGGGAAAATCTCGAATTTGGTGGTAACAGAGCTTCTTTGCTGCAATTTGAAGCGCAAAACCAGCAAAAATGCTGAAAATGAAAACTTCCATGAAAGACGTCATTCGTGAACTACTAAGACACGAGTTGGTAGCCTTCCAAAGTCCAGCCTGAGCTTTTCTGGGCAAAAAAGGTTTCTTCGGTTGTACTACTAGACTACTAGTAGCTAGAGTACTCATCTCGCTCAAACTTGTCCTCCCCCCCCCCCGTCTTCATAAATCGATCCAAGCTATAAAAGTGATGCAGGCAGGTTCCGGTGGTGATATTGTCGGTAGGCTCACTAATTGTGGTGTAGTAGAAGGCTGGCTATAGCACCAGCGCTGCGCATCACCTGTCCGCAAATTCCCGCCTCCAGCCAAAAGCTTTGCTAGCTCTAAAATGATAGAGTATTCGTAATAAAAAATGAACCAGACAAGGTTCAATACTGTGATTGGTCGTTCAGTATTCACCAAACTGTTGAAGAACAGAAAGCAGTAGACCATAGTTGGGGGATGGCTGTACCTCTCGTGCCTTGTTGAATCCTTAACCCTGTGTTAGTGTTTGGTAAGTTTGCATTGGTAAATTTAATTTGTGAGTGCTTCACATAGCCGTTACAACGTTTTTTGTGCTTCTCAATCATTATTATTATCTAATCTGAAATTAATGAACTACTGTACCCGTCGCTACTACACAACTACTAGTAGACTACTAGCTAGGTCTAGCTACTTGTTGTACTAGTAGTAGCTAGTAGTCTACTCGAGTACTAGCTACCAGGTACTACTAGTGAGAGTGAGAGTACAGCAGAGCAGTTGTTCGTTTAATTCGAGTACTTAATATTTACAGTACACAATATTTCGGGAATATCTTTTTACTTTAATGCGTCCGACCTCTTTTCCCCGCTACTACTACTCTACCCTCAGCTAATAATCGAGTACATGCATGTTGGAATAAAGCTACAAGCAGAAAGGGAAAAAGAGAGGACACGGGGAGCACCACCAGCTTTTCTGAAGAACTAAATCGAGGGGTCGCTTCCAGCTTTACCGAAAACATGAACCGGCCGCTACACGACGAGGAATCACCCACAAGCATTAACGCACCGGTGACTCCATCAGCAGAAGCTGCAGCGCAATCCGTCAGGGCTGGAAATGTCGTAATGACCAATCAAAACCCTAAGCATAATCCCCATCAGTACCATCGGTGGCCCTCCTACGCTTTGGATGCTACTACTCGGCCACCTGAAATCGTGGCTCCATCGTTTCTCTTCGCGGACCAAATTAGTGTTACTGAGGATGACAATAATGCACAAGATGGAGAAGAAAATAGTTCTTTTCATGGATCCCATCCTGCTGGTGGCTTTCGCAAACGCGCACCCATCAACATCCTGAAATTGCCCTGGCAACATCCCTTCCGACACCACGAAAGCAACCGAAATCCTTACAAAATTCCAAGAGCTCTTTTTGCAGCGCTTTTCCTGACAACAACATTAGCGCTTTTATCCGCTTGGGATGCCCAATTGCATTGTGTTTCGAATGAAGCCGATGCTATCTTGGCTTTATTGGGAGAGTACAATTCTAAAGGTGGAGGCTATGAACAACAGCAAGCTGCTGATAGTGGTGATTACGCTTATAACTATGCTCACGATCAGGACGATGAAGAGACTGCATTATCAGAATTGGCCATGCTAGAGGTCAAGCAAACTTGCGTGAGTCCCAAATTGTACTTGTGGTCCTATCTTTCTGGTTTGATTGGTATTCATTGCTGACTTGTTTGCGAATAATTGTTTTGATATTGTACAGCGCAAAATGTTCCATCGTGTAATGCTTCCCGTGGGTATCGTGACGGCTTTGGGGTCTCTCTCGGCACTAGGTATTCTTAGGCAGCACCAACGTTCCTACGCCAGTCAAAGTTTAAGCCAGAATCTGTCGGATTCTAAACGATCCCTCGTGGCACAAAGTCCTCCCTGTTTTTATTCATTTTATCTCCCACTCCTCTTTGTATCCGGACTAATCCTGATTGTCTGGACGGTGGGCATCGTACTGGTTATGCTTCAACCTCGAATGAACAATACGGATAATCCCTACACCAGTCTCGCAGCTGTCGATGGTATGGGTCGGGTCGCCGACAATGCGAATTTATACTACACGGCATGGTACGTAAGGTACTATAGTGTTGTCTTTGTTCTTGTTTTACACATCATCTTTCTTACGCTTTGAATTTTAATTCTAGGATGTCAGAGCTTATTGCGATTTTTATATTTTATCAGCTTGGTGGAGCTTTTGTGAGACAGCACTGGCTTCCCAAGCTACCTGTTGGTATGCCGACAATCATCAATCTCAACTCGAGTGGCAACTCAGCAGCTTCAAATCATGCCTTGACTTGGAAACGCACTGCATTTGCTGCGCAACGATCGCCTATGCTTGAGTCGTCCATGGACAATTCCATGCTTCAAAAGCAATTGTCGCCTCAGTCACTGCTAAATCACCAAGAAGCAACATCCCAACAATATAACTCCTCGCGTATCAAATGGTTCCACACATTTTATCAACTTAGAGTGAGAACGGGACTTTGGGGTGCAGCGTTGCTTTCCAGTCTAGTGGTTGTGGCAACTTCGGCTCATATTTTCCACGAAATCTTGCTACCCGCTGCTCAATCCTTGTTCGATGACGATGATTATCTCTACTACGAAAATCACAGTAACTGGTGGAATGTCATTGAGAACAAAAAGTCCTATGGTGAAGTCTGTGTAACTCTCGCGGCACAAGACAGCAATCTATCGGAACAACTTTGTCGACGAACCTTCTTTTCGCTGCTGAGCGGCTTCATCTCGGTCATTCTATGCTCGACAGCGATCTTCTGTCATTTCTTAACAAGGCGGAGCGCAGCGGCTGACGCTCTTTACTTAGAAGCTTTGAATTTGGAAGCGTGCGGTGGACAATTTGCCTACCACGAAATCGCCCTGGAACTGATGGCGACAAACCACCGTCATCACTTGCCCCTCCGCTCGGAATTGCTGTTGAGCGTCGTGCTTAGTATTTGGTTGGGATGGAACGCCCTATGGGTAAGTTCTACCCAGGGTCCAGCACCGCGCGTCTCAAATCTCTACTACAGTAGTTGGGCATCGTTCTTGCTGTGTCTTCGCATCTGCCTTGGATGTATCGAAGAGTACTTCGAAATTCTTCACAATCATGATGACGATCATCATCGCCATTCATCGGGCCAAGAACAAAAGCAAACATCTTCCTATCAAGCTCCCGGTCTTTCTGATATTCAAGAGGGCGTCTCCACTGAAGGCATAAAAGCAAATAATAGTACACCACAGTCCGCGGCAGGACGATCAAAGTCTATGGATTCAACCCCAGAGCTCAAGAAAAAGACCATTAGAGACGAGATTGAGCGGGAACGGGCAAAACGTCTCCGCAGATTTTTCATGTTGTCTGCATTCTCTACAGTTTCGGCAGGATCAGCCTTTGATGCTGCCAAGAATCAGAATTTTGTTTTGACTTCTCCTGAGAAATACATGATGCTGGCTCCAGCAGCAGTAGCTCTACTGTCGGCAATTCTCTTCCTGCTGTGCTTATCAAAGGTAACATACACAGTTGTTTCCCGCTTTTTGGTTGGCGGCATTTTGTCCCTCTTGATGTTTTGGACCTGGCTGGCAAATTTGCTGTTGACCATGCACTCTGGTGACTCCTGGGCAGTCAATAGAGTTGGAGAAATCGAAATGGCCAATATTTACTACTTTTCTTGGGCATCCATCGTAACAGCTGGATTGCAACTAACCTCCTTCGTGAAGGATGCATTGAACATCAAGAATGAGCCGTACATGGTTGTGATGTGGTCAGTTATGGGCAAAGTTTGCTTTGTTATTCTGGGTGCTGCTGGCCACATCTGGCACACCATTTCTGACCAGTGCGATATCGTTGAGATTCAAAACTCAGCCATTACATTCTGCTCCAGAACGATTTTGGCCATGATCATTCCATCAACGGCTTTGCTCATTTGTGGTCTCGTCCTATTTGTTCGAATTTTGGTACCATTAAGGTGGTTTTCTGAACATAGTCGTGCCCACTTTGAGGGCATTCTGTCCATTTTTCTGTTGCTGCTCTTTGGAACTGCTGCAGGAATGATTACTGGCATTGGTGGGCCAGGTCAATCTGTGGGTGATCTTTATTACTCAGTTTGGCTTGCCTTTTGGATCTCCATTGGCATTTTTGTCAGTTGTTATGATCAAATCAAGGTAGAAGAAATGGAGGAGTCAAATCAGTCTTTGAAAAAGACTGAAAGCCTAGCCTCTAAAACTGGTGCTATGGTATGAGTCATTGGAATTTGAACTTCACAACTCAGGTTTAAAACTAAGCAAAATGAGAAATAATGAACTTACTTTTTTAGAATAAGAACACTTTCAAATATTTGATTTCCTCAAGATCAACTGTGTGTTACTACTTATTAGGTAATTTTAACCTCTGGACAAACGTTGGTCAAAATTACAATATCTACTACTAGTAGTAGAACTAGCTACCTGGTGGTAGCTATTGGAATAGCTAGACCCTAGTAGTAGAGAAATAAATTGACTGGTGCAATAGAAACCGGGGGCTATAATCTGTCCATCATCCAGAGAACCCTAAAAATATTTTGAGTTAGGGGACCTTGAAGTTTACTTTCTGGCTCAGTCCTCTCACCTGTTAACTCTAAGTTTGAAACTTCTTTTTCTTTATGAAAAACAACCAGATCATTACAAGACTTATATCACTGAATAGAGGATTAAAAAGACTATCCAATGGTATGCCTATCAAAAATCAACTTTGCTGGGTGACAGACAGACTAGCCCCCGGTTTCTAGTATTGTACCAGTCATTAATAGTAGTCAAGAGTGGCTACTAGTACTAAACCTAGTAGTACTGTATGTTAACAAGTAGTAGTAGAGTAGTCTACTACTTAGAAAAAAAATCTCCTAAATGAAAAATAAATCTCCTAATTCCTCTAGTTAATATCTGGCTCCTAATTGAAAAAGTATTCCCTTTTATTAGAGCAGTAGATACCATGTGTTGCCTATCCTAATCCCTACTGTGGCTGGAAATACGCGAGGTCTGAAGAATTTGGAAAAACAACCTCGAGGACAATGCTTCGAGAGGCAGGAAGCCATACCTTTCTCACATTATTTTTATTTTAAGAGTTCGAAATCAATCGTTCCATTATCCATTAGACCCAGCTTTGAGCCAACAAACTCATTACAAAAATTGCACAATATGATCCGAGGAACGGCCACCAGCAAACTTCAACAAGCCACGGAGGGTTCAATCCGACGACAATCTCCAAATCGTTTGACATTGGCTTTTCAACAGATGAAAACGGCTTGTCCATCGCAGATCTCCGCGTATGCACAGTGTGTGTTGAACGAAGAAGGTGCTGGTAACATAACTAAGGGATCTTGCGACAGTGAATATACCATGGTGAAGGAATGCTTCCGTCAAGTTCGATTACAAAAAGTGGCGTTATGAGAAATGAGCGGTATACAGCAGCTAGAGCAAGGCACAAGCGCCAACCGGTTGATCGCCTCTTCGACTTAACTTTCATTCTGATTTCCAGAAGACATTATTCGTAAGTCACCGGAAACTGTGTAAAATTCCATGAAACTACACGCTGAAAGAATATCGTAGGTGTAAAGAGATTTGGCATATTACACCAGACCTTTTCTACAACTAACAAGTTCATTCAATGCAGACAAGAGAAAACAACGAAATGGATGGCCGAGGAGTTCTCCCGTGACTTGTATGCTTCTCTCTATAAGCATTCTATAGTACATAATAAAAATTCACTTCATTCAGTAATTCAGGCAGTATGTAGTAGCTTGAGATCATGTGATTATATCTTCGTCTGTGCCTACCAGTCAGCACAACCCTCAAACTGGTTGCTGTTTTCGGGAGTAATTCCATGCTTGGCAAGCAACTGAGCTAGAGGGGAATCGTGCTTAACCTTTCCTGACACAAAGGGGTAGTACTGTTTTATGGGTGCGCGCGGTCGCACAAGGTAATGTTGCAAAAAAATAGAATCAGTGAAAAAATGAATCAACACAACACAGCCCATACTGTATCGAACTTACTTTTCCGGGTGGTCCAGGATTCTTAATAAGTTCCTCCTTGACTATTTCTTCAATCTCCTCTCGACCATGCGCAATACTGTAGACCTTTTCTGCTACCTTGGCAGGGACGACAACGACTCCATCCTTGCAATGCAGATTGAGCAGGCGAAAAAAATGAGCTGACCAGACGTAATCATGTCATTAAGTTTTGATCATCATGACAACTTACCTGATCTCCTACGACTGCATCGCCCGGTCGGACAACAGTTCCACTAAGAGTCACCACGTCGTTACATTTCCATGGTTGCTATAAACGAGGTTTGGAAATGAATTGGCGGGGGATACAGTTAGCATATGACGCCTCATAATAAAGCGGTTACATTCTGCAGGATTTCAACATACCATGGCAGCAGGTCCTTGTCGAGCAGTAGTGCTGTAAGAAAAGCAAGGGAATCCGTAGTTGATAATCTCATCAGTATCACGGACACTTCCGTCGGTGACCAAACCTCCCACTTTGAGTTGCTTTAAACGAAGAAATTTTATATCTCCGCCAACAGATTCATGTGGACCAACGCTTTCCATGACGAGAACCTAGCATTTTTCATGGTAAATAGCATTTTGTGTGAGAACAATGACGCATTGTCAGCCCATCATCTATGCGCACACAGATTAGAAGGAAAAAACGTACTTCGTTGGGTCCACACTTTTCAAACGCCTCATACTCGGGACTTTCTCCTCCGGCAGGCTTGTCAGCAGCAATATCAGGACGAGCAGGAACAAATTTGAGCGTAACAGCACGTCCAACACACTTCATTCCAGGTGCCAATGCCCGAGCTCCGTCAATCTGCGCAGAAGGCCAGCCCATGACCCAAAGTCCATCGACGAGCGCCTGCGTCGAGAGGGATCCGAGGCGGCCAAGGAGTTCGTCCGAAATTTCTCCGCCACTGGCAGGGCCACTTGCGAAAGCACGGCGTGCAAGCGACGAAAAGGTGGAAGGGCGAGCGATGCGGCTGGTAAAGGACATCATGGTATTGAACAGAAGGTTTCAAGTTGAATTTGTGATATAGTAGTGTTTCTTGCTTTCTCACAACAAATCTTTGCTATCAAGGAAAAACAATCAGAGACTAGATCTACTGACGTTGCACTGTGTACTTCCAACGCCTATGCATCGCACGGGCTTACAGGCGGATCATGACGACCCGAGCCCCCAAAATCTCTATTGTAGAGTACTACGTACTGTACACCACCGTACCACCAGGTAGTCTTATTAGATGACGGAGCAAAGATTTTGGTTTTGTACTCGAGATATCTCTCGTTGCTCCAGTATTTTTGGAGTACGTAGTCAAGAGTGCATTGCTATCAGCTTAGCAGAGCCTTAAGCTATAAAAGTGCAAACGATGAAATTGCATCCACTCTTTTCCACCAAGTAGGTGGGCGTGATATTCGCTATTGAATTCTCCAAATTGGCACAGTATCAACCATTCCGCATTTTTTCGTTGACCTAAACTATCGGCTATAGGGTACATTGAATACATGAAAATTAGATTAATTAGAAATGACTATAGCTTCCACTATTATTTATCCGCAGCTGGTGTAATACTGGAATATCGACCACCACACTCCTTCCAAGAAACAACATATCAAAAATAAATCCTACAACAACATAATTTCATTTTTCCTGTAGCCCTGCTGCAATTTTCTACCAAAGCATTCGCTCACTTCTTGCGTTGGTACGGTCCAGCTTCGCGGACATTTGCCATGACTTTTTCGGCGTTTTTCGAAATTTGGTCCCAATCTTCAGCAGCGATAGCCGCGGGGTCGAAGAGCGGAGCCACCAGCCCGACCGATGCTGCACCGTTCTTCAAGAACTCTGCAGCATTGTCCAAATCAACACCACTTGTTGGGTTTATGGACAAGAAAGGAAGAGCAGAGCTGACAGCCTTGACCCACATGGGACCTCCCGCGACTCCAGGGAATAATTTCTGGAGTGGAGCTCCGTGCCGGTAGGCCATGGTCAACTCGGTGGGTGTCTGGCATCCTGGGACACAGACAATATTGCGCTCGGCACACCATTCAATGACATCGGGCAACATAACGGGGGTGATAATGAATTCACTACCGGCATCGATGGCATTTTCGGCATCCGTAGTGTTCATGATAGTTCCGCATCCAACCATGACATCGCCATCGTACTTCTTACGGAAATCACTTAAATGATGCAAGCAGTCGGGAGTGGTCAACGTAAATTCGACAATTTTAAAACCTCCATCAATAGCCGCTTGCATAGCTTTGGGACAGGCCTCGGAAGTGGCAGTACGCAGGACAGCACAGGCGCGAATCTGGGCGAATTTGTCCAGCACGGCTTCATAGTTGTCCTTTGATTGGGCGCGATCCAAACTTGAGAAGAATCGGATGTTTTGAGGCACAAAGGCGCGAGTCAACGAGCGGGAAGCAGCAAATCGGAGAGCCATGGCAATAGTTTTTTTAAATTTTGATTTAATTTATATAGTAAGTAAAGATGCGCAAATACTCGAGTAGTCCACTCATCATCAAGTAGACTTGTAAAATTCGAAATATTGATTTTTTTTTCTTAGAAAAATCTTAGGTGCAACGTCATTCGATACAAGCTAGGGATGCCCAACGATTTTGATTGGTCCAGTCGTCGCGCCTGTCCAAGTGGAAGACCATCCTCAATCTATGATTCTCATCTACTCAGAGTACTGAGTGCTTGCTAGCTAGTCTAGTAGTAGTACCGCACACAACAAGTGACTGGTGTGCTAAATTTTGTGGGTTACTGTGGGTTGGATCAAAAAGATGCCCACAAAATTTTGGTGGACCAGCCACAACCCACACCAATAGGGACTACTACTAGTATTATTATTCGACGGAGAAGAACAGGTGAAGTCGTTGCCTCCTTTTTGATAGGTGGAAGTGAGGAGGAAGATTAAATGGCTAAACAAGTACTCGTAGTATACCGCAGATCTCCTTTAGTTATAGACACCCAAGGTATTTTGCATGCAGAGTACCAGTGCAAAACAAAGATTTCATAGCAGTTAGTTTCCATTTTGTTGCTTCTCGCGAATAAGCCTCATACGTTCTTTGTGTCGCTCCATGGCCAACTCGTTTCGTCTTTGGATGGATGGAGCTGGGGAAGTGCCACCACTTCCTTCGTATCGTTGCTGCATTTTTTGCAGCAGTAAATGCTCTTTGCCCGCAAACTTTTCCATAATAATGTCGATGCGATTTACCTTACTCTTGTCATGCTTCTCGAGCAGCGCCAAGACTTTGTTTCGGATTTCGACGATATCGTGTTCTTGCTCGCTATCGGGTTGCTGCCGCGTTTCAGATTCCTGGCCTGACGTTGCTACGCTTGCGCCTGCGTCAGATGCCGTCACACTGTCACTCAGGCTTGTCGCGGGTGGCGCATCATCGCCGTGGGAGCCAGACTTCCTTAGGGGACTAGCATTTCTGGCGAAAGGCGCGTTATTCGCACGACGGGCAGGACTGCTACCTCTAGTCCCCGACAAAAGACCGTGAATAACCGAGTCACCACTCTCTCCTGACTTGGTTGAGGCGTTAGCGGTGGCTCGTATTGCGCCGTTGCTGTTATGGATTGGGGTCTGGTCAACAAGTGTCTTGCCAACGACGGGAACGTTGCGGCCTCCCCTAGCGCCAAGAACTTGGGCTCTGCGAGCACGCAAAGCGGCAGCCGAAGATGCATCTTTGGCCACTTGCAAGTCATGGTGCATCTTGTCCAGTTTTTGCTCCTTGTCCAGTAATTCTTGCTCCAACTTTTCGTATTCGCGGGATTTCTTGGAAACGGCCTGCTGGGACTTCCGAAGTTCATTCTTCAATTTTTCCAATTCTTCCGCAGTCTCTTCGCGCATGCGCTTTTCCTTCTGCCAACGAGCAGCCATATCGGTATTATTCTTCCGCAACACATCGAGTGTTCGCGTGTCCGATCGGGTCTGTTGTCTTGCTTGCGAAAGGTTTTGCAGGCGATCTTGGATGCGAGTATTATCGCGCTTGAGAGCGTGCAATTGATTCTCGGATCTCTCCTTTGCCATGCCTAATGTCTTCAGCTCTTGTGTCAGCGTCTTGACTGTCTCCTCTAAATTCTTGGAGGTCACATTACGCTGCGCGGCTCCAATTTGAATTCGGCGGACACGCGTAGCAAATTGCAAGGCATGGGACGACTCGTCGGTGGCCATATCTGTAGGCGTAACAGTAACAATCATCATGGTTCGCGAATTACCACCCAGAGAATCCTGAAGCAAATACGTCAACTTGCTGTCTCTGTAGGGAACATGGGACGACTTTCGATCCAAAGCCTCCATCACATTACCCAATGCAGAGAGCGATTTGTTAATGTAACCAGCTTCTTTGAGAGCTTGTCCATCGACGTTGCTCTTTCGAACACGTTCCGAACCGGCCAAATCCACAAGATATAAGCAACCCTTGTTACTGGGGATGCCATCGAGTCCTGAATTGACATGAACGAGAAGAACCATGTGCGATCGACTACTATGCTCGTTGAGATCCGTTGTGGCGGTGGCACGATTTTCGTTTCCTTTCTTCAACAAGTTCATTACATCCTCAATCGTGTCGACGCTATGTCTAGACAAATTCGGCACCTCAATGCGTCCCTCCTTACTTTTCTTGATCTCCAACGATGCCTTACCGCCAGCAGCTTTGGCTTGTTCAATCTTATCGGCCACACATGATGAGACGGAATCCAAAAGATCGTACGCCTCGTCATTGTAGATTTCGAGCATGCTCAACTCGAGGTCAAATGTAAAGGCGACTGACTTGCCATTTCCGGGTACATTGCTGCCATCAGGGCCGTCTTCCGGATCTTCGCCAGGCTGCCCTACAATGAGCTCCGATGCTCTCTGCTGCTGAGCTCGCATATTCAAGAGGTGGAAAACCTTTTGAATGGTACGGTAACTGATGCCATACTGGTTCCCCTCAGCCAGTCCTTCCATGGTGTAAGTCTTTCCGGATCCACTGTTTATTTGACGAGCAGAAACAACAAGTTGGTTGGTATTTGCAAGAGCTTAAACAGGGTCAAACCGGACATTTCAACACAAAAGAAATGACAATAACTTACGTTTGGCCATACGCAAAGATGCAGGCATTGTATCCATCGACAACACTGAGAGCTACAGGTTCCACATCCTGAAAAACGGACTGTTGCGACTGGTCAGGACCCCAAACACGGTCAAATGCAAACGACTTCCATTTGTTAGTTCGAGAATCAAAACACCCTACTTCTGTTTCCGATAGAGCTTCCACAACACCCCTGCATCCTCGTTGAATTTCGTTAACAGTCATGGGCCGGACACGGCAGTAGACTTGAATGTTTCCTTGCATACTTAACATCTTGCTGAGCAGTTGGGCATTGTATTCGCGTTGAGCATTGCACTTGTGGTGGAGAGCTCGAAGTTCCTCGGCCATCAAATGATCATCTCTCGAGTCGATGAGCTCATCCAAGCGGCTTCTCCCGCCATCGTTTTCGTCAGTCATAATGTCCATGCCGTGATCAGTTGCGCCAATAGAAGACAAGCGAGACATTTGAGTGACAGCACCTGCAGTTTGATTATTGGAGCCACTGGTAACTTGCTGCTGGAGCACACGGCAATCTTCTTCTAGACGCTTGATTCGGGCTTCGCCCATACGCTTTTGATCCTTAAGAGCGTCAAATTCTGCTTGCAATTCCTTAAATTTCTTATTTTCTTCCGACAGGCGATATCCAAGGCGATCCACGGAGATGGGAGAGGAGGAACGGGCACGGCGTCTGGGCGAGCGAAAGTACCGGTCCGAATCATCCGTGTCAAACGACTTAAGGCGACTAATGTCGTCTCGACTTTCACTTTCGTCGCCGTCTCCTTGGTATTCGTCGAGTTTTCTTCGATTAGCATACTGTGCAGAATTTCGATCGGTGCTGCCCATTTGTCGTTTCAAGACAATCATGCGCGACTCTGTCTCGGCAAGCTTGCTTTTGGCAGAATTTAGTTCGCGCTCGAGCGACGTGATCGTCTCATCAGAACTACTTAGTCGTTCCTCAAGACTGGCGATCATTTCCGAAAGTTCCTTGTCTTTTGAAACCAGGTCATCCTTGGCCTTGACAAGCTGTTGCTGCAATTTTTTGACCATTTCGGTTTGCGCCAGGGCATTGTCGATGTTCTTGTCTTGCGTATCCTTCACCTGGCCCAAAGCGAATTCGGCGTCGTCGATTTTCGCTTGTAAAGCTTCATTCTCGTCAGCCAGATTCTTAAGTTCTTGTCTGAAATGCAAAGCCTTGGCTTCTGCTTCTTGACGCATGCTGCGAGTGGCGGCTTCCCGGCCTGTCTTTTCCGCCTCTTGCACAGCCTCGTCGAATCGAGAAGATACGGCTTCCAACTCGTCCAGCAAGGATTGGTAATCACTCTTACTGTTGTCGAGTGCCTTGTTCAAGTGCGCAATTTCCTCCTTGAGCTTGAAATTTTCCGATGTATTGTTTTGAAGAGATTCATTGAGTGTCTTTTCCATGACGGCAACTTCGGATTTAGCCGTTTTGGCTTCCATTTCCATCTCCTGCAACTGAAGTTTCAACTTCTGCAACTCATCCCGGTGTTCCGCTCGAAGCTGATCGGCGTTCTTGGTCAAATCTCCCTCGCGCTCATTGTGCGCTTTGAGATCTGCTTCGATTTGTCGGAATTTTTCTTTGGTCAGTTCCAATTCTTCACTCATCTCGTGGCGAGACTCCAGATGATCGGCATTTTCTTTTTGAAGCTCCTTGATCAATTCCATGTTCCTTTGATTTTCCGTAGTGGATGCTTCATCGAATTGCTGTTGTTTGCTCTCGAGCCGAGCTGCCAGGGTTTCCGAAGCTCGGAGCTTGTCCTCCGTCGAAGTCAGACGCTTTTCCGTTTCGATCAACTGCTCAGTGACCAGTTCTAATTCTTCTTCCAGTTTCTTGGCGTAGGCATCATCTGCGTATTGGGACGAGTCGGCTGGGTCGGTCCGGAACGAATCGTCCGCGGTCGACATCGCTGATGCGTTGTTTCCGCCACCATTTTGTGACATGCTCTGATTTTGTTGTGTTGCTTCCAGTTGCTTGGCTTTTGCAATCAAGTCTCCGCGAATTTCTTCCAATTCTTCCCGAAGCTGTTCCTTTTCGATTTCCATCTCCAATTTGTTTTCTTCGATTTCGCTTTCCTTAAAGGCTAGTTCTTCGTGTAGAGCATCGTTTTCTCGTTGCATTTGCTGGATGGATCCATCAAGTTCGCGGAGACGCCCCTCGGCTATTTCTTGCGCCTGTTCAGCTTGACGACGCAGTCGCTGCTCCTCTTTCCATTGCCTTCTCGAGTCGGTAAGACTATTTTCAAGACTGGTCAGTTGCGGTGCAATATTCTCCAACTGCATGCTCAAAGCAGCATTGGCAGCAGAAGACTCCGCTAGCTTTTCCTCTATTGATACAGTATGAAGTTGCGGTGAAGTATGCAATAGTTTTTATGTAGTTTTGTGAGATGCGAATGAAGAAATAAGGAAAAGCCTGTAGACAGACTGCACACAACGAAAATGACTCCAGGAAATCTTGAAACTCGGCCGAGCAGGAACTTACGCATCTTAGCCAACTCCGCATCTAACTCTTCTTCCAATTCGCGAGAGCTAGCAATATACTCGTCAAAGGCAGCTTGCAGTGCCGCGAGTTCTGCCTCACGCTCCGCCATGGTGGGTGTCATCGTCGACATGGTTTGATGTTTGGTGTTTGGTGGTCTATGGCTGGAGTTTCTTTTCGAGTGTACAGTTCGACCAGAAATTAATTCACTTTGGTCCGCTCAATTTCCGGCGTAATAACGAGTGTGAGGCAGCAATAAATAATAGCCGATAGAACTACTCGGAATACGGCCAAATTAGAACACACTACTTCAACTAGTCTACGTTGGTCCAACAAATGAATTACAATTTCCGATACGGAGGCGAATGCATCATTGCCTGTGCGATGCTGCCATTAATATAAACACTGGCATTTGAATGGGCTTGGCGGGCTCGAAACAAGCATCGCCATCTCGATTTGTTTAGGTGAGGCCTCGCCTGATAGTTTAGTCGTTACGGGACTCATTCGGGTGATTGAAACGAGCGAGTGAGCGTATCTTAAAATTATTTACTTCTGCTAGTCTACTGTAATAAAAAACCATTATTTTCTATTTTCTAGTAGAGAACACGACAATAATTTAGTCTATTGACATAGTCATTCTATGTATGATACTATGTATGTAACAACACAGCGTCTTGAGGCACTCCCATTAGCGTTGACTACGTTGAAACAAATGGATCTTTGATTCTGCATTATTCACAAAAGACGTTCAGGAATTAGCATTAATCCAAAAAAGCAAGAAACTTTCGGGCTACTTCCATTCCAAGGAAGCATGCTGCATTGGCTGGAAAGGCACGGATTAAAGCAGGACGAATTCCAGTAAACATGGCAGAAAACCCTTCCTCTTTTACCAATTTGCTGTAGACATCCAAAATGCCAGAATAGGTGCCTTCAGGTGCAGATTGGTATCGTGATTTCAAAACATCAGCGGGAATAGCAACAGACCAGCATGCCATTCCAGCAAAACCTCCCGCTGATAACACAGCTAAAGGAGATAGGGCACCTGTCTCTGGGTCGATCCCCTGAATTCTCATCATTTCTTTCTTTGTAAACTCATAGGTGCCGAACCATGCCATACTACCTGGAGTATCTCGCATCAACGTGAGAGCCGTACCTTTGAACAGACTCCTAACACCTCCTTCTCTTAACACGGAGGCAGTACAATCCATAAATCCTTTGTATGGGTGATTGGGCACTTGAAGCAAGCATTTAATGCGTTCGCTGGGTGCCATGAGAGCCGTAGCAGGGATGGCACTCAACCCACCAGCTACAACGCACTGCGATATAGATAGTTGGCCAATAGGCTGGTTATCCCACCATCGCACGATGCGTTGGCCCATATCGTAGCCCCAAAAGCTGACAGCAAACATGGGAGAGACGGCCAAGAGTGGAGCTGACACTCCTCGGTACAAACCGGCAATTCCTTCATTACGCAGATTGCTGGCTAAAATACCAAGGACAGAACCGCTCACAGCACCGGTTTGCATTCGCACCTAATATTCCAGGTTGAAAAAGACATTCAATAATATTCATAATTGTAAATCAAAGAATTGCGTATTTTTGAAAAGAGCATATCGAGAACAGGATTTGTCAGAAACTACATTAAAATAATATTGTCCTCTCGAAAGAAAAAATACGATGCACCGACCTTGACCAAATCCAAGGGATGACCGACGAGCACAATGCATACTCCACCAAATCCGCCACTTAAAAAGCTCTTGAGACCAGATTCCGCTGTGATTTAACCAACAAATAATGCCGATGGCAGGGGGGAAAAAAGGAAACCGATCGAAAAATTAGATGATGGAATTCCTTCGACATGGAGTTGGAGAATTTTTTTAACAAGGCGTAATGAAGAAATGCGAAATAACTCACGCTTGGGAGACGGTTTCTCGACAGCGACATCTTCCGTCTGAGTCGTAGAGGAATCCATAGAGACAGTTGAAGACTTGGTGGCAGCGGACATGATGATTGAAACAGAAACAAAGAAATGCGATACGGAAGTAAGATTTTTTTGCTCACAATTTATAATAATATAATAGTATCATCCGACTGCATCCGGAACAGTATGGTACTAACACACCGCCTTGATCTTGGATGTTTTGTGATAACAGGAAACAGGAACTGTGAGAGGTGAGAATGCAAAGTCTAGAGCGTCGATGATCGAAATCACGAAGCCCAATCAAAATATCAATGATGAGGCGTCAACAGAAATCAGTATCCGGGTGTCCAAATCAATAATAACCGCCCATGAGGACCTTTCGTGAGTGGGAATGACTTTGGTTTCGTGAACTACCAGGTAATAAAAACCAACGATTAGTGGCATAGCTCTCCACTGGCCTCACTAAATCTCCCTCATTCATCGATCATGGCAAGTTACGTCGAGAATGGATTTGACTGACTGGGTTGAGAAGAAATTATGGACAGCCTGGGAGATTTAAGTCCATCTCGAAGCATTAAAGTACAAAAACTATGGTTGCTGTAGTACTCTATTATTTTGTGTGCGTTTGAACACAAATCAAACTACCATTTGAGCCCTTGCTGTCGTTGCAATTACTCATTGGCAGTAGGTAGCAATCACATAGAGATACTCCAGAACTTTGTTGAGCTAAGACAAAATTCGTTTACAAATTGAAAGGCTTGTTTACAGAAGAAACAAATAGTCGCTTTGCTTTGAATCTCCTACTTAAAGAGAGCCTACTGTCAGGAAAACCCGGCGTGTGATTTGAAAGGCATTGTCCATGCGCAGAAAAGTTAAAAGTTTCTTCAAAGAACGCGGGAAACGCTTGAACTATTTCCTAAGTGATCAAACAGGGTTGTATAACATATTAATAGTTCTGTTGTTATTTATTCATCAATGCCTCGCTAATAATATAGTGCCATTTTTTCGGACTCCTTCAGTACAGAAGTGGCCGTCATAACTTCATTTCTTCAGATTGGTGCTTCACATCCTTGATTCAGATCAGTTGCCCTTCCGCTTGGAATCCGTCCCTGGCTCAACACGGTTTACAGCGGTTGCATAAGCGCGTTCTACTTCACTCGCTGGCAAACCATTATTTTTCACCGCAAGAGCTACAGTAACCGGAAGTGACGATCGGGATTCATGAGAGACGCCTCTTGAACCGGAAGCAGAGCCTTGGCGACTGTGGGAGCCTCTAAAACTAGAAGCAGAGCCTTGGCGGCTGTGCGCGCCTCTTGAACTGGAAGCAGAGCCTTGACGGCTGTGGGAGCGTGCTTGGGGTCGAGGAACACGAACGTTGTTGGGCATGCTTGGATACCGAACATGGCGACTCTCCACAATCACGCTTGTAGCGGCACGGAGACGAGCCTGATCCATGAGGGAAGGCTGCTCTGTTGTGAGGTGACCAAAAGTCGCAACGCGCGTTACCGAAGCTTGAGATCCAAAGCTATCAGCCCTGGAGTGACGACCACTGCCACCTCCACCTTGTCCAACTCCCGAGCTAACATTGTCCCCTGCGATCACGTTCCTCTCGGAACTACTAGGTGCAGACCGGAAACGTTTTCCACCAAAGTTGACGTCTGGAGCACTCTGAATGCGCCGATGCTTTGGTTTCATAGGGCGCTGGACATCCAAGGGCTTTGCGAGGAGTTCGTCAAGGCGCGACGACGAGAGTTCTCCCAAACCAACATTATCTGGTCCACTATAAGTGGGTGCTTGTTCACTTGGATTTAAGGGTGGTCTGGGCGGCAGAGGGCTCATTCCCCCCGCGGGACTTCCAATTGAACTTGGTCTTTTCCCTCTTGGAGAAGCAGTATTGTTCGGCGCCGTTGTAAACTCAGGAGCAGCCAAATTTGCAGCCATTGCACCAGCCTTGTCGTTGAATTCCTTTTCAATGTCATCTTGTGTCAGCGACTGATCGTTGGGTGGCCTTGCTGGTACGTGATCCAGTTCAGCCGCGGAATCACCAGAACTCGGTACCGAGTCTTCATCGTAGTCTTCATCGTAGTCTTCCTCGTAAAAATCTTGCTCGTAATCCAACACCATTGGCATTCCTTCCTTTCCTGGTTCGCACAAGACTTCTGGGAGCGCCATAATGTCACCCCGACTTCGCTGGGCTCCATAGAACACTGTCTGGCGAGAAATCATCAGAGCCACAAAGACAGAAATGACTAGAAGCGGAAAAACAGCCGAATAGTCGCCTGCCACCGCAACTCCTCCGCCTTCGTCGTCCCCCTCTGGATCGAACGCTGAAATTGTCAGCGTAAGAATAAGCATAATTGCTGTATGTGCACGGAAAGTAACAACGTGGGTAGATCCCATTGTGCAAAGAATTGTCACACAAGGGTAAGCAGCAAGGGCGCCAGCGATACCATAATTCCTGTCAAGCCACTTGGTAATATCAGACAAGAGATGACTAGCGGCACAACCAGAAAAGAGTGGACCCCAGAAATGACCTCCTATGATCCCTGTTCCGAGGCTCAAACCAGTTACAACAATTTTTGCCGTGGTGATAGCAAAAGCACAACCCATGTTGAAGCCGGCTCGCACCGCTGCCGCATCTTCGTGGTCAATCATACAAAAGCCAAGCGCTGTGAGGGCAGCAGTAGGCTCATCACCTTGACCAAAAACTGGTAACGGAGTCCTGCCTTTATCAATCATAGTTTGTAACTGGGCCTCCCCCCAAAACATGGTATGAGGCAAAAACATACCAATCACGCCACACAAGGCACCAGCAACCACACCAGATGCAGCAGCGCGGTATGGTTCATAAGGGATGACGCAACAAAAGGATGTTTTTGCAGCAGCAAGAATCTTTTTGTGTAGCGGAAGTTCAGCTGGTGCAGCCTTAAAGTGCTTCATGTTAGCTGCGTTTGTCTTCGCCAACAAAGGTGTTTCTTCTGGGCCCGGCGTAGAGTCTTCAGTCTGCGGATTATCGTTAGTGTCGCCTTCTTCGCCATGACTGTCATGGGGCGCATGGAAGAATCCGTGAACTAAATCCTTCAACTGCAAAACACCTTTTGCATACAAGGTTCCTACCAACGCTCCAAAGAGTCCGAACACAATGGCAGACGTAAAAATTTCACTAGGTAAAGAAGTCGTCAAAAAAGGATAACTACCCAAGATAATCAGGACAGAGATAGTGAGTACTTTGGGTGAGTCGAGTTGCTAAAAGTGCACAAAGCGTAGACATCTTCCAGCAAGTGCGTACCTGTAGTAACCAGTGACATCGTTGCCCGTTATCAATCTGTTGCACAAAACAGCGACGATGGATGCAATTGTTGCGGGGGAGAGTGCCTCGAAGTACTGCAAACCCATTCTGTGCGGAATCTCCATGACAAAGAGGGCTCCTGCCATTGGAAAACCGAAAAATCCTCCGATAGCAGCCGATCCAGCTGTTATATTCATGACGCGAGCTTGTAGAACACTCTGTTTGCACTTTAGGCCAAGCCACGATCCTATCATGCCAGATGTCAACACTAAAGGCAATTCTGGTCCCAAACTTAAACCAGACATCATTCCTAACGTGGATAAAACAAAAAGCATCAAAAAAGTATCCGACTCCTGAATCCCTCGCGTGTGTAAATTTGCTATCCATTCATTCTGTCCTGGGATAGGAATAGGAAGGATTACGAAAATGTAGGAGAGAAGCCCGCCCCAAAAAGCAGGACATAACCACATGTAATGATAGAGTGGAAAGTGGCCATCCAAGTCAGTAAAGAAACCCCAATCCAATAAGGCCTCTGGCAGATCTTTCCACATGAACTCGACTCCTTCTTCGATCAACTTTTTCCATGCCGCAGTATAAAATCCCATGAAAATACCGATGATTACGGCCCAACAAAACTGCTGCAGAGACGTAAACTCAGGGCTAATTGGGTTGAATAGATAATGCCTTACCATTCCAGCAAGGGTCCACTTGGCGCTCTCCTCAAAATATGGTACTCCATCATCTCCAAATTTAATGTCGTTAATCAACCAATTCGTCGGATCCAGAGCTTCTGCAAACATGGATTGACGATCCTCCACTACACTCGCGCTCTCATCCGCGGAAAAATCGTCATCCTCATAGCTGGCCTCTTTAACTGGGCTAAAAATCTTTTCTTTGTATCCGGATTCTTTCTTTGGTTTTCGCCCTTCCTTCAAGGGATGGGGATTTTGATCTGCGACAGCATCTGCCGCTCCATAATCGTCATGCAACATGGCAGCAAAATTCGCTATTTCATCTTGCTGCTGGGGCACTTGCTCCGTATGAGTTGAGGGGCGAGGAGGGCGCTGTTGGCCCAGCTGAATGTTGGATCCGACCAACGATTGTCGGTTCATGTTCGTGAAGGCATTTTCATTTCCATTTCCATTGTTGGGCCAATGGTTTCCAGGCCTGTCGCTAGCTTCGCTCAGAAACATGCTGTCGTCTCGGTTGTACGCCGATAGCATGCTTTGAAAATCTTCATCTGCATTGATCTCGGACGTATCACTAACTCGCAAGCTGTCGATAGTATTGGTAGACCCGCGCTTCGTCTTGGTGCTGCGGCGTTTTGGGCCAGCTGTTCGAACAAGACCACCACCGCCATGAATATCCGTCATGCGCATTCGTTGTGGGTGATCCACCGCCATATCCTCGTTATCGTGATAATGAGCACTGTCGTCAATGATTGTTGGCAAGTGAGTTCCGCCGGATTTCTTTTTCTGGATAGACTGCTTCTTTTTGGCTTTGACAACACGTGGATCACCTCCGACACCAATAAGCTCTTCAATGTCAATATCATCTCCTAGACCAGCGATGGCCAACGACGCCACATCTCCAAGATCTGATCCTGTATTCGATAGACTATTATAATTCTGATCTGAACCTGCACGAGGAGGTGGAGCAAATTTTGGAGCCGATTTGCTTGGACGACGAGATGATCTGCGTTTCTTCAGTCCAGTAGTTGGAGCGGCAACATCTTGCTGATAAAAGGCGCCAAGAGTTGATCCGTTGGAGAGCGAACGAGCTCTCATGGCTGCTTGCAATTCTTGCTTGGACTTTCTGCGTTTAATGTCGACATTTGCATTGCTACCAGTAGCATGGTCATGCCCACTTTCCTCATCTTTTGAATGCCGAGGTACTCCTGACATTTTAATTTAGAACTACTTCTTCGAATTCCTCAAGAAATACAACACCAGGAAATCGCAGTCGTGGAGGATATTTTGAAAAATCAATGGATATCCTTCTTTAAATGTAAGGACCTAGACTACCCTTATCTCGATGTATTGACTATTGACGTAGCCCTCTGCAGACTAAGTTACGTCGCGAATGTAAATAAGCACCTTCTTGTTGAGCCAAGTCAAAAGCTACTTCAATGCTACTTTCTTTAAATTGGTGAAGGTTATTATTACTACCTGATGTATTATTATGATTTATTTATGATGGTAAAAGTTAGGTCTCTACTAGCTACGGTAGCACACTGCAGCAAGGTTTTGACAATACCTTTTTACGGAATGTCTGTTTTTGGCGGATCGAAATCTTTTGTTTCTTCGTTGCGCGCGCGCCAACACGAACTTATGGAGGTTGATAAGAATGCTGGTATTGTAGAGTACAGTACCAGCCTAAACACAAGATAGTGTTTTCAACCCAGCTAATTTAGCTCAAATAGCTAGAGTAGACCCTAGTAGTAGTAGACTAGTACCAGGTAGCCTAGTAGTACCTAGAGTAGTCGTACCTGGTAGTAGTTAGACAGCCAACAGCTCTTCAGAGTGGAGAGTGTGATGATGTGAAGCAATTATTAGGCCGCGTGACTCGAGAGAGACAAAAAATAAATGCCGCCTTCCACAGAAAGAACATGAAAGTTGCTCGTGGTACTAGTACCTTTCCCCGACAACCCGATACAGTCCAGCTGTAGTAGACTAGCTCATACGTTTCCTCGACCATGCAGGACTATTGAATCGACTAAAAATTCTCTTCACGATGTTGGTTGTTACTACAGCTTCCGCTGCCACCTTGGTGTGCTTTGCTATGTTCAGGAAGAATAGGAGCTAGCTAGCTAGATAGCTACAGTACTAGCTAGCTAGATAGCTACAGTAGCTAGCTTGGTCTACAAAGGCTGGTTGGCTTAAGGTCAGTCTGCATCATTATTATTATTATTTAAACTTGCACGGAACCAGGTGGTGGTATTGTGGAGACTACTAGGTACTCGTATCTAGAGTACAAGGTAGTACTACCTGGTACTACTATACCAGTACCACTCCTCTTTTATACTACTGGTAAGTAGCTACCAGAAGAGCTGGTACTTAAACAATAATTATTACTGTATTCAATTGCAGGGCCAGTAAGTTCCATGGGCTCTTTGAAAATCCTTAGGTCGTCACTGCTGTAGGAATTCAACGTCTCAGAGGCTCTATAGCATGTGCCTCTTAAATCAAGTCCTTGAAGTGTTAAAAAAACACCAAACAGCTTCCCCGGGGCTAGAAAGTGCGGATATATTGCTGGCTGTTGCACTTGTAGGCTAAATAAATCACCCAGTCTGATGCGAGTTAATGCTGTGGTTATCACCAGCAAAGCAAGCATCAAACTACCATACTACCAGGTACCAACACAATCCTGTTTCGTTTAACGTCGATACGATTAGTTCATCTTGCTCAGAGGTAGACTACTCGAGCAGTTAAAAAGCTGAAAAGGTCAGCTATCCAATTGAATTGATCGTCATCGCTCTACTGATAGTAGCTACTCGAGTCTTTAGCCAGCTTGAAAGCAAAGGCGTGAGTAGAGCTACCTGCTTTCTCATTAAAAGGATTGAGCGGACAAAATGCCCAGCAGCCGCAACAACACCAACGATATGCTGACAGCCGATGACAATATAGGTAACTCGAGCCAACCTCTTCCGGGGCGTGCTGACAGCCATGTGGGCAGAGGACCGCTGAATTCATTACCAGCTGCTGCTGTAGTCGCAGGAAGCAGTGATGAGGGTTGTTCCGCCGGCAGCCACCCTAGTAGCAGCAGAAACCTCTCACGAAATAGCTCTGCTGTTCAAGGCAACAAGGGATGGCTCGTGGCTTCTTGTGACGTGGGCACTGCGGAACCTCGGAGTCTGTCAGAAGAGCTGGATCGTCTGCAAGTCTTGAAGTCGTATCACAGCATGGATCCAGACGGAGACGAAGCATTTGATCGGTTAACCTCATTAGCTG
>Ga0100392_1001325_pt1 | contig 22964 bp, 11 predicted proteins | sample CryGeymeta201516_FD_81548 | JGI IMG/M metagenome (GOLD analysis project Ga0100392, IMG submission 81548) | Groundwater microbial communities from Crystal Geyser aquifers in Utah, USA - Crystal Geyser metaG 2015-16 | ecosystem: Environmental > Aquatic > Deep subsurface > Groundwater | place: USA... | reverse complement strand
GGAAGATCCCATTCAGGATATTCGGCCAACGAATGGGGTTGGTGTCAACGTGGGTGTCCAGTACTGATGTCGTTGGTGTCAAAGGATGGACAGGTGTCAAGGGGGTGCGCGATGCGAAGGAGTCCTGCGAGGTTGGTTGCGAGATGGTGTCTCGTCGTTCCGGTTGCAGGAGTCGTAGTAGCCTCAATGGTGTAGTCCTACAAGGCATGTCGTCGGTGCGACGAGTCCTTGTCCGGTTGTGGGAGGGTTCCTGTGAAGGGTGTATCTTAACACGTAAAAAGCTAGTGTGGAGACATAAGAGTAAATATGAATATTATGGCAAATAGGAGTAAACTAGACTAGTGCTAAGTGTGGATAGGAAGCAGGCATAGGCACACGACCTAATAAAGTAAGACCTAACTCCTGAGTCCTATCATAGTCCCTAATAGGAGACAAGGTAAACTGCCGTAGTCCACCTGGGCTTAATTTGCTAGTACTAGTACCACACTGTAGATTCTAAAGGTGACATTTCCTCGCTTTCTTTTTTCCAGCCTAGCCTCCAAACAAGAGACAAGTGATATGTTACTAGTCTACGTTTAGGCTAATCGGATTTCGACGTGGTAGCTTACCACGATAGATTATTTGACTTATGCTTTACCGTAACAGAATGAACTCTTCGGCAATCATTTTTAAATGGTTATTTGAAATGACTTTTGTACAGTTTCTGGTTTTGAGGCCATGAACGTCAGTGCATCAGGGCTCAGCAGATATAATCGATGACCGATTCATTGATACCTGGTACTACGTACAGTACCTGGTAGTACGACAGGTCCTACTACCTAGTACTATAATATTTTTTGACTTCTTTATTGGTCTTTCTATTCTGTCTTCTTATTATTATTTAGCGTCGGCTGAGAATTGAAAGAAAAGTCTTTTGGACTGGCCTGCTGTTCGTTTGCTGTAGGAAATAATGTCATCACTCAAATCTTCCAGCACTTTTTGGCAATTCTAACAGGACTCGCAGTTGACAACCACTGATGTATTACCAGTACTGTATTATCCGCTAGAGCAAAATCATTTGAACACACAAAAATAGCAGCTTCAGACTTCAGATCATTCGATCATTTATTTCTCGATTCTTTCTCTGCTCACAGTTTCTATTTACAGTGTTTGAGTTATTCATTTTCCTTCTTTTCTTGCAAGATGAGTTCCAATACGATGCTCCTGCAAGCCATTGAGCTGAACACCCAGGCTGTTTGCACGCTGGCCAACGGAAAGTCTGGACGCGCCACTGTTGATGCCCTTAAGCAGGCGATGGAGATTATGGAGGCGCTCTACGAGGACCGAACCATCATGGACTGTTCTAAAGCCACCGAAGATGGCCGCCTGCAGTGCCGTGCAGTCTCGATGCCCGATCTCTATGACGAACACTTCTTCATTTTTAACCATGCTCTTTTGTTTGATCCTGTGGTCGTCTCTACTTCACCAAGTGGTATAGTAGGGCCCAGTGATATGGCGTACGGCTGCGCCGTGTTGACCTTTAACATGGCTTTGGCGTATCACCAAATTGGCATACAAACGGGTAGTTCCAAGAAATTGAAAACGTCATGTTTGCTCTACGGCAAGGTTGCAGAGATGACAAGTGCAGCTGTGGCATCCAGAAGCGACTTGTCCGTGCTGCACTTGATTGCTCTGAACAACGCTGCTCAAATCCAGTACAGTCAGGCCCGATTTGTGGCATGCGATGAACTTTTTTCGCATGTAAGGTACATTCTGCAATTCCCGGATCTGCTCGAGAGTTCAACTGATCAGTTAGTACAGTCGGTGCTTGCTTCTGGTGACATCGACGAAATTAAGCTCAACACTGTCGTCTGCAATACTCCTAGCACGGCACCTACAGCATAGAGTTGCTTGACATCTTTAAATATCGACAATTTTGAACCCACCGCATAAAACTTAAAAAAACTAGAGTATATTACCATCTATAAGCGAAGATAAATTGCTTTCTTGAACAATTCTTAGCTTAGCTTGCGTGCATCATGCAGAATCAGCACAGGGTTTTGCAAATACACTGCTGCTGTCGCCGGTACCTCCAAAGCAATGCAACAAGATGGAAGTCCAATAGCATAAGACCGAAAAGCGCAACACGACAACACGACTAGCCTCATATTCTTGACCGCTATCTACATATCTGTGCTGCCGTTGACGCTGTAGGTCACTGGAATGGCCGACGCGAGAACAACCCATAGAGCTACTACGCTTCCTACTAACCATTCCACAACGTCAACGACTGGAACAACGATAGCAACTGCAGTTGGCAGCGACACACTGTTGACAGTTCACCAATCGTCGTTGTAGCTATAAATGCCATCACCACTACTACCTCAGTAGTAGCAAGGATCTAGTAGTAGCAAACTGCCTTCAACAAGATGAGAGTGCGATGGTACGTACCAGGTACCAATCATCAATTGCCATATTTGCCTCTTGAACGAAAAAAGAATTCTTCGTTGAAAACCAGAGACACCACTTTCTGAAAACAACAGCTGAAAGCTGAAAAAGAGATTGAGCCGTTACCTACGTACTAGTAGTAATGGTACCTACTACTAGTAGTACTGGTACCTGGTACGTCAAAATCCGAGATGCATGAACTGGACAAACTTTTCAAGAAATTAAGATGACTGATGGCCGAATATCTTCAAATTGTAGACAAAGAGGAAGTCCTCTTAAAATGATGATTAACAGATAAGAAGGTTGTGGCTTTGATGACGCTGAGATAGCAGAGAAAATCTTCCAAATGCTTCTCAGCCAATGACGATCCAGCAATTTCCGAGTTTACTCTGTCACAGTGTTAGAACATAGCTGCTATTCACTTTCCATATCAGAGGCAAAAGGCTACTACTACCGTACTACCAGGTAGTACCGTAGACTAGTACTACAGCAATCTTCTCATTTTTCGTAGCGAAGAAGCTCCAAAACATCTTCTTCGTGGCTGCGAGAAATCGAGAACAAAAAATGGTAAATTTTTGTACTTCTGGCGTCAAACATGCAACAGGCGCCACATGTACAGTAGAACGCTTCAGGTTTGCTTCTACTAATAAAAATATACTCGTAATACCGTAATAATTGTAGGTATTTTTTGAAAATAGTAGAATGTACACCCAAATCATAAACCCACTGGTACACCTTTTTGCATATACCCAGCCACTGGCTATCAGTGAGGCGTATACCAGGGCTCTGCTACTTTTGGCGTGACTGTGGTGGTGCCGCTGCCCTTTGCTGACAAAGCTTCAACTGCTTTCACTTCATGGCAATAAGAACTGGTTGTCTACTGACCAAAGAGACTTGCAATTACAGCGGCTTTTCATTGAGTGTGTGGAAGCCCTGGCAGCGGTTTTGTTGCAATCATAGGCATAGGAAGTCCTCGTAGTCTTCTCTTGATTTTTGCCAGGTGGTGATATCTGGTTCTTCAAGGTACAAAAGAGAAAACGGCAAAGTATTGCAGTTAAACAAGGACAGGTGCAATGACGGACTAGATAGCTACTCAAAAAGGCTGCGTATTTCTTCCAATAGCTATCTATTCGGGAGACACTTTAGTGAAAAATAAAAACATGCATTTGTTATGTAGAATATATGCATACAAATTAGTACTACTCATTAATGCACTGCTAGCGAAACGTGTTTTCCTCTACTGTGCCCAACCACTGCTTAGAATGACACCGTCGACAAGGATGCCTCGACTGCTAATGATGGTGAGACAGTCGGTGGTCTTGACAAGAACCCCCAAAGCCACACTATTTTTGACACCAAGGTCCGTTGTACTGGATCACCTACTCTTACTCGGGGTCGTCGAAACCTGCTTTTTGTTCAATAACAAAGGATGAACAAATCGGTAATCGTTCATGCCGCCTCGATTGCTCAGTGCAGGCGTGGCAATGTTGGAGGGCGTCGAGTGACTGCGACCAGACATGTGCCAAGCATTGGGGCGCGGAGCGGGACGCAAATCACCTTCGATACGCGTGAGAGATTTCCTGAGACTCCTGTTTTCAACAGCGCCCGCCGTCGGAACACATTCGGTCGTCCGCGTGGGCCTGTCAAAGACGTAGCGTTCGAAATCATTCCAACCATAGGCATGGTTCTTGATGCGATCATTGTGATGAGCTTTGGCTATGGTGCGTCGACTCTCGTCTTCTTGAACTTTGACAGGATCTAGCGTACATTCCTTGGCTGCTTCCAGCAAGTGTTCAAAATCCTTGTTGGACAGAGCACGATTGCGTTTGCGCACTCGAAAGGAGAAGCTTCTGGGAGCTCGCATATCCGCGGGAGTTGGCATGCCCTTGGGAGGAGCTGGAGGAATGTCCAAGAGTCCGCGCCGATCCGGAGATGTGGATGCTCGTGCGAGCACCGACTTGCGAATGGCAGAGACCTGCGACGAGGGACTATTGAGGGTACTGCAGACTGTCGTTGTCTGTGTGGTTATGGATTCTTCCGTGTTGGACATGGCATCGTCCAGAGAAGAGTCTGGAGTCGAAACAGTTGTAGCCGAAGCTCCCACAACAGCCACGGGTGGTGGTGACGCCAGTGGGGGCAGTGGCATCACCGTGAGACTGCTGGTGCTGACGTGAAAGGACGATGACGAGCAGCTCGTCAAGAGCGTCGTTTCCGAAGCATTTCGCAATTGTTTGGGCTTCACCGGGGAGGGCGTGGGGATGACCTTATGTGGCAACGACGGAGATGGAGGTTGTCGTGGCACCTCGTTGTTGCGCGTACCATTACTACTGGCCGACCGTCTCCTCTTGGAAATGGCATTCCTGCCACTTCTCCGATCCGACGACGAAGAGCCCGACTGATGATGAGGCTTCAATAAGGCTTTCACCTGTTGAAAGAGCTTGGGCATCTTGCTTGTTGCTCTCAAAGTATATAAATAGTTGGCTTGTGAGATGGGTTCAAAATTTCGACAAGAAATGAATAATATGAGAATTGGGGTTGTCTCTCTGTGCTCTACGTGCTTGCTGTGTTTCTACTGGGAGATAGATATTGTGCCAGTACCATTTCTGTTGTGCTGTAGTGTACTACACTAGCTAGGAGCTAGTAGCTAGACTACTGGATACTTTTAAAAACGAAGTTCGTCCACTACTGTTGTAGACTCTCTCCGATGGACAAACCAACAACAAAAAATCGGAGTAGTAGTCGGAGACGGTCAGCAGGGTCTCATCAATTCTACTACTACTCTGCTACTCCTGCTACGTAGACTAGTACTGTCTAATAATACTCCCATGTAAAAAATGTGGAGGTCTGACAAAATTGGCTAGCTCTACGCACGTGTATTATGTCGAGAAAATGCCGAAGGCTTAAGGGAATCTTGTCACTATTACGTGAACTTTACGAAATTAATTGACATTGGCACGAACTCTCAATGGAAGTGTAGTAGAACTCTCTCATGGCGGTACTACTATTTCAGCAATGGCCACTGAATACGTGCCTCACTGACTTTTCGACCGCCTGACGAAGTGAGGTTTCGACCACCCCTCACAAATTCTGAGTGCCAAATGTTTTCATTGAACGAATGAACTGCAGTAAAATTTTGATCCAAGAAGGAGAAGGAAATTCTGGAGTGAAAGACACTTCTTGGACTAAGATTAGCGAACGTTAATATCTACTCCGAGTTGAATGGGGTGAAATTTACACTGGCAATTGGGATAGCTTCAAAAATCGTTTAGCTCTATTAGTACGGTTGCAGCAGCAGCAAGCTTCGACTTCAGCAGCGCTGCTCGGGGTGTGGACTTGTTGTAAAAGAATGTTCTACCATGGTTCATTCAAATATCTACCTTGATTAAATCTTGACTTGTAGAGGGCGAAACTCTAGATGACTATCCTCCTGTTTCAAGCCGAGCCAAGACAAACTAACTGTAACATTTTTGTGCTCTTGAATCCCACAGCATTCACCAAATGTCGCCAAAACAAGGCAACTCATTTCAAAAGCCGACGAGGAAAGCGTTTTAGACTGGTGCATTGCAACTGCACAAAATGACTCGATTCAATTTCGTTCATCTTTATTTTTTATGTGCAAATGTTCTAGCCATGATTGCTAAGTGCTACTACTTACAGTACCAGGTACTTGATATCTACACTCAGTAAAGATTATTTACAAAAGATTGCAGTTCTCGTGGGACTCAATTGAGTACTTCTCTTTCCTACTAAAGTAGTGTTTCGATAACGTAAGTGATGACACCAATTTAATTGATGACACCAATTTAATTGATGTGATGAACAAGTCAAAGCGGAGTACTTAGTACTACTAGGTACCTGCCTGGTAGTAGCAACGGCAACACAATAAAATTGAATGCTCGTACTAGTACCTATTCGAATTCTGTACTAGTATTGCACTAGTTTTCGGCGACCATCGGTAGTCGCGAGATGGTAACACCTAAGTACTGGTACAAGTTAAAACCAAAAAATCTGGATGACTGTCAGCTTTGTTCGAAAAAGTCCTGTTTAACCTCTTTGCTGCTGCTATTGGTATTTGCTTGTTGAATAGCCGGGTCGAGATCTAGTAGTAATCCGTTATTTAAAAGTTCTCGCATCAATGGTATGGTACCGTAGTCTACCGGTTCCTGGTAGACTACTCGGAGAAGTTTTGTAGAGGAGGTCCCAAAGAGCAGAAGACCGCAGAGACGCTTTAGAGAAACAAGACAACTTTAACTCTGTCTGAATTCATGAATGCATTCTATGGGACTGAAACATTCGGATCTACAGTAATCTCTATTCGTCAAAAATAATAAGAAGCAATTGTTTGTTTCTACGCAACACAGTCTACTCGCACACACGAATAACGAATAGCAACCAAACAACCACTTCTTGTGCTAAATTGTAAGTTGTTCGAACAAGCGAAATACATAAATAATAGTGTAATGACAGCATCATCATCATCATCAACAACAACAAAACCAGTAGCAACAGCATCTTGTACCTCAACACAAGTAGCATTCCAGTCGCTTTTGCGCGAGCTCCTGGAGGAAGTTGGAGTCTTGCAAGGACAGGCAGTATCGGTATCGGATACAGAAACTGAAAATAATGATGCGACAACGACAACCATTACCACTAACCAGAATGGGCAGAATGGGACTAAGGGTATGGAGATCTCCAATTTATTTTGTCAAATGGATCAATGGTTGGGAATAGTAGCATCGCCACTTACTTCCATCAATGGCAGTGATGACGACTCTATGGACATGACAGTGGAAGACTGTGCCCCCTTTTCATCGAAAGTCTACGAAATCCTGGCCAATCTCGTCATACAGGCCTGGAATCCTGTTGATGGCAATCTGACGGTTAATACAAATCCCTTTATCCAAGAGTTGGAGAGGTTGCGGAACGAGAAAAAATTGCTGACGGAGGAAGAATTGACATCGGTCATGTCCTTGGATTTTCTCCCGGCCGTTCGCGTTACCAATTGGATCCGTCAATGGATGGAGTGCAATGTTGAGGGTTCTCGTGCTTCCGTTGCTGAAGATAAAATACGTTCTTTTTCACAATACTTACTGTGTGGCAGTCAACCAGCATCTGAGACGCCACCACAGTATGCAGAGCCGCTTATCCAAGCCATCTTTATCCACCTGTCCAATCTTTCGACGTTCCAATCCCAACTCTTGTTGTTTCAGCAAGCTTTTCAACGTGGCGACTTTGCTATTGGTAGTGCGGAAAATGCAAGAGCTAAAAAGCACAAGCACACCCTTCCGAGTACTCTGAAAACAACCGCTCTGTCTGATCCGACCCAACGACTGCATCACTATCAAATATCGCAACAGCTCGCACAGAAATTGACCAAAGAATTTAATAACCATGTTCAATCGCTAGAAATTATTCTGGGGGACTGGTATGCTTCGTGTCAAAACAAAAATTTACGATTGGTCGCACGTGCAGGATTAGGACGGGTTTGGATGAAATTTTTAAACATCAACAATGCGTCTGTCGCGGGTGGATATGCTCCCAGTGTCCGGGGCGAGAATACCAGCGCCGCCGGTTTAGACGTATCGTTGAGGGTTTTGTATCGAATACTTTTGGGAATGTCACTCAACAGCAGCAAAACAAATAGTAAAAGTCAAGTCTTGCAGGAATTGTTGTTCTATCAACTGCTGCCTTTGCATCAACCCAGTGCCATGGTCCTGTGGCGTGACCAAACGAGCTTGTTGGAACTGTATCATGAACCGTTGGTTCAGTGCATGGCGTTCATTCTGAAGCTACACACCGAATGGATTGGTCACGTCTGCCAAACGCTCCTTGCACCATCCGAATCCATTTGGCCGCTGGGGGGGAACACTCCCAAGCAAGTGTTGTTGCTCCACGAAGTTGATACCTTTCTAGGAATGTTATTGACAACAAATACAAGCAACGCCAACAAAACCAGACCCAGGCATGATACGTTAGCACCTCCAGTCGATGTTGTCTTGGTCCTGGAGGAAAGCACATTTGTTTCAATTCTCTCCACGGCGGCTCAGTGTATGGCATCAGAACATTCCAGACTGGCCGAGCGAGCTCTCGTTCTCTTTAAAAATGCATATTTTAAGAGAATGGTCTACGTCGACCACTACGAAGCCTCCCTTCGGGTATTATTGCCAGCTTTGACGCGAAGCAGTAGCAATATTGCCAAAACTGGAAACGAAAGTAGTAGCTGGGGCAACGCAACATTGCCATCAACCAAACACGCTGTTCCGTGGAATCCTACAGTTCGTAAAATGACATTTCATGTATTGAAGAATTTGAAGGAGCACAACCTCTCTATTTTTGCCGAGGTGTGCAATCAGTTATTCGGGGATCATGTCGCGCTAATTCCCGTCGAAAACGATGCGTCGTCACCGGAACAAGAACAGCCAAGGTCATCTCTACTAGCTTCTAAGGTATCGCAATCAGTATCGAAGGCTCCAGATTTTAACCGGCGATTTTCATTGCAGGCCGGTATGGGGGACTGGAAACCCCCACCAAAGCAACAGGGCAGTAGACCTGTAGCAGGAAGTCACATGAATATGCCGCCGCCGTCCAATCGACCTCCCAGCAGGCCGACGTCGCAGCCACCTTTAGGTGTGACTGGAGTAGCGCCCTGGGCAGCCAAGGCAGACAAAACCCCTCCTTCAATAGGTAGAGGTAAAGCACCATGGGCCAACGAATCTACCAGCCACCAGCTTCCACCGACGAACTCGAAAAATCCACCTTCTTCAATTACTGGTGTTGCTCCATGGGCGGTGACTCCTTCTGGACTGCCTCCGACAACATTCAAGGGCACTTTTATGACAAAGCAGCGTCCTGGTGGACCTCCACGAATACCCCCAGCATCTCAACGCGAGAGTGCAGCATCTAGTGGGGCGCCTGCTGTACCATCGTCGCAACCGTCTACCCCTTCACCATCCTCAGAAGATACCAAAAGAGCGGTAAACAACAACGATACATCTGCTGGCATAGATCACGTGCTGTATTATATGAATCAATGCAAACCAGCAGGTATGGAAGAAAACGAAGATGAACATGCTTCATCGTCCTGGTCGAAAGCACAAATGGAAGAGACGCCGACTCTTTTGCCAGACCTGAAATTTCATGATTTGGTGTTTGGACACGAATTAGGCCACGGCGCTTTTGGTGTTGTCAAATACGCTCGTTTGATTGATAGGACAAAGACGAGATCACGCTGGCCAGAATATGCTGTCAAGGTAATTGCTACGGAAAAGCTAACGGAGTTGGGATATGAATACGGTGTAGCCCGAGAAATTGCCTGCCTGCGTATTGTGAGCCATCCAAATGTAGCACGGCTGGTCTCGAGCTTTCGTTTCCAACAGGGAGCCTACCTGGTTTTGGAGTACGCGAGTGGTGGCGATTTGCACCAGCTTTTGCAGCAGCATGGCTCTCTTGATTCGCCATCATGTCAATTTGTTATGGGAGAGGTTGTAGCAGCCTTGGCAAGTCTCCACGATGATCTTGGATTTGTTTACGGGGATCTCAAGCCTGAAAATATTGTCCTGAGCGAAACAGGGCACATCAAGTTGACAGATTTTGGTGCCTGTCGCCCGTACACTGAGCGAGCTCGAGCTTTGGTGCAGTCGCAGATGGGAAAAAGCGGCAAGAATCTTTTGGGGACACTGCGAGAAGGAGATCCCAGAAAGTTTAACCAAGAAACGGGTAAGATGCTCCAAACTGGTTTTAACGCAATTGGCAAAGAGGACGAAGAAGAAGAAGAAGAAGAATGTCAGGGCTGGATGTCCACGGAGGAAACCTCTACAGCGGGAAACCAAACTAAGGCCATCAATGATGATACCTTCGAAGTAATGGACGTCGACGAACACAAAGAAGACTCACGAATCGAAGGTACCGTTGCGTACTTACCGCCTGAGGTTGTCCTTGGATCTATTCCTACACCTGCTGCCGATTCGTGGGCTCTTGGGTGTGTACTGTACCAGTGTATGTCCGGTCGTCCACCGATCCTGGAAGCCGACGATTCCATGACCAGAAATCGCATTGTTTCGTTTAAACACACCTCGAGCAACGAGATGAATCAGTTGCAGGGCGACAATGATGTCTTGTTTGGAAAGGATCAAAAACACGCGGCAAACATTCCCGACGATGCCAAAGCCCTCATTCGTGCTCTCTTGGATCGCGAAGCCAATAAGCGTCCTAATATGCAGCAGGTTGCCGAACACGACTTTTTTGATGGTCAAGATGTCATGCGTCTGTACCAAAAGGCAGCGTATCCGCTCGATGTCGGTGGTGTAGCTCCTGCTCCTCCCGATGCTCAATGGTCTAGACGGCAGTTTAGTTCCATTTGGGCTCCTCAACCGCAAGCATACGACATTAGTGGTGCCAGTAGCGGCGGAACATTGTCAGGAAGTTTTTCCGGTGTTGTATCTTCAGCGCCAATCCCCGAAGGTGACGAGGCTGGATCGTCGTTTTCTGCCAGTCACTTCTACCGAATATTGGTCACTCCTGCACCGACATCCAGCAACGCTCCTGGCCACGCCAGCAAGGCCAACGACAATGTCAACAACCTGACACAAAAGCCGCTAGCGCATATTGAAGAAGACGATACTTCCATGGCATCGTCTGACGGCGCATAATAGTGGCAAATAATTTTGCTATTGTGCTCTATTTGAGTACTAACTAGTACTATACTGCTCGTATTGTCAAGTACTTCTGCACGTTGACCTATCGCCCTATCCTTTCGCTTCTTCCGATACTCCGAATAATGTTTGGTCATTGTTTTATATTCTTTGGACTATTAGCTTGCCTGCGACAAACAAGGCCAAGACACCATGGAGACCACTAAAAATAGGGCCGAGATCATTCCATAATAATATTACCAATGATTGGAATGTTTCCAGTTTACGGTGGAAACCCGAAAATATAATTATTGAAATCACCTCATCCCTATCATTATTATTTTTTGTAAAAAAATTCACTAATAAGCAAACCACAATCAGACGTAATCTCATTTATTTTTATGTTCGGGCATCCCCTATCCTCGTCAAACATAATATTAACTAACCTTCGAGTCTGTAGTCGCAATTAGGAATAAGTTAGTTTTAATCAATCAAAGTTAACGCTACTCGAAAGAATCGATTGATATTGACAGCAGTATGCCCAACAATAAAACTGCATCTGCATCGTCCACCACCTCGGAAAAGACACCTTTGCTGCACACAACAAGGCTCGGCGACGAGGATGATATAAACAGCAATGCTGCCGCCGCCGTCGACACAACAGCAACGAAACTTCCAATTTCCACCAACATTCCTGCCACTTTCTACGTCTTATCGGGTGTCAGTCAACCTCTCTTAGTGACACTATTAAAAGATGCCGGTTTGGCCAACTCGAAATGTCAACTCTACATGCTGTTTTACTACCTGGGTCCAGCCATTACGGGTCTTCACATGTGTTTCAGCGAGCACGAAGCATTGCCATCCACGAGCATGACCATGCGAGCGTCTGCCATTGCTCTTTTTGATATTACCGCCCAAGCTTTGAATTATACTGGAGCAGCTCTTGCGGGACCTACCATCTTTGCCATTGTGTACAGCAGTGTCACAGTCTGGACGGCTGTCTTTTCGTGGCTTGTTCTGCGTCGAACCTTGATTCCAGCGCAATGGATGGGAATTATTACGGTCTTTGGAGGATTGGTCCTGACAGCCACGGACGGTTCGGTTCAAGTAGGATCCGATGTAGCCAGGGGACTTTTGCTGGTATTGTTGGGTTCCGCGATGCATGGGTTAACCTATGTCTTGTGTGAAACAGTAATGGTAATTCTTCCACATCACGATGATTCATGCGAGGGCCTTCGTAGTTTCTTAATGGGAAATCCACGCGACAAGAGACTTACGGTGCTTCAAAACTGTGCCATTCAAGGCATCGTTGCGGTTGTCATCATGTTCGTGTGGCAAATTATTTACACAGCACCTCGTTATGACGAGCTTATTCTGGAACCCATGATCCAAGCTCATACTACCAAATTACATGCCGCTCTAGTTCTGGGATTCTTTGCTCTGTCCAACTTGATTCACGCTTTGAGTTACTTTTATACCCTGCGACACTTTCCCGGCGGAGCTACCAGTGCAGGTGTCATGAAGGGACTCCAAGCGGTTCTCGTCTTTGTCGTGACCGATTTTTTCTTCTGCGGAAGAACGGGAGGCACTGAAATGTGCTTTTCGACAACTAAATTCGTATCGCTGGTTACTGTGGTCGGTGGCATTATTTTGTACGGAGTCTTTACTGAAAAACAACATCGACTGGAAAATGAAACTGTTACTCTACCAGTCGAGCAACCATTGCATGACTCCATCGACAAAGAATCTAAGGTAAGCTCTCCAGAACTACTTTTGTGAGCCTCGTATAAGAAATGACCCAATTTGTAGTTTTCTTACAAGAACGCAACTGTCGGTTTTGTGAAAGATTCCAGGAATTTGATTTCATTATTGTTGGAGCCGGACCATCAGCCATTGGACTTTTAACGAGCCTACTGGAGAATAGAGACAGAGACGTGTTTCCATCAATTGCCATTGTCGAACGTGGTCCACAAACAATAGCCAGTTCAGTCGATAGAGGACCCAGCAAAACTCAACATTTGAGCCGTTGGTTTGAAGCTGCTCATGATCGCTCCTCATCGTACGTCCAGGTAGTACAGTCTGCAATCAACACGCAGGACAATAAATACCGCCGACTGGATATTCCTATTGGGCGAGGAATTGGCGGAGGCTCCAATATCAATGCCGGTCTTTGTGTGGCACCTCCGCCCGGAGACTTTCAGAATTGGTCGGAACCGTACAGGACTGGCTTGCCGGATATTTTAGAACACTTACAAGAGAGATTATGCGCCAATCACTGTCTCTGGAACTCTGCCAACGGTAAAGAAATTACAAACACTAGAGACCTAGATGACCATGCAGTGCCGTGTCTTGGCAAAGTCAACCCTCACAACTCACAGATTGGACGAGTCAATTACTACAACGCCTTGCTGGAGCCCATCCTCCAAGAGTCATCAGTGCGAGCAAAGAATTGGGCGACACAAGTGCATTGGTTTTGCCATCACGAAGCTCAGCGTTTGATCCTTCTCGGCGAAAGAGTTACCGGCATCGAGGTTTGCAACACTGCTGCAGGATCCTATTATATTCTGTCGGCAAGAAATGAAGTGATTATTTGTGCGGGTGCCCTCGAGACACCAGCTCTGTTATTGGCATCCGGCGTAGGACCCGATGACGCCGCAACGTCAAAAAATAGTAATCACAGGATACACGGCGTTGGGAAACGTCTACGAGACCACGTCATTTTGCCACGAGTTTTATTGGGCCCACCACCGTCTCTGCATGCTCGGAGCATTAATGGGATTCATGGCATGACATCGTTTGAAGTCCCCGGATACAGCGATCGTTTCTTGCTGATGACTGCAACAACTGTCCCAGAAATTGCACTCCACTTTTTTGGACGTATCATCGAACCCTATTGGAGATTGGTCTCGAGTCGATTATTGCCGTGTTGGCTCAACAACCAGGGGTGGCCTGTGTTGGAGGGATTCCTGAAATTTGCTGTAATGTATACACCCGTCTATTGGTTTTTACAGTACGGTGTAACGACTATGAATCTAGCGTACCTCAATCCACACTCTACTGGATCGCTCCGACTAGTGCCTAAGCACTCCTTTACCGCAGATGACAATACCACAGGTCGACGTCGAGACTTCGATCTCCAATTGGACTTGAAATACCTTCGAGACCCCAAAGATATTCAATCGTTTTGGCGAGGATGGGTAGCCAGCCCTATAGTATCGAATAATTCTTCTTGGTGGGAAGTCTATCCAGGAATCATCTTTCGATTCTTGTATCGCCGCTTTGGGAGTGCAAAGTTTGAAAAGAGTGTTCCATCTTGGTTTGATCTCTTTTCTCGCGACACCTGTCTTCCTTTCTACCACTGGTGCGGAACGTGTGCGATAAAGACCACGAATGATGACGACGACGACAGTGATGATTGGGTCGTTGACGCAGACTTGAAAGTGCGTTCGTTGCGGTGCCTTCGTATCTGTGATGCGTCCATCTTTCCCAACAATCTGTCTGTACCTCCAGCTTTGGCTTGTGTATCGATAGGGTACCTGTTGGGCAAAATGCTTTGCAAGGATAGTGCTACTAAGAAAGTAATATGATGCGAGAACTTTACTACTACTCACATACCCCGTATGCTTTTCCCTGGAAGAATCATCAACTATCTCTCTAGCTACTAGCTACTAATAGGTCTAGTAGTAGTAGAGTAGCAGCAGCTTTTGCTCTACTGGTACTGCAAACTGCAATCTCACGGCGTAGCCGCAACCGCCATCATAATATTCAAGGAGAAAGTGTGCACGCGAAGGAATTAAATGGTGAAGTTCGCAACATGGACAGCAACAGCAACAGCCAGTCATGGCGTCATGGCCAACAAAAATATTTCTGGACTAGTAGAGACTAGAGTACACATCATAATATCTTATCCCTGCTTCAGCAACATTAGCTTATCATTGGCTTCCCATTCCCCTCTCTCCTGCATCCGTTCAAAGCAGTAGCCCGTCGCTATTGAAATACAAACAAAACCAAACTCCCATTAACGTTTATTTTCCCTTTCGTCCTTTGGTCACCACTTGCACCACCGATCATGACGACGAGTACCAAGAAGCGCAAAACTATTGGCCTGGAAAATGATGATCCGCACAATAGCATATTCCAAGCCTCGCCGTCACCTACTAAGGATCGAAAGACCTACAAAGCTACTCGTTCGGAAGCCAAGTATACAAACAATAGTTTTGTAGTGTTGAAGCGGCAATTGTGTGAAGAGCAAAAACGTACCGTCATGTCCAAATTCGAGCAGTTCTTGAGCGGTTCCAAGCCAGACTTGTTGTTGTCGGAAACATTGAAACCCAACCAAGCACACCCAGAATTTGTCACACAATCAATGGTGAATTTACGTTGGGAACTGGCGGCCTGGGATGAACTCTACAATCGTCCCAGCGGTCAAGTGGTGTTGGCCTTTGGACAGAACGATGCCGGTCAATTGGGCATGCCCAGTCACGATACCGATAACGATGCCATGTTAGATGGTATTCCTGCCACGGCTATTAAAGAAATGAGCAGCCGTCACGTCAGTCAAACCGCGTGTGGTGGAATGCATACGATCGCTCTCACCAAGGATGGCATGGTATTTTCGTTCGGTGCCAACGACGATGGCGCCTTGGGAAGGACGACCAGCGATGAAAACGAAGAAGCCGTGCCAGCCCGAGTGGCCTACATGGTCCTCAGCAAAAATGCCGTGTCCAAACACCAATGTCTATCGACCCAAGACGAATCGAATGAGATTGTTATGGTGTCTGTAGGAGCCAGCCATTCTCTCTTTTTGTCGGTCTCCGGTAATGTGTACATGGCGGGCATGTACAAGGATATTGACGGCAGCGGTAAATTCAGCGATCCTCGTCCCAAGGACGACACGGATACTTCGGACGAACAACCCAAGGGAACTCCCAAGGGCATTCACAAAGTACCGGTTCATTGCTATCGTATGCCCGGGCGTGTAAAATTTATTGCCAGTGGTGGTGCCTGTAATGCCGCCATTCTAGAGGACGATACTCTGGTAACGTGGGGTATGGGATACAGTGGTGAAATGGCGCGTAGCAAAGCCATGATCCAAGACCTGGAGCATGAAACGGAAAATCGGCCCTTGAGAGTGGACGAACTCAAGGAAGTTACAGTCAGTACGAGAAATGACAAGAAATTCTTCATTGACAATATTATGGACCGCTGTCTTAAGCCCAAACCCGTCGAATGGGCCAATGGTCGCACTGATATGATTGTCACTCATGTTTCCATGGGAGAAAGTCACATTTTGGTGTGTGCCAGGGCTCCCGATGAACCCTTTTCTAGAGCCTATTCGGCCGGAAACGGAAGTTATGGCAAATTGGGACACGGCAACGAGGATGCGGTCCATGCACTTACTCTGGTACGTATCATTGGTATGGCGATGATCTGTTTATTCTGGTTAATGTTTATATTCTCATTCCCCTAATGTCCAAACAACTACCGTATCACTACATTTTTTTTCAACCGTAGATTGAAGCTCTGAAGGAAGTGCCCATTGCTCGTGTGGCTGGAGGACAACAACATTCCCTATTTCTCCATGCCAAGGGAGACCTTGTCTATGCCTGCGGACAGGGAGATAAAGGACAGTTGGGCATTGACCCAAAAATTGTAGAAGCCAATAAGAAAGGAGGCGGAGTCGGCGGCATTCGAACGCCTCTTCTAGTTGCCTTTCCCAACCGCGATCATACGAATATGGACGAAATTGGTCGCATTGTTGGAATTACCTGTGGCGAGAATCATTCGTTGGCTTGGACTACGACTGGTAAGCTGTACAGTTGGGGGTACGGCGAGTACGGTCAAGCCGGCAACAACCCTAATTTGAAGGGCAACGACCAGGACATTAAGCAGCCGCGTCTGAACGATAGTTGGTTGGATGGCAAAGGCGAAGTTGTCACGTACCACGCCAGTGGAGGATCACAGCACTCCGTGGTTGTGGCTACCAAGTATTAGGTATAAAACTAACTTTGACTTATTTTAGGAAAGAGCAGACCACACCTACTCTGCGACAGAGCAATACGGAGTATTATTATTAAAATAAACAAGGAGGGTCTACCAGTAGCAGCTGGATAAATAATAATAATAATGAAGAACGCCATTCCTAACACAGTATTATCAAATAAACCACCTGGGCGTTATATGTCTTAGGTGCTCTGCAACGGCTAAGATTCGCTCATAACGCACGACCAATTAAGGATCTTCTGATTTGTGGATCCGTTCGGAAGATCTCTCTACCAGGCCAAGTAGACTTCCACGTTCGTCTATCTTTTTAATGGAGGCAATCAAGTAATGTTGATTACTAAAGAAGTGGCTGGTTCGTGCAGCTTAAACTTATTTTAACCCCTTCACTTCCACAGCGCCCTTTCTATTCTCGAAAGAGCGTTAACTTGGAATAAATAATCCGAAGAGTAAGTATAGTGTATAATATTATTACCACTTCAAGATGAGATCAACATCAACAATCCTTTTGCTGCTTGCAGCCGCCGCCGCAGTCTCAGCCGACAATTATAAGATCCATGGATCACGTCATCATTCCACGAGTCATTCGGACATTGAAGCCGAATTGAATAATAATAATAATGATAATAATAGTAATAACTATGTCGAGGGCTTTACGTGCACCATCACCGGTGCCACTGGTCAAGGCCAGTGCGATGCTGCCAAGGACGATGATGGTTCTGGTTGCGTCTGGTGCGTTGTGAATACTTTTGGATTCTGCGTCAGCGAAACGCAGGCCGAAGAATTTAAGCAAGTCATGCCCAACATTGACTGCGACGATGACGATTCGAACGACGATGACAAGGCCCCCGGTCCTGCCGCCGATGACGATACGGCTCCGGGACCCTTGTGGGAATGCTTGGAAGCCCCGGACGAAGAATCCTGTGGTGAAAGCTGCGTTTGGTGTGACACCAAGGGAGGCTTTGGCGTTTGCTTGACACCCGAAGGTGCCGAAATGGCCAAAGATTCGTACTGGTTCACGTGCAAGTCCATTAAACTAGATGCATGGACTTCGGGGGCGTCCATCGATGATGGTTCCGATGATGTCAGTGGAGATGACGATGATGATGATGAAGAAGCAGACTACGAGGATGAAGAAGCTGACTACGAGGATGAAGAAGCTGACTACGAGGATGAAGAAGTTGACAATGAAGAAGCTGAACCAGAACAAGAGGAAGACAACTTGAATGAGTTTGTCGTGGACACTAACTGTGTCACAGCTGGCGTCTTCTTGGATCCAAAGGATGATGATGCTACATCGGAAGCTGCCTGCTTTGCTGCCAAGGATGTGTCAGGAAATCCATGTGAATTCTGTTCCATTGCAGGATCTCCCTTCCGCCTTTGTTTGAGCGAACCACAGGCTCAGGTTGCCGAATACGTCGGTGCTGTCTGCACTGGTTCGGACGAGTCGTTTGAACCTGAAGACTTTGATGATTCCTGCATAGCTCACATGCACGCGGATGCTAATTTGAGTAAGGAAGGATGTTGGAGTCACCAAGATTTGGATGGCAACGGCTGCGAATGGTGTAACGTCATGGGCGTTGAACTTTGTTTGGGAGGCGTACAGGCTGAATTGGTCGAACATTGGGGTGCCACCTGCGTCATGGACCACGAGGAACACGACATGGCCACGGAAGCCATTGCCCAGCACCGCGCCTACCTCGAAGCCGAGGCTCAGGCTCGTAGAGCTCAACAACCCGAGGCAACGACCGATGAAGAGGAAGAGTTGGATCTTTCCACTCTTTGGTTGACTTCGGATCCATCGTGTATGGTCACTACCTTGCGTACAACTGATGGAAGTGATCCCGAATTCTCTTGTGCTCAGGCCAACGATTCCCAAGGCAATCCTTGCAACTGGTGTGAAATTGGAACATCTTTTAACATGTGTCTCAACGAGGAACAGGCCATTATTGCCGAGTACATGGGCCTGGCTTGCGATCAACGCAAGAAGGATGGAACATTTGGAGACGATGTGGATGATTTCGATCCCAGCTGTATAATGGCCATGCAAAATGGTCCAGATAAGGCCACTTGCGTCGCTGCTTCCGATGCCGAGGGCAATAAATGCGAATGGTGTTCTTGGAATTCCTTCAATGCTTGCTTGGCCCCTGAACAAGCTGGTATGGTCGAACCTTTCGGGGTGACCTGTGACAAGACGGCTTTGCGTGCACCTGGAATTCCTGCGGAAAAGATGGTTAAGGTTGAAGATATCGATACATCGTGCCTGGTGAACATGGACGAACCAACTTGCGAAGCTAGCAAGGACGCTGTTGCCAACAAATCGTGCGAATGGTGCACACTCGGTTCATTGGGCATCAGCGGATGTATGTCTGGGGATCAAGCTGCGATGGCCAAACCGCTGGGCGTGACATGTGGCGGTGTTGCTCCCGTGAAACCTACAGATGAAGACGAAGAGGTACCGTTCCTGTACGATTTGCCCGATGATTTCTGGTCGTGTTTATCACAAAGCAGCGGTGTCGACAATTGTGGCGAAACTTGCACATGGTGCAATGTCAAGGGATCTTCGACGGCTGGATTCTGTCTGTCGGATCCTATTGCCGATATTATTACTCACTTTTCCGATGACAAGTACTTGGATTGTACGGAGCCCGACGATAGCGAGGAAGAGGAGGAGCGGGAGCAGAATTTTGGCGATGTCATTGTTGATGCTCTTGACCACAGTATTGCTTAGAGAATTGGGCAACTATTTAATTGTAAACGCGTATCGTGATTCTTTCGCTGCGGCTCTCATGCCAACAAGGTGACCTCTAGAATATTGAACATTAAAATGATTTATGGATATTATCTATTTCAAATACTCTCTGAGTACGAATTTACGGACCGTGAATACATATTGTGTTTGTTCTTTTATTATCGTTGATTGTTGTTCTCTCGTATTGCTTACAGTACTTTCGTAAATGATTGGAAGTGACGGGACTACTAGTAGTAGCGCATGCGGCCGGACCATGCTGTTTGTGTTGCTCACTTAGTATGTCTCTTTCAATTAAGTTTGCCGCGAACTTTAGGGCAACAGGTGGGACAGAAGTTGATTAATGAGCTTACCTTCCGTCTGGAAAAACTATCTTCTGTTACTGTTAGTTGGTAGTTTCCGCTTCAATAGATTTGAGTCAAGGCGGGTCTAAATCTTCGTCTGTCTGCTCTTCACAAAGATATCATAATTTTTCGTGACATCACGATCATAGATCATAACAAAGGCGTTCTGCACTTCAACAAGAAGTTCAGAGTTCAGAAGAAGCCTGCAGAGTGCAGAGAGTTGAGAGAAGTTGAATAACGAAGAGTTGGCAGGAATTGCATTTATCTGATAGGATGCCTGTGGATTTTCCTTCATCAAAATCCTCCAGAGGTAAGCAGCGAGAGGACGCCATTGCCAACTTAATCCAAGCCTACCAAGAGCAATACAATTCCTCCACTTCCTTCTCCTTTTTCGTGAGCCCCTTGATATCGTTTGTGGCGACGGATGAATATGGCAGTATTGCAGTCCATGCACGCGAGGATATCCCTCCCAATACACTCCTCTTACAGATGCCTAAAAAGACGCGAGTGACAACTTACAGTCGAGACAAGGTGCTGCAAAAGCTATTAAAGGATTTGGAAATATCATATCAGCAACATGCCGATGATGTAATAACCACAAATGTTCCTGGGGAAATGAGTAAATTGCAAGGTATTATTGAATACGGAGAACTAGCTCTGGCGGTAGTCCTGATGCATGCACTTGCCAAAAGTGCCAATGCAGATGATAATGTCAAGAAAGAAGAATCTATATTATACAAGGTGCTGCAAACATGGCCAACCCTAGAAGAATTAAGGGGGTGCTGTTCTATTTGGGAACCCTCTAGGGATCGAGAAAATTCTGAACAACTATCGGCGTGGGATCTCTTGCAAGGAACCTATACAGTGGAAATGCTGAGATTGACCTACACAGCCCACAAATTTTTACTACAAACTATTGTGCAGCCTGTTTTGGAGCGACATGCGCTTGCGGAATTATTTGCGACAACAAACGACACAAATGGTGTCAAACCTTCTATAAGCGACGCATACTGGCACGCCAGCTACTTGGTACGATCCAGGGCCTACGAAGATTCATTACCACAAAAAAGTAATAAAAGTCAACAAAAAAGACCAAACATGATGCCTCTTGTCGATTTAATCAATGGATTGGCTACGTCTTGTGCCAGTCTAGGAAAGGTCAATGTGTACGTCGACCATTCGGCCAAAGACGGAATGACTACAGTTACAAGTCTTGGGCCATCTTTTAACTGTAAGGACTCTAACGAATCTTCTGCTATAAAAGCGGGAACTGAATTGATTGTTTCGTACGGAGATCATTCTGTCACTGGTTTTATTTCAAGATACGGTTGTTGTCCGCAAGAAATGGTGGCGTGCTTTGAACATGTAACAGATGATGTTTTGCTGCGACTTCCTCGATCCCTGGGACCACCTGATCGATTGCAAGTCTGGGCTTGCCAGGAAATGGGATATCCTTCCACATCGGATGCTGTGGAACAGTACAAGTGTTTTCTACCGCATAGTTCATTGGCCCCCTTTTCCGACCAGATGCAAGCCAATACATTTGTGTTATTTGGAGGAAAAGACGGAGGTGGGTTGTTTTCTGAAGGAGATATCTTACAAACCTACTACCGACAAATTCCACAATTGGCAGTGCTCTGTCAATATCTCGAAATGTGCCATATGGCATCCGAGCAAGAAGTTATTTGTGCTGTCAATACGCAACAATTAAGAGTAGAAGGTGCCATGGAATTGCACGTCTCCCATATGCTCCAGTTGGCAGTGGATCACACAATAACTGATCGAACGGATCTAAATTCTAGTGTAAACCAGTTGGATTCAGAAAACGCCAATGCTGACACGACACCACTAGATCTTGTAACAGCCTACCGTGCACGCATCTTTCAAAGAGATGCGTTGGCCCAATGGCGACACGCCTTTTCCCAAAGACATGGATTTCCCTCGGAACATACCGAAACGGCCTACTATGGCAAATACATGGAAGGACAGTTCAAAGATCATTTTTGGTTGCCCAAGCTGCCAAAGGCTACTGCACCAGAATGTCTACTATCGAGTGGTGGTTGTCGATTTTGTGGCCGGACAGTCAAGTTACTGTCTTGTGGGAAATGTGGAATAATGAAGTACTGCAGCAAGGACCATCAGAAAGCTGACTGGAAGTACCACAAGAAGCTATGCGATCCAAATTTGGCAGCCAAAACTTGCAATTGACCATTGCCTGATTTTGACCAAAGTTGTAGTAATACTGGCTACACATAGTTGTGTCCTACTATCTCGAGGGGCGTTATTCCAAGTATTGTTGCCTTGGAGAAAGCTGGCGAAACCTAAACGCTAACGCACTTAGAATTACCGAGTCTCTACTACGAATAGTAGACTACTGTACTACTAATATGAACTGCATGCCACAAATGCTGATGAATGGGCAATTATTGTTATTGTTGTTTGCATGATTTCATAGTTTATAGCAATCAGTATCAGTGAATCTAGCAGGAAGGACCATACAATCATGACAGCACCGCTTCCCGTCTGCTCAGCGAAGTTAAGCATGATCTGGATTTGTTAGTACTACGGTGGGGGACAACCATGTGGCAGCTGGCTTCCATTGTTGTCGGTGGTAGACGAAGGCTTGTGGGTGTAGGTGTAGATGTGGTAGTAGGTGTAGTAGTGGATCCATGAAGCATGGAAACAAGGCGCAAGTAGTGTGGAAGCGAGGAGGTCCTCCTCCTGTAGATGAGAAGCAAGTTAAATTGGTTTCTGTCCGGTGTGTAGCCGGCCATGAGGAAAGTCTCCAAGGCTTTGTGGTTGATCCATTTGATG
>Ga0100392_1001322_pt1 | contig 22970 bp, 19 predicted proteins | sample CryGeymeta201516_FD_81548 | JGI IMG/M metagenome (GOLD analysis project Ga0100392, IMG submission 81548) | Groundwater microbial communities from Crystal Geyser aquifers in Utah, USA - Crystal Geyser metaG 2015-16 | ecosystem: Environmental > Aquatic > Deep subsurface > Groundwater | place: USA... | reverse complement strand
TCTAACTGGACAGGTAGCTCAGAATTTGCATCGTACATCCAATCAATGTGATAAGATTTGGTCGTCACCTCCGGATTGTCACTATCTTGCCGAAACAATGACAACCCTGTCAACTCGACTCGATCGGTGATCCACTCATTGATGACACACATGAGCTCATTCATCATTTCAATAGTTGGTTCCACCAGTGTTCTGCCAGCCTCAAATCCAATGTCCAAAATAAAATATATAAATTCTCCCGTGTCTACTATTTCGTCTTCTGTTTGACGAGATTGTCCATTGTCGACTCTACCACCAAAAACATTCCCGTCTTCTACTATTACTGTTTGCAGTAGTCGAGGGGATTCAGTGACGCGTTGTTCGGCTGTCCAACGAGTTGGAAAACCCGACTGCTGGGGTGTCATCGTAGGTGCGAGAGCACTAACAATGGCGGGAATGTCTTCGTCGTCGTGGTTTGCCGAGGAAATAGAACTCCTCCCTGCCTCTGCGAAACTTCCCATTGCTAATCCTAGTAGTAGCATTGCAAGCATTGGTGGTAGTCGTATTCTGGAAACCATGTTGTCGTGTCTGCGAAAGATCATGATGCATTTTTTGTGGTTGTTGTCTCGTAACGACAACATGGTCTCGCTCTACTATCGTGTTCTGGGTCTAGTTGCTGTTGGCAGTCGTCGTCGTCCTCGTGTGTGTGTGTGTTGTCGTCGTCGTCGTCGTCGTCGTCTTACCAAGGCGTTTGTCAGCTTTATGGAGGCAGAAGACACGGAGTTGTGAAAAAGTTTTTCCTCAAAGGAGGTTGACGAAAATAACATACTACTAGACCTACTAGTAGAGTATTATTATCATTATCATCACTAACATTAGGCTGGTTACCAGGTAGCTACTACTAGCTAGTTAGTAGTAGTACCACTGGCTGTAGAAGTGGGTTTTTGCCATCGAGATGACCGTGATCAAAAAATAGTCTTTAATGCTTTGAAAATAGCTGTTTAAAAATTTAAGTGCCCGGGTCACCTCTCAATGACTTCAAAAACAACGAACCCGCCCTCTCGATCGATCCGACAAAAAAATAAAAACACCACACCCCAACAGATAAGTAGACTACTAGTCTACTACTACTAGCTAGTACAGTCGTTTAGTATCATCCCAATTCCAAACTCTAGAGTATCCAACTATTCTTGTACAGAACACTTTACAACAGTACCAACAGCGCCCTGAAAAGAGTGACAAGATAGATTCGTTGTCGGCCAAGGAAGCTGCTACTGTACGAAATACTACAGTTGTTATAATAGTACAGTACTTGATTCAGTTCGAAGGTTAACTCCGAAGCAGTCGTTTTCAAAAAGCCGAGACGAGAGGCAGCAGATCCATCGTTTTTCATCGCATTCCATCTGAAGTAGTATTTTGGTTGCTGAGAAATTTTCCACTCTGTCGTTCGTCGTGCTACTGTACAAGTAAGGTGCTTTATCAATATAATATAATATAATATAATATAATATATTGCATCATACGAAAGCAATTATCAGTGGCCTGTGAAGAAGGCGAAAACATACCGTCACCATGGAGCGATATCAAAAAATGGAAAAGATCGGGGAGGGAACTTACGGTGTCGTATATAAGGCCAAAGATCGAGTGACGGGAGAGATTATTGCCTTGAAAAAGATCCGACTGGAAGCAGAGGATGAGGGAATCCCCTCGACGGCCATTCGAGAGATATCCTTATTGAAAGAATTGCAGCATCCCAATATTGTTCGATTGTACGATGTTGTGCATACCGAACGAAAGCTGACGCTGGTGTTTGAGTTTCTAGACCAAGATTTGAAAAAGTACTTGGATGTGTGCGATTCTGGATTGGACTTGCCCATATTAAAGTCATTTCTGTATCAACTCCTAACGGGTGTTGCCTACTGTCACCATCATCGAGTGCTGCATCGAGATCTCAAACCACCCAACTTGCTCATCAATCGAGAAGGACAGCTAAAACTGGCTGATTTTGGTCTTGCTCGAGCTTTTGGTATCCCGGTGAGATCCTACACGCACGAAGTTGTAACATTGTGGTACAGAGCACCAGATGTCTTGATGGGAAGTCGCAAGTACTCGACTCCGGTAGATATCTGGTCGGTAGGGTGCATCTTTGCCGAGATGGCCAATGGCAGGTAAGCGCAAGTTGAAAGAAATGTGCTGTTCCGGGAAAATTCTCCTGTAGTTATTTTGTGACAAGCTGTGAAAGGGACATGGAGTGCTCATCTGCTATTGCTATTTTTTGTGCATTTGTTTTTGCTTTTTCCCTTTGTCGTGCAGACCATTGGTGGCAGGAACGTCGGAATCGGACCAACTAGACAAGATCTTCCGCCTTTTAGGGACTCCTACTCTTCAAGACTACCCAGGTATTGTAGATTTACCAGAATATTCCACGGACTTGCCTCCTTATCCTCCGCCGATGGGTGGCCTGGCCTCTCTCGTGTCAGGGCTAGATACGGAGGGAATTGACTTGCTCGGGATGATGCTGCAGTATGATCCCGCGCGTCGAATCACAGCTCAAGCAGCACTAGAACACCCATTCTTCTTTGATATGACTGGTAGAACAAGATAAAAATATGGCATATTTAAAAGGACTAATAGTAAAGATTGCAAAATCTAGTAAAACAACAACCTGCTGGGCACTAAAGAAGTGCAAAAATATTCTAAATTGTTTAATGAATCATTAACTAATATACAAGAAATAATAATCATATATTTTGTAAGCATTAGTCAAGCGAGTGGCTGTCTTGACGCTGCAAAAGGGATGATGTTTCTGAATCGGTGCCACTGCGGGCTATATTCGAGTTGTTGCTGCTGCTGGTAGCGTCGTTCCTGCTGGAAAATCGGAGCGTAAATGGACCATCCGCCCAAGGATTTTGGTCTACTTGCATGAACACGACTTGAGATCCAGCGCAATTGTTGTTGTTGTTGGAAATACTGATCGAGTCGTACGATGGATTGAAGCTTGCAGTGGCTAGTGCTGTCGAGTTCATAGCTGCGGTGTCTCCTGCCGTGGAGGTAGTTGCGGCAGCGACAGTAGCAGCCGAAGATGCGGATCGTGCTGAATCCACTATTGTTCGTTTTCGCGTTGTCTTTCCAACATCTTGACGGCATACAGGACATATGCAGGGATTTCCAACTCCTGAGTGAGCGAATGTTTTCCAGCAAGTTTCACAAAAAATGTGCCCGCATCGCAGCATTTTAATTTTTCGACCATCACATCCAACCAAGGGGATTCCGTAACTGTCCACTCTTCGCATACCACTACTCGCGGGTTTCTTTTGATCCTCTATTGGCGAAGACTCAACATCTTCACTACTGTGTTGCGATGATTGGTCGATGTCCTCGACGTCGAAGGGTTCCAGACAAATAGGACAATTTCTTGTGTTGTATTTTTTCTGCAACAAACGGGCCTTCTCTTTGTCGATCCCAGAGAGCTTGCTTCTTGCTTCTGCATACTGCCATCGCTTGCGTCGATCACGATATTCCCCCCACGCCCCGAAAAAGAACGTGAACATGGCAAAAGCAATCACGACCCCAAATCTAGATATAAAGTCATGAAAACGATCTGACATCGTTGGTGGACCTGCTTCCAGCATCTCTGAGAGGTCATCGATAGATTTCAAAAGCGCATTTCCGTAGTCACGATGACGCAAATAAGGTTTCATGTTTGCGACGATATGCTCCAGTCGCCACCACGGTAGTATGGAAGCTATAGCGCTTCCTGTCGAAATGAAACACACTCTGTCTTGGATGGACAAAAAAATCAAAATACCATAATCACCGTTGGCTCTACGGCACAAGATGGGATCAGCATTTTCGTTTTCGTAGCAATCTTCGCTATTTCCCAGCCACCAGGCATCGTGGAGAGCTCTCGCAAATATTTGTGCAGCATCATTTACCATGTCATCTTCGTCTTCGTAGACGTAATACGAGCCTTCTCGAAGGACAGCTGGTAAGTTCATCTATGGATGCCATGATTCGTGTATCGAGTAATGGTGAGATTTGATCCATTCAGCGGCATCCGACACTCAGCCGCAACAGCGGGGAAAAGGGACAGTATACGTACCTTACGAACAGTAGCAACCGCAAGTTCAATCCCTGGTTTATTTTGGTTTTCTCCTACAAACGGGTCATCCTCGCGACCGCCTTCAGCAACCCTATCAGACGTTCGGTTCGTGTTTTCCTTCCTTTGTTCCGACACGCCACGAGCTGCGAATTTACCATTATTTTTACCCAGACTTCCTACACCGACATCCCAATCGGGCTGCGAGAAGAAATCTGAAAAATTGTTCAAAGCAAAAGCCAATTGCTCCATAAACATGCCACCCAACATCCAGTCGGGATCGCAAAGTCGCAACAGCTCTAGACCATTGTCGTCGTCATCTGGAACGGATTGATCCTTGGTTGTTGTTTGGTTTTTCGGTATGACCGGTGGAGTCCCGTACTGGTTTATCTGTTTCCGAATGGCCTGCTGTTCTTCGGGAAGAAAGGCAATGGAACACCTGACCGGATCGGTGAGTGGATTGGGATACATGTCGGGCGTCCAACCGTATATTTGTGGATTATCGGAGATATCTTCTCCATCCGGGCGAGATTGTGCCGACAATTGATCGTCCTGGCTGTTCTGGTCGTTTGCATCATCGTTGTCGGCGTCGTTGGTGTTTGTCTTTGCGTCATCGTCTTCTTTGTTGTTGTGACTGCTGTGCGATGGTCTTTTGGGTATCCTGGCATGAGACATGATTACAGGTGGATGTCGAAACAACGTTTTGGATCCGTACTCTGTGCCGTGTTCAAGAGCAGTAGAGACAGTGCTGCTGCTTCGGCTACTAATGTTATCATGCGTAAGCTCTTCTCTGTGTTTCTGATCAGTGTCCAATACATCCCACTGAAAGTAGGCAAAATTCCCCGATGTGCCATGTAGACTACTATAGCTTTTGCTTTTGCTAATGATATGGCTGATCCGGTTATCGCTCAGACTGTGAGATTTGTATTGGGACCTGTCTTCCAGTGCAATGCCCAATATCCACAACACCACGGCCAGTGATACAGTAACAAGTGTGGGAGAAGGCATCCATCTCCTTCGCCGTAAGAGAATGCGTTCTCTCTCTGGAATGGTATTCCGGTGAAATAAGGGTTGTTGTTCTTCTTCTTCTGCTGCTGTGTATGGTTCTAGCGGAAAATCTGGCCACCGCCTCCGTTGATAGGATTCGTATACTACATGGATTGGATTTAAATAGGACCTTGTCATGGTGCTTAATACATGCTTTATTAGAGTTGAGGAAGTATATAGGACAAAAGTGAAGAGCAGATGTTGATGTGTTTGATGTGTTTGTAATTTGTAAGAATGCCTAATGCCTAATGCTCTGTGTGTTGTCGTGGAATATTAAGTTGATGGTTTGTGTACTGTAGTGAGGTTTTCTTTGCTCTGAGATTGAATACACTAATTATAATAAGGGCAGCACTTCGCTTCTCTTTTGCAAACCTGTTGGTCGGATTGTCACTTAATTTCGGAAGTCGAAGAATAGGTTTGTTGTGATTGATTGATTGACTACTACTAGTATGATGGCAATGCACTTCGCTGTACTATTACGTACATACCACTCCTACGTACGGGGTGTTATTAACGTCGATGAATTTTCTGAAGCCTTCTTGCTTCTCATTACCGCCACTTACCTGGTACTACGACTACTACTAGTAGGTACCTGATAGTAGTCTACTACTAGTACGAGTAGTAGGTATTACCAGGCAGGTAGAGGTACCAGTACTATAACAAGGACTAGTAGTACTAGAGTAGCTACTACTACTACTAGCTACTCTACTACTACTACTGTAGCTATTAGACAAGAGTAGACTACTACTACTACTACTAGCTACTGTGTAGCTAGTACTCTACTAGCTAGAGTACTCTTTATTAGTGGTAACTCTACTATTTTAGTTGAGCAGCCAAACAACTACACCAGCCACTGATTAAAAAGGGTTCGGGTTCGTATTCGAATTAAGCCATCATTTAAACTCATAACCTCTTCTGCAGCATTCTTCTGCTCCTTCCTCCACATTATTCAACATTAAAACTCCCAAGCAAGAATCACAACAAACAACAAACAGCAGCAACAACAATAAATAATTCATCTTGTTCTTCATTTTAGAATGTTTGTATTGTACCCCAACGGAAAGGAAGGAGCTTCAGGAGGAAGTGGCAACCAAAAAATATCGTTTCTCAAACTAGGATTGTATTTTGGAGGTATCCGACTGGCGTACATGTTCTTTGCGGCAAGGGAAGAAAAAGTTGCCATTCAGAATTAAAATAATAATAATAATAATAATAGATAGGAGTATTATTTTTCCTTGATATCTCAGGGAATCAATTTTTTGGGGTTTTGTTGTTGTTGTTGTGGGATTTATAGAGCAAGTGGGACATAACCATGGTACTCACAGAGGAACAGCAGGAGAGGATCCGGAAGAGTAGGGAGCGGGCACTGGAAATCCAGAAGCGTCGCCGCAGGGAGGAACAACAACATCTACAAGCACAAGAACAAGTACAGGAGGAGAATGGTACTTCGATTCAGAAAAAGCGAAGCGGAGGAGATCATAGTAAGGAAGAAGAAGAAGAAAAAGAAAAGCGTGCGAAATTGGACGTGGAAACAAACAAGGAGACTGACAAAGTTGCACAAGTGGAGGAGGAAGACGTTGATAGCGATCTAGAAGCGTTTGAAGAGGGAGCGTCTGATTTTGTTACCAAACAGGAAGCCAAAAAGATGTACTGTCTCCCAGACGGGACGCTTCAATGTTGCAAAGTGGTAGCGGAAAAAGATAATCCTCACCATAGAGGATTTGCCAAAATGAAACTGTACTCTCGAAAGGAAATCAGACGAAGGGCTAGAAAACGATACGGTGGAAAAGAAGGATTGATAGCGGAACGAAGAAAGCGCGAAGACGAGCGCTTTAAGAATGACATTGAAAAAACCAAAAATATATTCGGAAAGTAGAAAAAGAACTATAGGTGCTTTAATGCTTCAATCGTGTGTTATGCGTAGTGCGTAGGCAGGCAGGTAGTATGTTTTTTTGTTTTTCAGGCGCACCACGACGTATACCTTTTTTAATTACAGATCGAAATTTCAATCCACACAGAAGACTCCATCGGCACAAGCAAATTGTAGAATCGCAAATGTTTATTCCATGACACTCTTTCCACTGGGATACAGTTTGCCCAAAATGGCCTGTCGCTTCAGTACCTCCAATTGTTCTTTTCCGTAGTTAATAGCTGCAGTTGCTTCCTCCCTATAAGTAGCATGGTTTGAGACGCATGGTTTGAAAACGATAAAAATGGATTATGCAGGTGTAAGCATCGACCCCTTTGGCTGCACATGATGTACGTGCATTCCCGAAAGCAACACACGCATGAACGCACCCTTGCAGCGATTTGCCCTGTCGAAATCCGTCTCGAACTTTCCGAATCGCATAGCTCCTGAAATTGTAATCCGTCATGTGTCTAGCCTCTCGGCCAAGCGCTCGGTACAAAGATGCGGCAGCAGACTTTGGCATGGTGGTAGTTGATGTGTGTAGGCTCGTTAACTGATTTTTTGCGAAGAAGTAAGATAATTACTACTCGAGTACTACTTGTACTTGCTCGTTGCTCGTAGCTGTAGTCTAGTAGAGCCTAGACCTAGTCAAAATCTTTCGATCTCTCATGAATCAGTATGACGTAATAAGACTCGAACCCTAACATTTTTATGTCAACGAATACAGTAAAACTAGCTAGTACTAGTAGGTCTAGCTAGTAGTAGTCTACTACTACTAGTAGAGTCCTGACTCAAGCTAGTAGTCTAGTAGAGTACTGTAGATACGTAGATACATTCCATTGTTTTCGCAGTTCCCTATAATTGAAGCTCCGGCAAATACAGAGTTGGCACCGCGAAGTACTGGTACATCAATGCAAGATTCACAATAATAAGCGAGAAACTGTTTTCTACTAGGGATACTATAAACACTTTATTTGGCACGGTTGATGGGAGGTGGAGGAAAACGATCTCTCTACTGCGTTTCCAGCTTTGTTGCCAGTGTGTACCTAACCATCGGGTAGCGCTCGTGCCATGCACTTTGTGTCTGGCAAAGGTTTTACATACAGAATGAGTGGTCACTAGCATAGCCTTTTTACGAGCGGCTGCGTGGATTCTAGGGAGAACAATCTGCTTATGAATTGTTGCTGCGCCTGCCTTTTCCTGTTCTATAAAACATCGATGTCATGAGGAAGTCACCTTTTCTGGAGTCATAAAAACAAAAACGAAAACGAAAAAAATCCAAAGCTTATTATAGATCTTGTTTTTATTCTGTCGATGTATCTTTCACAGCATCGACGTACATATCTACCAGAACCCCCAACAGCAATTGAAACATTTTCGGATCACGACCCTTCGCCTTGTCGAGCGCTATTCCCAATAGTAGTTCTTTGGGCATGGTCGATCGTTCTCCTTCAGAACTACCGTGAAAGGATCGTATTCGCTCCATCAAGGTTCTGGCATACACTCCAAGCATGGCATCGTCTCGATTCCCCAACAAAGTGGAAATCTTAAATTCTGTTTGTCGTGGATTAATGTCACTGGTTTCCGCTTCACATAAAATGTACGTTCCAATTTTACATTCCAATTGACTCATACCAACAAAAATACGATCGGCAAAGATCTGAATCCAGGCATCCGTATTCACGTTCAGGACCGTAAACGATCTTGTCAAAACTTGCGGTAGCGTAGAGTCGAGAGGAATGGGATGATGAGAGGTAGTGGCAGTGGCAGTTGTTGTGTCCGTGGTTGTAGTTGTGGTTGTGGTGCTAGTGCTGTCGATATTATTCATTGTTTTAACCTTTTCTTGATCTTAGTTCGTCCCGTGTTCTTTGTATTATTGTATTATTATTTAGACAGGATGCATCAAATAATAATATCAAATTGCTACTGTTAGTCTACTCGAAGTAAGAATAGCTGACGGACCTTAATAAAGATGTGAGGAGCAACGAGCGAGCAACAATTTTTTGTGCTTCATTTTATGCATCAATAATGTTCGAGTTGTTGTTGAAAACGAAAGCTCATTACCTAATCAGCAAAATCTTGGAAGAAAAGATTTCATGTTTGTTTTGACTTTGCTTGTAATTCCTTTTCATTATGGGGAAAATAAGATCCTCCGCCAAGGTTTTGCAATAATTAATACTACTAGTAGTAGTTAATAATAGCTCCCAGAGGATAGGCAATCATCAGGCAATCATGTCCTCGGAAGAAGCCACCAACGATGGTGATCTCAAGCCAGCAGCTGTCAATGTCGACCCAAACACCAACACTACTACAACACAACAAGCTCATTTTACCGCAACGGCAACGGCAACGGCAACCACCACGATGAGCGAAGATACTTTGGATGCCCGTAAATTATTGGTCGTAAGACAATTGACGACACTTTATAAGTTCGATACAGAGGTAGTCGAAAAGGCAATGGAAGAAGTAGGACCCGATCGATCCTTGGTCATCAAGTACATTTTAGATCACGACCTTGCCAAAGATCAAGGTGGCGCGGTCGTACCCAAAGAAGATTGTCCTCACATCCGACAACACGTGAAACTTTCCGTAGATAATTTGCCAGATGTGCGAGAGCACAATGTTTGTACGTACCACCAAGATGAAGAACATGATAGCAATGATGATGGTGGTGGTGGTGGTGGTGGTGGCAACAAGACGAATGGCTCGTCTTGTCCTCCCGGTGAAAATTGGTTGTGTTTGGAGTGCGGTGCCGTTCGTTGTTCTCGGTACGGCAACGGCCATTCTCTGTCTCACTGGAAGAATACGAAACGACAAGAAGGATACGAGGAAGGACACTGCATAGCCGTCAGTTTGGCAGATTTATCCGTGTGGTGTCAGGAATGTGATTCGTACCTGCACGATCCAATCTTGGATCCCCTGCTCCAGAAATTGGAACAGCAAAAATTCCGAGACATTGAGCTGGAACCCAAAAAGAAAAAGCGTCGGCCATGTCATTCATTCGATGAGCAAGACAAAGCTTCCAATTTTGATACCATGCCTGCGGAAGCTGATAATGCTGCTGCTGCTGCCGCCGGTGGTGCAGCTGTCGGACAACACTCGGTGGACGGTCATCAGAAGCAACAACCAAAGGCTGGAGAAGAAGAAGAAGAAGAAGTTGATAATTCAAGTGACGAAAATGATGTAAGTGATGATAATAGTGAAGTAGGTCCGACAATTGCTGCCGTGGCCAATGCCGTGGCTAGAGGAGTGCCCATCGAGCTCATCATGCAAGGACTCGAAGAGGACGAAGAAGATTTGGAATACCCATTTGGTAAACTACCAACATCATTGGAAGAAGTTGCCAATTTTATTCTTTCAGAAAATTGTAAAAACATTTGCATATTGGCGGGAGCAGGAATGAGCGTGTAAGTACAGAATACGACTGATGATGAAAGTGGGCTTCTGCGTCCACTTGAACATTGCTTTTTTTTACTGTTTATCTGGCTGATGTATGCTGTTTACAATGCTGGATATATATACAGGGCTGCTGGCATTCCCGACTTTCGATCAGCGGATGGCCTGTACGCCACGATGAAGCCTGACCTCCTCACTGCGGATCCTATTGAAAGGGAAGCCATTCGCGAGGATCCCACAGTAGCACTCGAGCAAGGCATGTTTCTACAGAATCCACTGCCATGTCTGGAGCTTAATCGAGAATTTATTTTGGGAACACACAATCAGCGATGGAAGGCTACCCTGGCGCATCGTTTTGTCGAACTTCTTCACGCCAAAACTGGCAAACTCGTGAGATTGTACACCCAAAATATCGATGGTCTGGAGGATCAGTGCACACAATTACCACGCGACAAAGTCATTGCCGTTCACGGGTCCATGGATCGAGCTGAATGTGCGAATTGCGGTGAAGAAACTGATTTTGATGAATTCTGTGAAAAAATTCAGACCCAAATTAAGGATCTGTCAGAAAAAGACAAAACGGCTCCCAAGGAGTCTTCGCCCATTACTTGCCACAATTGCGGCCACAGGCACGTCAAACCTGCCATTGTTTTGTTTCGTTCTCCTCTGCCGAGAGAATTTTTTGAGAATGCTCCTCGTGATGTTGCAGATATCGATCTATTTATAGTCATTGGTACGAGCTTGCGCGTTGCTCCAGCGAACAGTCTAGTCTGGAGGGCTCCCAAGACAGCCTTGAGACTCTTTGTTAATCGAGAGCCAGTAGGATGGCATTTGGGCGTATCTTACGGCGACCAAGCCGAAAGAGATTTTTTTGCACAAGGTGACTGCGACAATGTTTTGCTGAATCTCATGTCACATCTTGGATGGCTAGAGGATTTAGAACCTTTATTGAATGAACACAAGTTGCCAGAAAAGAGTGCCGCTCTGTTGAGAGCAAAGCTGGGAAAGGACGACAGAGAAAGCAGCGAAAATGATGATGAGAACGACGGCGACGACTGTGCTGCAGACGAAGCCAAAGCCGGGGAGCAGGAGTGTCTGTAACCTACTGTGCTCTGCTCTCTGCTTCAGTGAGGTTGAAAATTGACGTGGCTTTAGTTGCTACTGGTATAAGACAGTGAATGTAGTAAATCTTGAGTTACTTACTTCCTGGGCCCACACTTACTTGCTTTAGTTGCTAAGATGGTGCAGTACGTATTTTGCTATGGTACGGTATTCTTATCCGGCTTGGAAGGCGATCGATTTTTCGACACGACTTAAAAAGAGAAGTCGGGAATGAATCCTGCTGATCGGTACTACTACTAGCTACTACTAGTAGCTAGCTACTAGTGGTATGACCAGCAATTGAAATGAATATAAAAGGCCTACCAGGTACTGTACCTGGTACTGGTACCTGGTACCAGAAACTGAAATAGCAAAGCGAAGACCCCACGTGGAAACATCTCTTTTTGATTAACTCGCAAGTTAGTAAGTGGTGCTGTTGCTGGAATTTATATATAATTCACTGTCTACTGGTAGGTCTACGAGGAGTAATAAATTGACGAAGTCTATCAACATTACAAGAGTAGCTAGTAGCTACAGTACCTTATCTGAATGAAGAGACACTCTGAAAAGAATGACGGGACAGATCAATTACACTTGAGGAAAAAAATATTGTCCCGGTGTAGCATCTCAACAATTTGCGAGGATGAGAATGACAGTCGCCCCAGCGCAACTTCCTCCTCCAGTAGTAAAGCTGCTTCCAGTCGTACTTCATCAGGTGTTGCTGGAATAAACACGATGAGTGTCACCGAGAAAGTCGGAGAACCGATGCCTCAGATCTTTCTGCAGTCGCCATTCAAACCGTCGGTTCCTTCAGTAACACCATCAACCCTCTCGTGCAATGAAGAAGAGAGTGAAGACGAGGAAGACTCTTCGTTGACCTCCAGTAGCAGTGTGGCATTGAAACCTTCCTGTGTAGTGACTGATGCGGTGAACAATGCAAGAGAGAATCCATTGACACCCGCAATATTAACCAGCCCCACCAGCGAGATCGCCAATGCAAACAAATCCATTCAAAACGATCAGAATGATTTTCGAACTGGTCTTGTGTTTGAGGCAGGCCTCCAACATTTCGATCGACACAGTCGCATGCACAAGGAGCGGCCCGTACGAGTGACTAGCATCATGGAGGCCCTTAAGAAAAATGGAATTTATGCTAGGTCTATCGTGATGGGAGAAGAAGACGAAGAAGAAGAGGAAGGATCAGATAGCTCTAGTAGTGCTACCACTGCTACGGAGGACAAGCGAACCACCGCGGCAGCAGCTTTTTTAGAAGATGACGACTATCTTCGAGTTCATCTTCCAGGTTACATGAAGCGGTATGTTTGATACTAAATGTGTTTCGTTCGGAAGTGTTTCTCCGTGCCAGTACACACCACACCGTGCTCACTCGTTACTGCTTTTGTTGCAACTGAACAGCCTGGACAAACTCTTTGATTGCAACTGCTGCAGGGAGGAACACCTGGACAGAGAAGCAGAACAATTCAATTCAATTTACTTTTCCAAAAATTCCTTTATAGAAGCAAAAAAAGCCGCTACATCCTTGTGTTCTCTCGTGGAAAATGTCGTGCAAAAGGATCTCGACCATGGATTTGCGGTCATTCGTCCGCCAGGACATCACGCAGAGCCTGGTCTTGCTGGTGGGTATTGTATCATCAACAATGTTGCTGTGGCTGCAGCCTATGCCCGAGCCAAACTGGGTGTCGAGAAAATTATGATTGTGGATTGGGACGTCCATCACGGAAATGGTACACAGAGTATCTTTTTGAATGACCCAAACGTTTTGTATTTTTCGGTACATCGTTGGCACGGTGGCAATTTCTTTCCCTTTTTGTCAAATGGAGGACCTGCGACTGTAGGAATGGGTGACGGTGTCGGCAAGAATATCAATGTAGGTTGGACTTCGAGAGGTATGGGCGACGATGAATATCTGGCGGTGTGGGATTGTCTCCTGATGCCAGTCGCACGTGAATTTCAACCGGAGCTCATCCTCGTGTCAGCGGGATTCGACGCGGCCGACGGAGATTTGGGTGAGTGTCACATAACTCCGGAATGCTACGGCCGATTGACCCGGAGTCTCATGACCCTCGAAACTCCCATTGTTTGTTCTTTGGAGGGTGGTTATGTCCGAAGCATCTTGGGAAGGTGCGTGTCGAGTGTCGTAACAGCCTTGTTGGATCGCAACAGTGCTGAACAAAGCAAAGTGGAAGACGATGAAGACTGTCGCGAACGAGGCGGTACAGATGTACTGGATACAATCCACGAGACGGCAGCGACGAACATCCGGGCGACCGTGGCAGCCCACAAGTCGCATTGGAAGTGTCTTGCCGATGAGTGATTCGAGAGCGCTCATTTTTACTTTAGGTGTAGGGGTAGGGTAGAGTAGGGATGAACAGTGAAAATGATGTAGAAGTAAATTATTTAGAAAATGATGATAGGTTATCAAACGATTGCTCACTCTATCGCAAAAGTGCTCGCCTTCCAATTCCTTCGGATAAGCCTGATGATATCTACAAGAACTCATCGTCAGGATCGGGATTCTTCTGCTGCTTGATGGGAGTAGCATGTTTGATAAACAAGTTCTGGCTAAGTGTTGGATCTTGAATCATTTGTTCGTGAATGTATAGAGGCTTTCCCTTGGCAAAGAAGCTACAAAATGGACGAATAGTGCCTCGAGGGACTCCCTCAATATCGATTTCGGGATCGAAGACGTGGTCAACCTTAGTGGCAAAGACACTCCGGGTTGTTGCCTTTAATAGAAAGTTTCCGTTGGCTGTTTCTGCTGATGTTTTTGTCTTCGTATCTTCTTCTTTATCGCTTGAAGCTTCTTCGCCGTCATCATTTTTTGAAAAGCTACATTGACGAATCGGAATGCGTTCAAGTTTGTAGACATAGGGTGCAAAAATGTATTGTAACCCCAATGTGGATCCAATGGATCCAGCTATTGTGGTTCCCACCATGGCAATGTGAATGCCCGTGTACATATCAATTCCCTTGATGATCATTAAGGTTGGTAACCCTACAGTGCTTAACACAGCCGAAGATAAGGAAAACATTTTCAGTGTCGTAATTAGTCTGGCTATGGGTCCTTCGTACAGTAATTCTGGGTTTTCAAAATCTGGTTTTGCTGTTGTCATCCATCGTGTTTGGAGAGGTCTAGCATTTCCGGTTGTAACACTAAAGGCTGCAAAGAAACTCGACGAAGCTTTGGCCGAGGAAAGTTTCAGGGCGGAAAACTGCCGACTTCTAGTATTGTTGGAAAGGGCCAAAAGCATTGGCATCACTTGCGATGGCCGCTCAAGCTTTGTATGGCTGCTGATGGAAATCTTGGAGATTAATCTTAGCGTCATGGCTGCTTGTTTGTGTTGCATCAAAGGAAAAGGTGATGTACAAGAGGTGTAGTAAACTGTACGTAAACTAAAGAGCGCAGCAATGATGACAAAAAATAATTATTCCTGAGATGATTATTATTTTTTGATCTACTGCGAATTAATAGATAAATACACTGATAAGATTCGTGGTCTTGAACGAGCTGAATTTTATTTATTTTATTATTACGGGTTTAATTTTTCCCAATGACTACTACTACAGTGGCGCCTTCCTAATAAAAGCTTTCTCTTGTACCTTGTACTGATACTTTCTATCCTTTCATTACTAGTATGTTGCAAACCTCATCGTAGCGATGATGGCGTTGGCGCACGCTGCTTTTGAAAGCCATTATTTCTGAGTCCTAGTAAGCTCTTGCACGCATGATTATAATAATATGAAAGTGTTTAAGTCAGCCATTGCATTGTTCAATTCTACTGTACTTTCGGTGACGATGATGTGCTTTTGTTGACACTGCTGGCATGATGGAATGTTTTTTTTTATTACATATCAGCTCATCGCTATAAGACACGTCCCTTCAACTTTGCCAGCATTATCTGCAGTCAATTGAGATCCGTTGGCCAAGTCTGGAATCGGTAGCGATGATTACAGTAGCCGCTGGGATTTTTCTCCAAGTACCTTTGGTGTTCTTCCTGGGCCGGATAAAATTTCGTGTAGGGCACAATTCCAGTCTGGACCGTTTTTCCTTGATAACTCGTAACTTTCTTTTCGTCGATCGCAGTTTGAAGCTCGGCCATGACCTTGTTGGCAATTTCTTGTTGTTGCATATCCGAACAAAAAATGACCGAAGCGTACTGAGTGCCAACATCATTTCCTTGCCTATTCAGCGTTGTAGGATCATGAAACATAAAGGTAAATTTGATCAATTCTTCAAATGTTTTTTCAGGATCTGTCAAGACGACATTTAACACTTCGACGTGACCTGTCGAGCCCGTACAAACCTCGCGATAAGTTGGATTGGCCTTCGCATTTTCATTGGGACTCATGAAACCGACTTTGGCACTCTCAATGGCACCTGGAAATTTCTTCTGAAAATCCTTGACAATGAATTTTTCGGTACCCCAGTAGCAGCCGGCACCGATGGCGAGTGTCTTGGAGATGGGGGCCATGATAATTGTAGAGTGCGTGCTTTGTAATAATGTGCTGCTTCGAAATTAAGCTGTGGTAATAATTAATAATTCTGTCCTTCTTCGGATGTTGAATTTTTATTATGACTAGGGTCTATTGGAAATACTCGGAAGGAAGAGACTATTTATTTTAAAGGCAGTCCAGTTCTTAGATTCCAAACCCGACGTCCGGCATCGTCTTGCACCTTGCACAGCTCGAGCCGATGAATGAATCATTAAAGAATTTCTGTTTTCACCTTTCTCAAACAAAGATGTGCCTGGGTTAAAATAGTTAAAATCATTAGAGTTTGGGTGAACAAAATTTCCGCACGCCTGCCGAAGCCACTGTTGGCGAGACTCTCTAATTCTTCGGCTTTTCTCAACGCCAGACAAGTTCGAGAGGGAAAATTTATGTGAGCTTGATGCCAAGCAAGGCTGAGAGAAGACTGGATAGAGCGACGCGGCACTACTGTTATCCAATCATCGAATAGTAGTAGTCTACCAGGTATTAGTCAACACGCAGCAACGACATTCGCTTTGTGATTGTTATTATATACAAGGACGCTTTGCATTATCCTGTTTCAGTTACTGTACCCACAAGCAGCAGCAGAGCTACCGGATCTACAATCTACCAGGCCGCTCACCTTCGGATATTATTATTTATTTTTGTGTGTGTGTTCCGTGTTCTGCTAAGACTCAGTTTTTCATTTGCCGGACTTTGGAGAAGCAAGCAGCTGTAACTCCACACAACAAAAACCCGAGATAAAACTCCGGTCAACTTCTGGAGCTAATAAGGCTGAGCATTATTTCAAAAATCGCAGAAATCGGATTGTACATCCATCCAAGTAGGAGTCAACACACTTTTTTATCACCGAAAAAGCAGCTACACAAGTGGGAGTGTACGGACCCAGAAGTTAACCCGAGTCAATCATTCGTTCAGAGCACCGCATACAGACAACAAATCGCAATAAGCAAACTAAAACTACGATGGAAAAGTTGAGACTTAATCGGCGGTACTCTTCGTCGTCACCCAAGCAAGCTGGAGGGCTACCTCCCTTGGGAAATGGCTTTGGTAGCAATAGTCAACATTTCTACGATGATGATGATGATGACGACGAAGATGATGGGAAAGACCATCGTATGACACGACAAACTGAGCGTAGACGCCGTCGTTTTCGCAAGCAAAAAATAGGAGGAAAAACAGACTCGGATAAAAACTTAGGAAGTGAAGCAGGAGATAGCACAGCCAGTCGATCTGCAGAAAAGAAGAAAAATAAGCGCAAGGACAAGAAGGCATTGTTGCCAGACGAAGCGTACGATCCATATGATTCAGATCCTGGCGAATCTTACCGTCAACACTGCATGCGTGTGGGTGGCATGGGGACCAAATCGTGTCTGAAACTTCCAGGCTTTTTGAAACTAAACCAACCAGCTCTTACCAATGGTGAAGTGCAAACAGAAATGACGGCGCCACCTTCGCCAATGACATCGGAACTGGGTGACGTGCTCAGTCAAACTCCAGCATCTTTACCGGCAGATCTTACCCGTGCCCGATACACGCTCCGATCCACCATTACGGACGGCTCCGAAAAGCAGCCTACCGGACCTTCGGTCATGGAGCTGAGGGAATTGCGACCCAACAATGTACATATTAATGTGAGCCATTGGAGCGACCATGGGGCCCGGCAATATATGGAGGATAGGTACGTTTAGAAACTGACATGAAGCACTGTGCCTTTAATTTGCTGCTGACTAACAATGACTATCGCTCCTCTCTACAAACAGATATGTAATTGAAGATTTGGATGCCGTTCAAGTCGAGGTCAGTCCTGTTGCTGTGGGAGCTCATAACACCGAGGGCTCTGTGGAAGTCACCTTTGGTCCTAAACGCAGTCGGCGCTTAACCATGCCTTTGACGTTCTTTGGCGTCTTTGATGGCCACGGTGGAGACAAGGCAGCTCAATATTGTGCCGATTGGCTGACAGCCTATATTCGAAACGAAGAGTCGTATCCCTATGACCTGGGATATGCCATGAAAAATGCCATCACCAGCATCGACGAGGACTTTGTTGCCACTGGGTACCCCGATGGTACAACAGCTTGTACCGTGTCACTGGTGGGGGGGCGTCGAATCGTTTGTGCCAATTGCGGCGACTCTAGAGCCATTGTGGTCCGCAAAGATGGATCTGTCGTCCGATTGAGTCGTGATCACAAACCAGGGATGCCAGACGAGACAAGAAGAATTTCAGAACTCGGTGGTAGAGTCATATACTGGGGTCGATGGCGCGTCGAAGGGCTCCTGGCTGTCTCGAGAAGTATTGGCGATGCCTCGCTTAAGCCCTACATTACAGCGGAACCAGAAGTTTGCGAATACGACGTTGGCAAAGATGATTGGTTTCTCATTTTATCTAGCGATGGTGTATGGGATGTAATGGACAACGAAGAGGCGGCACACGTCGTCATTGCTTCCTCTTGCGCTATGGAAAATGGCAAACTGAAGATTGACCCCAACAGATTCAAGTGGGCAGCCAGAAACCTCTGTGAACACGCCCGATCATGTGGTTCGTCGGACAACTTTTCTGTTCAGGTGGTTGATCTCAAGAGTTGCGGGAATCCAAAATCGCACAGCCGGTATGAACCGTCATAACATTTTACGGGTTATAGTATTTTGTAGTGGATTCATGGGTGAATAGGAGTGACTAGTACTTTCTTGCTGTCTGAATGCTGCACGTATTTGATGGTAGCCTGACTGTAAGATTGGATTGCATCGATTGAAGGACAGTGGACGATTGCATCATTTATAGACTAGGTAAAGCTGGTTTTTCTACGAGTACTCCAAAATCTATGAAGTAGTCTATGTCTATTAGTAGTAGTAGTAGTCTAGTCCAATGGAGCTGAAATATTTTTTCGTCGTTTTGTAGGTAAACATACTCTAAAAGTAGTCAAAAAGTAGACTACTAGCTAGTATTGGTAGACTACTACTACTAGCTAGACAGCTACTCGAGTACGAGTACTAGTAGACAACATTAAGTGCTTTGCTTTCAAGGAAGTTTTTCGTTGGCCAGTAGACGCACATCATCTCGAAATTTCTTTTGGCAAACGCAGTACTACTAGCTACCTACAAGTACTACACCTCTGGTAGCTAGTAGCTACTACTAGCTAGACTACTACTTGTAGGAGGATGAGGTGTTCGATAGACCGAGCAACAACATCAATAATCAAAGCAAAAAACCAATTTGGAATTGCTTACTACATCAAAAATATCTTCTATCTTCGTGTGATTCCACCGCAACAGAAGCAACATCAAAGTATCATGGCACCAGCAAGCAGAGATCCAATGGTAGCTCGTTTGGCAACGATCGAAAACAAGCTTGGTATTGTTCATGGCAAGCCCCGAGTACAACCAGACGAGAACAATGCTGAAAGGAGATTATCCGAGTTGAAAGCCCTCTTCGAGGCCACTACAGATCCAGCCTTTCGCGAGAGCTGTGCCGAATCGAGGAAATTGATGAAAGATCTTGATGCAGGAACAGCCCTTACGCATCAGACCAGCTCCTCGACGACACCTCTCTATTATCGCCGTGCCGAAGTGCTGTCCTCTTCTGCTGATCTTAGACGAGATATGGATCAAATCAGTCAAATGTTAAATTTGCTATTGATAGACCAAGAACCTCGAAAGGAGGGACAAACTTCACTGCGAGAAGAGGAAATCACACAGGCCCCAATTGTAAATATAGTCCCTCCCTCTAATGAGGATGAACGTAGGTTGGATATTCTACAAGCAAACATCGGTGACATGGAGAAACAGGCGAAGAATCTCTGTCATCGTGTAGATGCTCTACTTAAGTGTTATACAGCTCTCATCGCAACTTGTTCGCAAAAAATGGTTTTGGCAGATGAAGAAGTATCTGCGCGGGAACAAAAAAAGTAGAAAAGTGTGAGTTTCAGAGATAGCAGAACGCACGGCACTAAAGAATTTTTGGATTAGCTACTTAAAAAATGATATCGTTTTCCAAAAATTCACAATGACATAAAAATAAATGCGTTATCTGTGTACATTACGTTCTAGCGATTTCAAATACCCAAACTCTTCGGATACAAGTCAATTCTTATGACAAATCATCGCCGTGCCTTGCCATGACGGAATCTCGCTTCACTTTGTAACTTTGAGTTAAAAGTCCATTCGACATGGCAAACGGCTCGATAGTAACGTGGACAGCTCCAATTTGTTCCCACTGGCGGAATCTGGATGTAGCAGCCTTAACATCAGCCTTTAATTTAGCCAAGAGTTCTTTGTTCGATTGCAGCTTGGTAGATACGTCATTCAGAATCTTGGAGTTAGCTTCGCACTCTTCCTTGCTGCACTTCGGATCGTTGACTTTATCGTATGCCTCTTGCAGAGTCTTGGCTTCGGCCTTATCCAAGAACCCTGTTAATCCCAATTCTTCTGGCCTTAAGACCACAATTGCTACAAGACGACGTCCGTCTTGGCCAGTCAACATGATTTGTTCGATCAATGAAGATCCGCTCAAAACAGCATCTTCAATGGGACCAGGTTCGATGTTCTCTCCGTTGGAAAGCACAATTGTATCCTTTGCCCGTCCCGTTAGAATCAAGTCACCTGTCACAGGATTGATGCGACCCACATCACCGGTGTCAAACCATCCAAACTTATCGATTGCTTTGTCAGTGGCCTCGGGGTTCTTGTAGTACCCCTGCATCACCTGAGGCCCGCGAGCCAAAACAACCCCAGGTTCACCATTTGGTAGAGCTGAACGTTCCGTTTCCCCAGCCTTGGCTTCTTGGTCAACGATTCGCAATTCAGTTTTCGCGCATACCTTTCCTGCACATCCAGCCGTAACCAAGTTGGCATCCGCACGACGGAACGTGATTAATGGAGAGCATTCCGTCAACCCGTAGCCTACGCAGATATTCATTCCAACAGTTTCGTAAAATTCCTCAAGAGAACCAGCAAGAGCACTTCCACCGGAGATGATCACTTTGAGCTGTCCACCAAATCCATCTTTCACTTTGCTCCAGACCAATTTCTGTCCAACGGCATTTAGGGGTGCTAACAATGCGACAACAGCCTTCGCGGACGTTTTCTTCAGAAAACTTGGCTGACTGTCTCCCACAACAAGACCCTTGGCAATTTTCTTTTGTTTTGCTGCTGTTGAAGATGTGGCTGTAAAGACTTTCACCAATGTTTTGACCACGGCACTTCCCGAATTAAATTTATCTTTGACTCCAAGTGCAATCTTTTCCAACACACGAGGCACCAACACCATCCATTGTGGCTTGTGAATAGCCATGTCTTTCTTAAAGGTGCGAATCGACGAATAAACAATGCTGCATCCGCGGGTAGCCATCCACAATTCAAAGGTGCGTTCCGTAATATGCCACACTGGAAGAAGGGAAACCATTGTGTCGCCTGGAAGCGGTTCGGCGTCTTCGTAGGACTGCGAAGGGCTCAAGCGATGAGACACTTGATGAATCAAATTCCCGTGAGAAAGCATGACACCTTTTGGCCGACCAGTAGTTCCAGATGTGTACACTGCATGCATTGTAAATGGAGAAAAACGTGGTTGGAAAATATGTAAACAAATACCAAAAACGACGAAAACAAATTCTCATAACGTACCAATAGTGGCAAGATCAGTATTTCCGATTTTAGGACGGCGGTTTTCATCTATGGGATCCGCCTTTTTCAGCAGATCTGCAAATAGCTTGACTTCTACGCCAGCCTCTTCGGCAAGTTTGGCAATCTCCTCGTCTGACTGTTTTTCGCGGTGCATCAAAATCACTGTTTTGACCGGACCATTCGAATCGTTCTTCAATCCCAAACTTTCTAAACCATTTTCTTTGGCATTTTTTATTAATTTATTCAGGAGGCGAGGACCCTGGATGGCTGCAATACCTGCGCTATCCGAATGTTCGTAAATGTACAGGAGTTCATCAACGGGGGCATCCGCTCCGCGAACCGCGGAAGCTCCTCCCGCCATTTGAATACCGTGATCAATCATTAGCCATCGCGCCGAGTTTTCTCCCAGTACAGCAACATTGCTGCCCTTTTTTATTCCTAAATCTGCAAAAACGGTGGCACTCTTTCGCACAATTTCATTCATTTCTGCGAAAGACAATTTGAGCTCTTCGTCGCACAGATGTGAATCAATTAATGCGATTTTTTCTGGACAAATCTTGGCTACCTCTCCCCAAAGCTCGGGACAGCTGGATAAAGTCTCTCGTAGAATGCGAAGTTTGTTAACGATTGGATCCTTGGCATGATCTAGGGTGTTCAGCTGGATGGAGTTGTCGGCCTGGCCGTTTCCAGATCTCCCGAGGGTCTTGGAAGGAAAATCAAAAGGAGCATTCTTTTCTCCGAATAAAACATCTTCCTCTTCTTCGCTTAAACTTGTTTCGGACTCTTTCACTGGCGTTGCTCTCATGAATTCTGAAACAAGGGGAGCCGACGTTCTGGTTGTTGACTTTTGTAAACCGTTGGGGACAAATCCATCAACTCGAAACGTTAAGGACGAGGCCAACAAGCCCACAAGAGCCAGGTAAGGGGTTATCATTGTGCTTCTAAAATACATTTTAGTTTTTGTGATAGAACTACCAGGCAACGTTTTCCATCAGAATTTCGGCTTGGATGCAACACTGGATGAACGCTGAAGGATGACGATGCTTCAAAAATAACTTGCTTTTTTTCAAACCGAGAGAACCATACATCATGTTACAACATGTGCACATGTGCGTGTTGAAGTGGGTAACAAACGTCAGATTCAATAATTTTCAGATGGCTGCGTTTGCGATTCGTGTGTTTGCAGGGGGTATTTGCCCCATGCACTTTCAGGGGGTATTTACCCACTGCACTTTCAGGGGGTATTTACCCACTGTGCCGAATTTTTTTACTAGCTACTTACTGTAGTATTATATAGAAAAAGGGACC
>Ga0100392_1001306_pt1 | contig 23086 bp, 22 predicted proteins | sample CryGeymeta201516_FD_81548 | JGI IMG/M metagenome (GOLD analysis project Ga0100392, IMG submission 81548) | Groundwater microbial communities from Crystal Geyser aquifers in Utah, USA - Crystal Geyser metaG 2015-16 | ecosystem: Environmental > Aquatic > Deep subsurface > Groundwater | place: USA... | reverse complement strand
GGTTGAGGCAACGCCGAAACCCGGGACCGCGCAGCCGTTCACCGCAGCCGTCGCACGGTGAAAATCCAACACCAGCGCGCGCCAAAAACCCCGGTAGCCCGGGTTGAGGCAACGCCGAAACCCGGGACCGCGCAGCCGTTCACCGCAGCCGTTCACCGCAGCCGCACGCCGCCGCGATACCCACGTCGCGTCAATCCCGGGTTTCGGTTTCACCTCAACCCGGGCTACCACATCGCCGGCAAACCGTAACCGCGAAACCGCTACCGGGTGGGGCCGGTCAATTGCGCATCGAGCGCCTTGCGCACGGCGGCGGCCCACAGCGGTGCGTTGCGTGCGGCCTTGGCGCTGTTGCCCTGGGCGGCGGTAATGCCGTCGACGTTGCGCCGCAGTGGGGTGAACTGATGTGCGTTGCGGTCGAACACCACGGTGCCATCGGCGGCCAGCACGAATAGCCCCGGGGTGCCGCGCACCTGCCACTGCGGGGTCAGCGCGTCACCCTTGCGCAGGATGCGAAAGTCGTAGCCATTGTCTTGTATCACCGGCTTCCAGTCGTCGTCATTGTCTTCCCAGATGTCGATGGCAACCACTTCGATGCGCTCGCTGCCGTATTCATCGAGCATGCTTTGCAGGTGCGGCATCAGCGCCTTGCAGTAAGGGCACCAGCTTGCCCAGAACAACACCACGGTGGGGCGGCCAGCGGCAAGCTCGCTCAGCGTGCGCGTATTGCCATCGGCATCGAGCAGGGTTACCGCGGGCGCGGGCTTGCCTTCCATGCCACCGGCATGCGCGGACCATAACGGCATCGCCACCAGGGCAACGACAAGCAGCAAGCGGGGTAACGACAACAGTGACATGGCAAGACCTCGTGGTTGAATGAGCGCTGGTTTGGCAAGCGTTGCATGCGCCGTGCCGGCGAACAACGCGGCGCGCGGCAAACGGGTCATCGGCGGGCGCGTTGCGCCCCGGGTTACCGCCTGCGGCCGCTGGCGATGCTACTCCACGTCGTCGTCCGCGGGCGTTACCCGCTCGGGTGCATCGGCACCGGCACGGCCACCGTCTTCGTCGACATCCTCGGCTACTGCGGTGCCGGCTTCTTCAACGGCGTGCTGTTCGCTGGTTTCTTCACCGAGATGAAATGCGGCAAAGCCCGGCAACACTTGCTGGTTTTGCGCCATGCCCAGCACGCGGCCAAACACCGGCGACACCATGGCGCGCTCGGTGTTGCGCAGCGGGTCGATCACCCGGCCCAGGCGCTGGCCTTTTTGCACGCGCTGGCCCAATGCCACTTCGCCGATCAGCAGGCCGCCGGCATTGGCGCGCACCCATTGCGAGTCGTAAAAGATCGGCTGCGGCAGTTTATCGCTGGCACCACCATCGACCATGCCGAGGTGATGCAACAGGCCGTTGATCGCGGCGACGGCGACCTCGATTTCCGACACCTGCAAGCGCGCCGGCGCACCGACCTCGAAGGTCAGTGCCGGGATGCCGGCGGCAGTGGCGGCCAGACGCAACATGCCCTTGCTGCCCGGGCTGTGCAGCACCACGGTGGCACCGAGGCCGCGCGCAAGCTCCAGCACGGCGGGCAAGCGCAGGTCGGCGCGTACCTGCGGCAGGTTGCTGCGATCGAACGAGCCGGTGTGAAAATCGATGAGCGCGTCGCAATGGCGCACCACGCCGTCAAAAAACACGTAGGCAATGCGCGATGCCATGCTGCCGTAGCGGCTGCCGGGAAAATAGCGGTTGAGGTCGCGGCGATCCGGCAGGTAGCGGGTGCCTCGCTGAAACCCGGACAGGTTGACCACCGGTACCGCAACCACGGTGCCGGCAAGCTGCTCGGGTTGCAGCAGGTTGACCAGCCGGCGCACGATTTCGACGCCGTTGATTTCGTCGCCATGGATGCCGGCCGCCAGACACAGCACCGGGCCCGGGCGGGCACCGTGCACAACACTGACCGGCGCGCTGGCATCGCCACCGCCACCGGTTACCGGCAGATCGAGCACCATGCGTGTGCCCGGCAACACGAACCGCCCGAGCAGACTGAATGGCACCACCAGTTCAGCGGCCGCTGGTGCCGGCGGTGCGCCTTGATCGCGCTCGACCAGATTGGCTGGCCTGGCGGCAACCGGTGGCCGCAGTTCAAGCGGAAAATCCTGTGCGCGCACGGGCGACACCAGCAGCACCACCGCCAGCACAAGTGCGCCGCGACAGCGGTCGATCATGCCGCCTGCCCCGCACAGTGCGCGCACAGGCCGTGTACCTCCAGCGTTTGCGCCTGAGCATGAAAGCCCAGCGCGCGCGCCGACGCTTCGAGCAGGGCGACCACCTGCGCGTCTTCCAGTTCCACGGCAAGCTGGCAGCGATCGCAAATCAGGAACGGCACCGAATGCTGCGCGGTGCGCGGATGATGGCAACCGATGTAGGCGTTGATCGATTCGAGCTTGTGCACGAAGCCATTGGCAAGCAGAAAATCAAGCGCCCGATACACCGTGGGCGGCGCGGCGGCGGCGTGCGCGGCTTTCATCTGATCGAGCAAATCATAGGCCTTGATCGGCCGCGCGGCGGCGGCGACCAGGCGCAGCGCCGCGCTGCGGATCGGCGTCAGGCGCAGGCCGCGCTCGGCACAGGCGCGCTCAACCTCACGCACATACGCGGCGGCATCGCCAACGTGGTGACGCGGATCGGTACACGCGTGCGGGTGCTGATGCGCCATGGCTACAGCTTGGCCGCTGTTGCCGCGCGATTCAAGCAGCACCGTCACGGATACGGGCCAACGCCGCATCGATGCGGTTGAGCGCCTCGCTGCGCCCGGCCAGATAAATCGTGTGATCGATCGACGGCGATACCTGGCTGCCGGTGATCGCCACGCGCAGCGGCTGTGCCACTTTGCCCAGCCCCAGATCGAGCGACTTGGCGCAGGCTTCCAGCGCGTCATGGATGGCCGCCGGCGACCATTCGCGCATGCCGGCCAGGTGATCGTGTACCTGTTGCAACGCCGGCAGCGCCGCCGCTTGCAGGTGTTTGCTCGCCGCCGCCGCATCGTAATGGGTCAGCGGCTGATACCACACCCGCGCACGCTCGGCCATGTCGGCCAGTGTCTTGACGCGATCGGCCAGTGCCACCACCACATCGGCGGCCGCCGGGCCGCTGGCCGGGTCGATGCCGATGCGGCGCAAATGCCACTCCAGTTCCGGTGCGATCTGCGCCGGGTCGGATTGCTTGAAATACTGCTGATTGAGCCAGCTCAGCTTTTCGACATCAAAGCGCGAGGCGGAGTGATTGACATCCTCGATCTGGAACAGCGCAATCATTTCCTCACGCGAAAAAATTTCCTGATCGCCATGCGACCAGCCCAGCCGCACCAGATAATTCAACAGCGCCTGCGGCAAAAAACCGTCTTCGCGGTACTGCATAACGCTGACCGCGCCGTGGCGCTTGCTCAGCTTGGCGCCATCCGGGCCAAGGATCATCGGCAAATGGGCAAAGGCCGGCACCGGCGCCGCCAGCGCCTGGTAGATGTTGATCTGGCGCGGCGTGTTGGCGACATGGTCGTCACCACGAATGACATCGGTGATACGCATGTCGATGTCATCCACCACCACCGCAAAGTTGTAAGTCGGCCAGTTGTCCGAGCGCAGAATCACCAGATCATCGAGCTCGTCGTTGCTCCACTCGACGCGTCCCTTCACCTTGTCGTTGAACACCACCGAACCGCCCTGCGGATTCTTGAAGCGGATCACGCGATTGGGATCATCGCGCATCGGCTCGTTGCGCTCGCGGTAATAGCCGTTGTAACGCGGCTTGAGCCCAGCCGCCATCGCCTGCTCGCGCATGGCATCGAGCTGCTCGCGGGTTTCGTAGGCGTAATAGGCCTTGCCGGCCTTGACCAGTTGCGCCGCCACCTCGCGGTAACGCTCAACCCGCAGGGTTTGGTAAAACGGGCCTTCATCGTGGCTCAGGCCGAGCCACTGCATGCCATCCACAATCGCCTGCACTGCGGCCTCGGTGGAACGCTCGCGGTCGGTATCCTCGACCCGCAGGATGAACTCACCGCCACGCCGACGCGCCTCCAGCCAGCAATACAGCGCGGTACGCGCACCACCGATATGCAGGAATCCGGTGGGGCTGGGGGCAAAGCGGGTTCGGCAGGTCATGGCGTTTGCGATCACAAATCAAAGACCGCGGATTGTAGCAGTGCGAGAATCCGGCAGCCCGAATCGCGGCCACGCCGAAACCCGCGACCGTCGCACGCCCAAAACCCACCGTCGCACGCCCAAAACTCCGGTAGCCCGGGTTGAGGCAACGCCGAAACCCGGGGCGCAGCGCGCCCGAAACCCGGAGCCGCGACACCCGCGCAGCGCCAACACCCCCGGGTTACGGCCTGCGGCCTGAACCCGGGCTACCACAACAGCAAAGCACCACAGCCAACCGTGTAGCCCGGGTTGAGGCAACGCCGAAACCCGGGGCGCAGCGCGCCCGAAACCCGGGCTACAACGTCGGGCGATACGCGGGTGGTTTGCGCGCGTGGCTGGCCTGCTCGTAGCCATACGCCAGTTCGATCAAACGGCCCTCGCTCCAGGCCGGGCCGAGAAACACCACGCCGACCGGCAGGCCATGCACGGCGCCGGCCGGCACGGTGATGCTGGGATAACCGGCAACCGCGGCGGCGCCGTAGCCGGCACCCAGGAAATGATCGCCGTTGACCGGGTCCACCGGCCAGGCCGGGCCGGTGGCGGGGGCCAGCAACGCGTCGAGCTGCTGCGCCGCAAGCGCGGCATCAATGCCTTCGGCGCCGGCCAGCCGCCGCGCATCATCGCGCGCCTTGACATAAGCGGCATCGCTGAGCGGGCCTTTGCCCTCAGCCATGGTGAAAATCTCCTGCCCAAACCACGGCATTTCGACATCGGCGTGGGCGCTGTTGAAGGCGATCAGATCGGCCAGCGATTTGTGTGCCACGTTGCTGCCGGCAAGGTAGCGCGCCATGCCGTCCTTGAACTCGTACAACAGCACGCTGAACTCGGGATCATCCCACTGGCCCTGCGTCGGGATGGTGGCATCGAGCACTTGCGCACCAGCCGCACGCAGCTGCGCGATGGCTTGCTCCATCACCGCATCGACAGCGGGATGAAAACCCATCGACGCGCGCACCACGCCGATGCGGGCACCGCGCAACGCATCGGGCTTGAGGTGGGCGCGGTAATCGCTGCTGCCGCGTTGGTCGGCTGCCGCGGTCGCCGGGTCGGCGGGGTCGCTGCCGGCCATGGCGCCAAGCAGCACGGCGGCATCAGTGACGTTGCGTGCCATCGCACCGGCGGTGTCCTGGCTGGCGGAAATCGGGATGATGCCATCACGGCTGACCAGGCCAACGGTGGGCTTGATGCCAACCAATCCGTTAACGGCTGACGGACAGATCACGCTGCCGTCGGTCTCGGTGCCGATGCCAACACTGGCAAGACTGGCGGCAATGGCGGTGCCGGTGCCGGCGCTGGAACCACAGGGGCTGCGATCGAGCACATACGGATTGCGGGTCTGGCCACCGCGCGCGCTCCAGCCCGAGGCCGAATGCGTGGAGCGGAAGTTGGCCCATTCGCTGAGGTTGGTCTTGCCGAGAATCACCGCGCCGGCTGCGCGCAAACGCGCCACCACGAACGCATCATCGGGCGGGCGGTTATCGGCCAACGCCAGCGAGCCGGCGGAGTTGATCATCGGCGTGGCGTCGATGTTGTCCTTGAGCAGCACGGCAATCCCGTGCAACGGCCCACGCAGGTGATTTTGCCGGCGCTCGGCATCGCGCTGGTCGGCCTCGCCGAGCGCGTCCGGATTGAGTTCGATGACGGCATGCAGACTCGGGCCGGCCACGTCGATGGCGGCGATGCGGTCGAGATACGCCTGCAACAGCTCGCGCGAACTGAGCGTGCCGTTCTGCAGCGCTTGCTGAATCTGGTCGATGTCGGCTTCGATGACCGAAAACCCGGGCTCTGGTTCGGCAACGACCGGCACCGCCGCAGGTGGTGCAGTGGACTGCTGACAGGCTGCGAGGCCAGCCAACACCCCGAGGCAGAGCAAAACGCGGAGATTTCGCATGTCGCAGACCCTCACCGTGGTGCCATCCGCACCGCCGCCGAGGGTACCGCGACGCGGGCTGCTACGCTAGCAGCCTGCCGGGCTTGACGCTGATCTACTGCGGAAAAGCCGAGATGGGTCAGATTTCCCGCTCTTTCTCGTTAAAGAGCCCTGCTATTCGCCTCAAAAGAGCGAAAAATCTGCCTCAATCCGGCTTTCCCTCGCTACGATCGGTCAAGTCCGACAGGCTGCTAGCAGCCTGCCGGGCCCGCTCAGTGCGGCCGCCACGGCCCGGCACCGCCGTCACGGCGGCGGCGATCGAATGGCCAGCGCCCACGCCAAAACTGGATCAAGCCAAAGCCAAACAGCATGCCGCCCAAATGCGCGAAATGGGCGATGCCGGGCTGCGCGCCGGTCATGCCGGCGAACAGCGACAGCGCGCCGTAGACAATCACCAGGGTGCGCGCCTGCATCGGGATCGGCGGGATCAACAACATCACCTGGCGCTTGGGAAACAACATGCCGTAGCCGAGCAGCACCCCAAACACACCGCCAGACGCGCCCAGTGTGGGATACGGCGGCATCCCGGCGTTGGTGGTCCAGGTGGCGACCAGCAACTGGATCACGCCGGCGCCGGCAACGCAGGTGAGGTAGTAAATGAGAAAACGGCGCGGCCCCCAGGTGTATTCGAGCGAGGCGCCGAACATCCACACCGCCAGCATGTTGACGAAGATATGGCCGATACCACCGTGCAAGAAGCCATAGGTGAGCAACTGCCACGGGTAAAACAGCGAGCCCATCTCACCGCCACCGAGCGGATAGTCGCCCAACGGCCACAGCATGAGGCCCGAGAACGCCGCCATGCCGATTACGCTTTGCAACAGAAAAACGATGCCGTTGGCCCAGAGCAAGGCGCTGGTGATGGGAGGCATGGGGTTCATGGCAGGCCTGAGGTCAACAGTGAGCGCACATGATAGCCCGAGAGCGGATCGCTGATGGTGGATCAATCAGCCGATGGCACTGCCCGCCACAGCAGTGCATCGAGCGAGTCGCCCGGCGCCGGCATACGCACCCGCCCGTTGATCACGTTGACGTGCTCGGCTTGCAAGCGCTGCACCTGTTGGGTAAATGCCTCGGTACCGTGCGCAAACGCGATCCGGCCATCGGCGCGCAACACCCGATGCCACGGCAAGTCATCAACCGGCGAATACGCCAGCACGCGCGCAACCCAGCGCGCCCGGCCCGGCAGCCCGGCGCGGCGCGCCAACTCGCCATACGCCACCACCTCGCCCGGCTTGAGCCGGCGCAATGCGTTGACGATGGCGATTTCACCGGCTGAGCGATTGGCCATGGTGGTCACCAGCGTCTCAGGGAAGCTGCCAACAATACCAACTCGGCGTCGCTGCGCGCCGCCTGTTCCGGAGGCTGGAACTGCACACGAACGATGAACCCGACGGGCGGAGCGTAAGGCTTTTGATCCGCAAAGGACGCAAAACGCAAAGGTGAGCGCCAAGAACATTCCGGTGTGGATGTCGATTCCATCGCTACGCGGTGCCCCGGGTTTCGGCCCGTTGGGCCTCTACCCGGGCTACCACGGCACATTGCGAGCTGTCGGTGGGATGAAGCGAAAACGCGTAGCGGCGAAGTGTCGGGGCGAAGCCGCGCGCAACCGCGAAGCGGTCGAGGGGGTAGCCGGCGCTGCCACGCACGCACCGCGTTCGGCCGGCGTCGGACGAAGCGTTACAATCGCTCACCCACGGCATCCGTCACGAGACCCCTATGCGTACCTTCGAGCAGATTCGCAACCATGTGGCTGGCAACTATCTGGTTACCACCAACGAACCGTTTTTGTTGTGTGTGGAGCTTTCGCTGCAGGATGGCCAGCGCCACCAGAGCCTGTTCATGTCGGAAATCGAGGATGAAGACGGCCGCCACTACCTGCGTTTCAGCACCGCGGTGGCACCGATCACCGGCATGGATGCCAAGCGTGCGCTGCGCTTCAACTGGCAAAGCCACACCGGCTATCTGGCGGTCAGCGAACTCGACGGCGTGCCCTACCTGCACCTGTGCGAAAACCGGCCTTATGCAATCCTCACCGCGGCCGAGATCGATCGCCTGATTCTGGAATTGGGCGGCGTCGGCGATCGCATGGAGAGCCAGCTTTCCGCCGGTGGCGATCTGCTGTGAGCGGCACCCGGCGGGGGCGCACCGGCGCCGGTTTGCCCGAGGGGCCTCTGCACACGCCCAGGTCTTTGCCATTGCCAGCGCAGCGAAGCAATTCAGCATCATGATCCTCTGAATATTTCTCGATTGCCGCGTCGCCTCGCTCCTTGCAATGACCGCTTGTTCAGAGCATCGCAAGGGGTTATGTCGCCGCCCGGCCCGTGTTATTATTGGCAGTAACTTACTGTTTTTTAATTATTTATGCAGCCATGCACCGCCTCGCAACAAGGCGGCGAACGGCCCGCATACCAACCTTGATCGTGGGAGACCGAGCATGAGCCAGCACCCTTCGCAGTCGCTTTTGAGCAAACTCAACGCGTTGCGCAGCTACGGCGGCGCAATCCGCACCCGCGGCCTGGATGACGCCACGCTGGAGCGCTTGGCCGCACGGTTTCCTGACCTGGTTGCCGCCGTCGATGCCGCGCACGAACAGTTTCTGGCCCTGTGCGGCGGCGAGTTCGAAGACATTCTGCGCGCCGACGAGGTGACCCAGACGGCTGCCGTACAAGCTGGCTTCGTCAATTTTTACCCCGACGACGTGGTCAATCCCTACGTCGCGCTGGCCGCGCGCGGGCCATGGCTCGTCACCTTGAAGGGTGCCGTGATCCACGACAACGGCGGTTACGGCATGCTCGGCGCCGGCCACACGCCGGCGGCGGTGCTCGAAGCCATGAGCCGGCCGCAAGTGATGGCCAATGTGATGACGCCAAACCTGTCGCAGTTGCGGCTGGAACGTGCGCTACGCCGCGAACTGGGCCGCAGCCGTGGCGGCTGCCCATATGCCCGGTTCCTGTGCCTGAACTCCGGTTCCGAGTCGGTGTCACTGGCAGGCCGCATCGCCGATGTCAACAGCAAGCTACATACCGATCCGGATGGCCGCCATGCCGGCAAAAAGGTCAAGCGCATCGCGGTCAAGGGCGCCTTTCATGGCCGCACCGAGCTGCCGGCACTGTATTCGGATTCAAGCCGGCCAACCTATGCCAAGCATCTGGCGAGTTGGAAACACCACGAGCCGCAACTGATCACCATCACGCCGTATTCGGTGGAGCACTTGCAGCAGGCGTTCGCCGATGCCGACGCCAATGGCTGGTATATCGAGGCGATGTTTCTTGAGCCGGTGATGGGTGAAGGCGATCCGGGCCGGCAGGTTACCCCGGAGTTCTACAGCGCGGCGCGCAAACTGACCCGCGAACACGGCACCCTGCTGTTGGTCGACTCGATCCAGGCGGGCTTGCGTGCGCATGGGGTGCTCTCGATCATCGATTACCCCGGCTTCGAAGGGGTCGAACCGCCGGACATGGAAACTTTCTCCAAGGCCCTCAATGCCGGCCAGTATCCGCTGTCGGTACTGGCGGTCAACGAACGCGCTGCCGGCCTCTATCGCAAGGGTGTGTATGGCAACACCATGACCACCAACCCGCGCGCCATGGACGTGGCCGTGGCGGTGCTCGAAGGCATCACCCCGGAGCTGCGCGCCAATATCCGCGAACGCGGTGCCGAGTTTGTCAGCAAGCTCAATGCGCTGAAGACCGAGCTGGGCGGGCTGATTACCAAAGTGCAAGGCACCGGCCTGCTGTTTTCGTGCGAGCTGTCCGATGCGTTCAAGTGTTACGGCACCGGTTCGAGCGAAGAATATCTGCGCGAACGCGGTATTGGCGTGATCCATGGCGGCGCCAATTCGTTGCGCTTCACCCCGCATTTCGCGGTCACCTCGGCGGAAGTGGATCTGGTGATCGCGCAGGTGCGCGACGCGCTGCTCAACGGCCCACGCAAGGCCGAGGCCGAGGCCGCCTGAGCCGACTCGGCGCCGCACGCCAGCAGCCTCGATCGTGCTGCCCGTGTAGTGCTATCGCGGTTGCTGCTCGGGCGGCACCGCTGCGGCGTCCTGCGTGGCGTTGGCTGCGGCCTTGGCCGGCAGGATGCTGATCCGCACCGGGCCGCCCTGGCTTACCTTGTCGGCTTTCAGGTCGTATTCGAAATACTCGCCCGCCAGCGAGCGTCGCCCACCCTGCACCAGTTGCGCGTTGCCGCGCAGCCGCAGCACCTCCAGGTTGCGTGCGTATTCGATTTCATTGGCTTGCGCCGCCACATCACGCTCGATGCCGTTGTTCTTCACCCAGATCCGTGCCGGGTTGCCGGTCACCAGCACCCGGGTTGGGTTTTCCAGTGGCCCATACACCGTGGCCTGATCAGCCTGCATCGGCCAGTCGGAACCCTCGATCGAAAAATTGCCCCGCAAGCGCGTGACGTTCTGCTCCGGATCGTTGGCCACCACATCGGCACGCACCACAATCGGCCGTTCGGCCGGCAAGGTGAACTTGGCCGCCTGGCTTGACGCCGGCAACAGCAACAGCAACAGCGAACACAAAACGGTGCCCGCACGCAATTGCTTCATCGCTCATACTCCAAAATCGATTGAACCCGCGGCCCGATGCGACGATCATAGCAGCGTCTGGCACGCGGCCCGCCTGAATCCGGACATCGGCCATGATGGCCTCCATCGCTTCGGAGTTCACGCGTTTGATCATCAACCGTTACTTGATACGCGAAGTAACCGGCCCGTTCGCTGCGGTGAGTGTGGTGCTGGTGGTCGTGTTCATGACCTACAGCCTGACGGTATTTCTTACCGATGCCAGCCAGGGCCTGCTCAGTGCCGGCCAGATCGCCACATTGACGTTGCTCAAGTCGGCGATTGCGCTGGAGGTGCTGTTGCCTATCGCGCTGTATGTTGCCGTCATGCTGGCCATGGGCCGGCTGTACAACGATTCTGAAATGGACGCGCTGCGCGCCGCCGGCATGGGCGAGTTGCAGATCGTGATGCCGATGCTGCGGGTGGCACTGATATTGGCGATTGTGGTGGGGCTGTTGTCATCGCTGGTGCGCCCACTCGCCTACCGCACGCTGTACACGCTGATAGCCGAGGCAGAAGCCAGTTCAGAGATCGATCGCATCAAGGCCGGCCGCTTTTACAGCTATGCCAACGCCGGCCGCACGGTATTCATTGAAACCACTGGCGGCTCGCTGGACAAGCTGCAAGGCGTATTTGTACGCACCCGCAATGGCGAAGGCCTGCAAGTGATTTCGGCGCGGCGGGGCACGTTCATCGCCAACGTCACCGGTACCCATCACGAGTTGGCGTTGCGCGATGCCAGCGTATTCAAACGCACCGCGCAGGGCCGCGATGTGTTCGCGCAGTTTGCGCAATTCACCATTCGGCTGCCCATCAAGCAGCCCGAACCGGTAACCGATCGCCCAAAACTGATGTCCAATGGTGAGCTCGCCAAAGCCACCGGCCCGCGTGAGCGCGCCGAACTGGAGGGCCGCTTGTCCAACCCCCTGTCGGCGCTGTTGCTGGCGATGCTGGCGGTACCACTGAGCCGCAGCCGGCCGCGCCAGGGCCGCTACGCGCGGATGCTGGTGGCACTGCTGGTTTACACGCTGTACTACAACCTGCTGGATATCACCCGCACCAGTGTCCAGCAAGGCACGGTACCCACTTTGATGTGGGTACCCGGGCTGTTGGCGCTGACGATCATCGTCTGGTACATGCCGTGGTGGACATGGTTGCATCGCAAGCCGGTGAGCGCGCATGCGCCTGATTGATCGCTACGTGGCACGTGGATTCCTGCTCGGTGTGTTGCCGGTGTTCCTGCTGCTGGCCGGGCTGTTCAGTTTTCTGGCACTGAGCCAGCAACTGGAAGATGTCGGCCAGGGCAGCTTTACCACCGGCTCGGCGTTGAAAGTGGTGCTGCTCACCCTGCCACGGCAGTTGCTCGACATCCTGCCGGTGATCGCCCTGCTCGGTTGCCTCACCGGTTTGGGCGCCATGGCCAACCATCGGGAACTGACCGCCGCACGCGCTGCCGGGCTGTCGCCGTCGCGCTTGGCACGGCCAGTGGCGGCCGCGGCGTTGGCGCTGGTGGTCATCGCGTTTGCCGCGCAAACCTGGGGCATACCGCTCTGGGAACGCAGCGCCTTGCGGCTGCGCGCCGAAGTAACGCAAACCAACGTGGAAGGCACCAATTCGGAGTTCTGGACCCGCACCGGCGGCCGCCTGCTGCGCGTCGGCGAAGTGGTAATGGGCCGCATTCCCACCGATCTGGAGATCTATGAACTCGATGAGCAGGATCGCTTGATCGGTTTGATCCGCGCCGAACGCGCCGATATCGTCAATCGCGAGGAATGGTTGCTGTACAACGTCACCGAGAGCGAGATTCACGCACAAAATGCAACCACCACAGTGGAGGATCGCCGCATCTGGCGCAGCTTTTTGTCGGAGCCGCAACTGGAAAACCTGATCCAGCCGGCAAGCACTCTGTCGCCCGGCGATTTGCTGCACTACATCGTCAGCCTCGAAAACAACCGCCTGAACTCGCATCCATTCCGCCTCGCGTTCTGGCAAATGGCCAGCATCCCGGTCGGCATCATCGCCATGGCCCTGCTCGGCCTGCCGTTCGTGATGGGCTCGCTGCGCTCGGTATCGGTTGGCCAGCGTATCGCCTTGGGTGGCGGCATTGGCATGGCGTTCTACCTCAGTGAACAGATCATCGGACATCTGTCGATGCTGTACGAGCTCAATCCGTTTGTAGCGGCGATGGCGCCCGAGTTGTTGCTGCTGGCGCTGGCGCTGCGCGGGCTGCATCGGGCGCATTGACTGCCGGCCAGCGCCGCTGCCAAACCTGCTGCTCGCGCACGCTGAACGTGCCCGGCGATCCGGGCTGAAACTGCTTCAAGGTCATGCTGACCTTCCAGCCGTTTGCATCATGGTGCAAATCCAACACGCGGTAGGATGCGAAATGCTGCAATCGGACACTGGAAGCCGACGCAGTGGCGAACACCCGGGTCGCGCCGCACCGCGAATCGAAATTGCGGTGCTCGTGCCCGTGCAGCACGATACCGGGTTGCAATTCGCTGATCAGCGTTTGCAGCGCGCGAACGTCGGCCAAGGCTTTGCGCCAGTGCGTCAAGCGCGGCAATGGTGGATGGTGGATGAGCACGCAACTGAACAAACCGCGCCCATGCACATCGGCCAGCAACGCTGCCAGGCGCTCGCGCTGCGCGCTGCCCAACGCACCACGGGCAAGAAACGGCGCCGTCGGCACGGCGGAGTTCAGTCCGATCAATGCCACACCCCCGCATTCACGCAACAGCGGATAGGCCGCAGCAGGATCTGCCGGATCGCTGCCGGCGTCGATAGGCAGGTAGTCGGCCCACTGCGCGCAAATCGCAGGCCACGAATCGGCGGCGTAAACATCGTGGTTGCCGGGAATCAGGAAAAGCTGATCGGGCGATGCCACTGCCCGCAGCCAATCACCCGCCGCCGCAATCTCGGCGGGTAGACCGATCTGCGCCAGATCACCGGTCAACAACCAGTGCGCGGCGTTCTCGGCACGCACCGCCGACAGCAGGTGCGCCAGCATCTCGGCGCGATGCTGCCGCTGCCGATTGCGCTGCCATGACAGATAACCCTGCCAGCGCTTGCCACGCAGGCTTTTCAGCGACCACGCCGCGAGCGAGGTCAGGTGCGGGTCGGTGATGTGGATCAGGCGCATGGCGACGCAGTTTACCGCAGGCCGCGCGCTACCTATACTGGCAGCCTGTCGGGCGTGACGCTGATCGACTGCGGAAAAGCCGAGATCGGTCAGATTTCCCGCTCTTTCTCGTCAAAGAGCTCTGCTCACACCGCAAAAGAGCAAAAAATCTGTCTCAAACCGGCTTTCCCCGCGCTACGATCGGTCAAGTCCGACCGGCTGCTGGCGCGCCCGTCAGCGCGTGCGCACCTTTCATGCTCAGCGCGTGCCCTTGCCCACGCACCACCACTAGCAGCCAACGGAAGCACACGTGAGCGAAGCGGCCCCCAAACCCAACGTACAAAGTCCGATGCGCCGGGTACTGGGCAATTTTGGCTTTCTCGTGCGAGGCCGCGGCATTGCCGCGCTGATGTCGCTGGGTGCCACTACCCTGATGGCGCGCTCACTCGGCCCGACCGAGTTCGGCATGGTGATGCTGATGCAGGCTTATACCCTGCTGATGCGCGGCATGCTCAATTTCCAGAGCTTCGAGGCAATCGTGCGCTACGGAGTGCCGGCACATGATGGCGGCGATACCCGCAGCCTTCGCCGTCTGGTGACGGTCTGCCGTCGCGTGGATCGGCGCGCCAGTCTGGTGGCAACCGCATTGGCCCTGCTGGTGGCACCCCTGGTCGGGCCATCGCTGGGCATGGATCGCAACCATGTGCTGATGCTGGCGTCATACAGCCTGATCCTGCTGGCTTCGGGCAACGGCACCGCCAACGGCATTTTGCGCTTGTTCGACCAGTTCGACGTGCTTGGCCGGCAAATGACGATTGGCCCCAGCATCCGTTTTTTGGGGGTGGTGGTCACCTGGTGGCTCGATGGGCCGCTGGCGGTGTTCGTGGCAATCTGGGCCGTTGCCGGTGCCTGCGAGGACCTCTACCTGAGTTGGCGGGGTGGCCGTGAATACCGGCAACGCATTGGCGCGCCAGCGGCGGGCGAGGTGGCCGGTGATGCGCATTTCGCGGAGTTTGCCGGTCTGCGCAGTTTCTTGTGGGTGACCTATTGGCAATCGAACATGGACCTGGTGCGCAAGCACCTTTCCACGTTGCTGGCCGGCTATCTGCTGGGGCCGGCCGAGGCGGGCCTGCTGCGGCTGGCGCGCGAGCTTTCCAGCTTGCTGTCAACACCCGCCGTGCTGATTCGCCAAGTGGTGTTTCTCGACCTGACCCGCACCTGGCATCAAGGCAGTGCCGCTTTCGACATCATCGCCTACCGTACGGCGCTGCTGGGCGGCGGCTTCGGCCTGCTGTTCGTGGCCGTCGGCTACGTGCTTGGCGATAATCTTCTGGCGGCACTGATCGGCAAGGATTTTGTCGCCGCAGCGCCCGTGCTCACGCTGATGCTGTTGGCTGCCACCTTCGATCTGGTGTCCTCGTCGCTGCGTTCGGCGGCCTATGCGATCGGTCACGCGGCCAAGGTGTTGCGCATCTATGCCGTTTCCGCCGCCGTCTATCTGGTCGCGTTTGTCGCACTGACATCGTGGCTCGGCCTGATCGGTGCCGGTGTGGCAGCCAGCGTTGCGGCTGCTCTGCCACCGCTCGCCATGGTGTTGCTGATTCGCGGCAGCAAGCGCGGCCGGAGCGAGCTGCCACCCGCGCCATGAGGGTTGTCGCGCAGGCGCTCAGGCGGCGGAAACCGCCTCGGCGCGAGCCTGCTGCACCGGCAGCACCACCTTGGCAAACGCGGCGATGATCTGCTCGACCTGCTCGGGCGTATGCGCCGCACTCACGCTCACGCGCAGCAAACTGCTGCCATCGGGCGATGCCGGCGGCACCATCAGGTTGGTGTACACGCCCGCTTCGATCAAACCCTGCCAGCAGGCAAACGCTTCGTCGCGCTGGCTGAAGCGCACCGCCAGCACCGGGCTGGGCACGCTACAACCCAGTTGGAGAGCCATTTCCTGGAACGCGGCGTAAAGGCGGTTCGCGTTGGCCCAGATCCGGGTGCGCAACTCGGGGCGTTCGCGTACCTGACGCAGCGCCTCACGCGTGGTCGCAACCACCGACGGGCTGGCCGACGCGGTGAAAATGAACGGCCGGCTGGTATAGCGAATCAGTGGCAGCACCGGGTTGTTGCTGACGCAATAGCCACCGGTTGCGCCGAGGCTTTTGCTGAATGTGCCAACGGTGAAATCGACATCGTCCTCGACCCCCTGGGCCTGCGCCACACCGCGCCCGGTAGCGCCATAGACACCCAGCGAATGCGCTTCGTCAACCAGCAAGTAGGCACCGTAGGCGTGCTTGAGCTTGATCATTTCGGCCAGCGGCGCAACATCGCCAAACACGCTGTACAGGCCTTCGACCACGATCAGCGCACGTCTTGACTGCTCGCCCAGCCGGCGCAGACGCGATTCCAGCGCGGCGGTGTCGTTGTGCCGAAAGCGGAAGATTTGCGCTCCACTCATGCGGCAGCCATCGTACAGGCTGGCGTGCGCATCGGCGTCGAGCAGCACCGCGTCACCGGCACCCAGCAAGGCCGACAACATGCCCAGATTGGCGGCATAACCGGTGGAAAACACCATGCCGTGACGTTGCCCATAGAACGCGGCCATTTCCGCTTCCAGCGCCTGATGCAAGGCAAAACTGCCATTGGCCATGCGCGAACCGGTGGTGCCGGTACCAAACTCGTCGAGCGCTTTCTTGCCCGCAGCGATGCAGGCCGGATCGAAGGTGAGGCCGAGATAGTTGTTGGTGCCGGCCAATATCGTTTCGCGGCCCTCGATGATACCCAGCGTCGGCGATAGCAGGCGCTCGGTCACCAGACCGGTCGGGTTGCGGCCAGTGGCTGCCAGGGCATCGCGCAACGCGGCAACGGGCGCGAACTTGTCGAGCAGGCCGGGCGTGCTCATGCCTGATCTCCGGCGAGCTTGGCGACGATCGCCGCCAAACCCGCGACCGAACGGACGTTGGACAACGTGTCGAGGTCGATGGCGATATCAAAACGCTCTTCCACTTCCATCACAAACTCCATCACCTGTATCGACTCGAGCCCAAGACCCGAAACGAAATCGGTGTCGACGCCGAGCGTTCGACCATCGGTGATGTGCTTGCCCAGCATCGTCAACAAGGTTTGTTGTATCGAGGTAACCATGGATTCTCTTCCAGAAAATAAGCAATCACTCGCGCGGCACTGGCGCAAACAGACGCTGCGCGCCGGTGGCCAGATCGATCCGCGGCCGCCAGCCGGTAGCCGCCTCAAATGCGCGGTTGTCGCCCAGCCAATCGGCCTGCTGCAATTCACGCACTTTGCCGGCCGTCAACATCGGCGCGTAGCCGAGCGCCAAGGATAACAGGCTGTTGATCGCGCCGGCACTGCGCAGCACGCTGGCGGGGATCGGCAGCAAACGCACGGTGCGGCCGGCAACGGCACGCCCCATCGCCGGCCAGTCGTAACCACCCGGCGTGCCGTCATCGAGAGCATAGGTTTGCTGACGACAGCGCGCGGATACCAGCAGCCAGCGCTGCACGGCATCGGCAAAATCATCGACGTGCAGCAGCGACAGGCGCTGATCGAGCGGCCCGGTTACCGGCGCGATACCACGCCGCAACCAGCGCAGCAACGGCAGCATTTCCTGATCACCCGGGCCGTACAGGGCCGGCGGTCGGATGATGGTCCACGGCAGTTCCGGGCGCGCGTGCAAAACCCTCTCGCCTTCGTGCTTGCTCAGTGCGTAATCGGAAACGTGGGGCCGGCTGGCCGCCAGCGACGACACCAGCAACAGCGGTGGCGATTGTGGGTGGCGATGCAACGCCTCGGCAACCTGTTGCACGCCATCCACGTTGGCGGCACGAAAATCGTCGGTCACCCGGCCGCGCACACTGCCGGCGCAATACACCAGTGCCGAAACATCAGCCAGCGCATCGCGCAACCCAGCGGTATCATCCAGACGCACCGCGATCGCTTCACAGCCAGCCAGCAATTGCCCGGCACGCGGCGAACCGGGCCGCACCAGCGCGCGCACCCGATAACCCGATTCCAGCAGGCGCGATTGCAGACGCTGGCCAACGAAGCCGGTCGCGCCGGTAAGCGCGACCAGACCCCTGCTCGAATCAGCCTTGCCGGAATCGGCGATTTTGAACTCAGCCATTCGCCTCGGCGACGGCTGGCAGCAGGTCATCGTTGACTTCGGCCCACGATTGCCGGGCGACAAAATCGCGCTTGGTCTGCGAGCGCGACAGCTTGCCCGATGAGGTGCGCGGCAGCGTGCCACTCGGCACCAGATCGACATGGCAGACGATGCCAAAGTGGATCTGGATCTGCGTCTTGATCTCATCGATCAAACGCTGCTGATTGGCCGGATTGGACTCGTGCGACTCGGTCACCAGCACCGCCATGTCGGTGCCGTCAGGGCCGGGCGCCGCGAACGCCGAGACGTGGCCATAACGCACGCCTTCAACCTCTTCCGCCAGGTGCTCGAGATCCTGCGGCCAGATGTTGCGGCCGTTGATGATGATGACGTCTTTGTGGCGCGCGGTAACCATCAGCCGCGCGCCGACGCGGTAGCCGATATCGCCGGTGTTGAGCCAGCCATCGGCCGTCATGACTTCAGCGGTGGCTTCCGGATCCTGGAAGTAGCCGGTCATCACGCTGCTGCCCTTGACCCAGATGTGGCCACACTGACGCTCACCCAACGCGTTGCCTTCGGGGTCGCGGATCGCCATCTGATAGCTCGGCATCAGCTCACCGCAATCGACGAACGACAAGGTGTGGTCAAGGTCACGCTGATCGAGCGGCAACGCCTTGGCCAGGCCGGTGCTGTACATCAGTTCCTTGTCGACAACGTCGATTTCCAGCCCGGCGCCCAGCGGCGCGAAGCTGACCGCCAGCGTGCACTCGGCCATGCCGTAACAGGCAACCCAGGCTTCGGGTTTGAACCCGTTGGGCTTGAGCAACTCGGCGAACTTTTCCAGCGGTTCGGCATGGATGCGCTCGGCACCGACGCACGCCACCCGCCACGAACTCAAATCGTAACGATCGCAATCCGACCAGCGCAGGCGCTTGGCGCACAACGCGTAACCGAACGGCGGACTGGACGAAATGGTGCCGCGATTTTCCGAGATCAGTTTGAGCCACAGGCGTGGGCGCATGGCGAACGTGCGCGGGCTGAGGTAATCGACCGACATCTGGGTTGCCAGCGGCACCAGCAAAAAGCCGACCAGGCCCATGTCGTGGTACAGCGGCAGCCATGAAACCATGCGATCGCCGTCCCTGACCTTCAGGCCGTGGATGGCGATTTCGGAGAGGTTGGCCAAGGCAACTTTCTGGGTGATCGCCACGCCGCGCGGAAAGCGCGTGCTGCCCGAGGTGTATTGCAGATAAGCCAGTTCGTCGCCATCCATCGGCAGCAGATCGCCGTCGGCTTGGGCAACGGCGTCGAATGCCGAGGGCAAGCCGCAGCAGGTGAGATTGAGCGGTGCGGCGGCTTCCAGCAAAAAGCCGACGTGCGACTCCGGCGACACCGCCATCTGCGCGTCGCACGACTGCAGCATGCGCCGAATCTGCTGGACGTAGGCGTTGCGGGCACCGATCTGCACGCTCGACGGCAGTGCCACCGGCACATACCCGGCATACTGGCAAGCAAAGAAGAAGCGATGGAACAGCGGATCGGTTTCACCGATGATCGCCACCCGCGAGCCGCGCGGGCAGCCAAGGCCGAGCAGCCGCCGCGCCAGGATTTTCGCCTCGTCGCGCAAATCGGCGTAACTCAGCACCGCGTGCAGTTCGCCGCGGCCATTGTAGAAGTTGTAGCCAGATTCTCCCTGCGCGGCATACTCCAGTGCTTCGACAAGACTGCCGAAACCCTGATACCGGATTGGAAGAGACCCCGTTGTCCCCGTTGGCTTCATTGGCGTAGACCTGTTAGACATATGCAAACGCTAAACCGCCCGTTGCGCGGCGTGGCAGCAAGGTTAATCTGAACTCATCATAACCTTGAACGCCACGACAAAGAAACATTGTTTCAGCGTCTAGCGTTCTGCCCGTGCAAGCTCCCAGCCCGGATAGACCGGTTTCCTGCCCTTGAAGTTCCATTTTTCCGCACACTGTGCGGCACCACACAGTCGAAAGCCCTTGATGCAGCTCAAAACGCGCAGACACCCTATCACACTGAAATACTGGTGACACAATGTACAGTGTAGACTGAACGGCTGGGTTTAGCCATACCTTTTTCGAGCAGGCGGTCGGACGTGACGCTGATCGACTGCGGAAAAGCCGAGATGGGTCAGATTTGCCGCTCTTTCCCGTCAAAGTGCCCTGCTCACACCGCAAACGAGCAAAAAATCTGCCTCAAACCAGTTTTCCCTCGCTCCGCTCGGTCAAGCCCGCCAACCTGCTGGCCGCACGATTGGCGGCTGCCCGCCGTTCAGCCATGGGCGTGGCCACCCTCGCCATGGGCGTGGCCATGCGTGCGTTCATCGGCCGTGGCCGCTCGCACCGCGACCACCTGAATGTCGAACTGTAGCGACTGCCCGGCCAACGGATGGTTGAGATCGACATCCACCGAGGTCAGCCCCACTTTGAGCACGGTGACCGGGCGTGGCCCGAATCGGGTTGCCAACTGCGTTTGCTGGCCCGGCTTCAAGGTTGCGGCCGCCGCGAAATGCTTTTTCGCAATGCGTTGCGTCATCGCTTCGCGGCGTTCGCCGTACGCCTGCGCTGCCGGCACTGTGACTTGGAAACGATCGTCAACCCGATGCCCCTTGAGCGCCTGCTCCAGCCCGGGGATGATGTTGCCATGACCGATCAGCACGGCGACCGGCTCAGCCTCGAACGAGGATTCGCTCGCCTCGGGCTCGCCCACCGGAGTGACCGAATAATGAAAACGCACAACGTGATTGTCCTCGATTTGCATGCCAGTCCTGGGTTGGACGCAAGGTGCGCCGCACAATCCGCGCATTATCCGGATCACACCACGGCAACGCCAGCCCGTGGCCGCACTGCCTCGGCATGGCTGTTGCTCAGCGTGCTGGCGGCCTGCGCCAGTGCGCCCGAAACCGGACTCCCGCCAGGCGCTCCCGTCGCCGCGACCCTCAGCGCGGCAACACAGCGCGCCAACGAGGTCACCTTGCGCGCGCTGGGCCTGGTCGGCACACCGTATGTTTACGGCGGCAACACCCCGCTCGGCGGTTTTGATTGCAGCGGTCTGGTCACCTTTGTCTACGCCGACGCGGCCGATATGCAGCTACCGCGGACCACCGCGCAGATGGCCACGATGCATGCCCGAAGCGTAATGCGCGATGCCCTGCGCACCGGTGATCTGGTATTTTTCGGCGAACGCGATGTGCCAAGCCACGTCGGCATCTATGTCGGCAACGGCCGCTTCGTGCATGCCCCGAACGAAGGCGGCACCGTGCGTCTGGATGCGTTGAACAACCCGTACTGGAACCACAACTACCGTTTTTCGCGGCGCGTGATCGATTGATCGCCAGCGCTACCGGCCAGCGGATATCAACGCAGGCGCTGCAAATCCGCGAGCACCTGCGCACGCGCCTCGCGAATGGCGACAGCCACCGCGCGCTCGGCCTCGGCATCGCCGTTGTCGAACGCCGCCGCGTTGCCGGACCAGGCCGTAAACAGCGCATCGGCCCGCTCGGCGGTATCGGCCGACACCAGCGTGGCGATATCGCGGACCAAGGTCACCCGCCCCCAAATGGCGATCCGGTTGGCTTCGCTGTGCTCGGCGCCAAAAAACCGGGTGTCGGCCAGTTGTTGCACCTCGCCCAGCGCATCCAGGGCGATAAATGCCGACTGCCGCACATTGCGATGGTGCTCGGTGGTTTCATTGCGCCAGGTGTTGTAGCCGAGACCAAACAAGGCGATGAACAAACTGACCAGCGCCAGCGCATTCTGCCGCACCAATTCGTGCACGATCGAAAAGCGCCGAGTGGCCGGGGGTATCGGCTGATCGTCGGCAAGATGGGTGGCCTGCTCGGGGGATGCGGATGACATGGCGTTCGCAGCGGTCAAGGTCGGTGCGCATTGTGCCGCATATCCGTTCGCAGGATGCTCTGAACGCGTCCACCGTGGGCGTTTCAGACGCGCCGAGTCCGGCACCGGTGCGGACTCGGCGTTGCGGGGCATCATGCCTTCGCCGCCGCGGCGGTGCACAATGGGCATCTCATCCGTGAGGGCAGGCCATGAACAGCACCGCAAATGCCGACCGGCTCCAGGTCATCCTCGCCGCTACCGACTTCTCCGCCGCCGCCGAACGGGCACTGGAGCGCGCGGTGCAGATCGCCAAGGCACACCACGCCCGTCTGGAACTGGTGCATACCTTTGATGCCGCGCCAGTGATGCCGGCGTGGGGCGACCCGGGTGGCGGCGCCTGGATCGGCGAGAAGATGTTCATGGATGGCGTACGCGATCAGCTCGAACGCAGCCGTGCCCGGCTCGCCGCCGATCACGCGATCGAGGTCAATGCCAACCTCGAGGTCGGCCCGGCACATCGCCAAATCGCGCGCCATGCCGCCGCCAGCAACGCCGATCTGGTTGTGATCGGCGCCTCCGGGTCTTCCGGCCTGGTGCAGCGCCTGCTCGGCTCGACCGCGCAAAATGTGGTGCGTTCCAGCCAGGTTCCGGTTTTGGTGGTGCGCCTGCCCGGCGACACGGCGTACACCAATACGGTTGCCGCGACCGACTTTTCCGATGATGCCATGGCCGCCGCGACCATGGCTTTGCAGCTCGCGCCCACCGGCACACTGCACGTGGTCCACGCGTTCGAGTCAGTATTCGACAACGATCTGGCGCGGGAAACCCTGCCAGCCGCGGAACTCGAGCGTATGCAGGGCAAGGATCGCGAGCATGCGCGCGAACAGCTCACCGACATTCGCCAGCGACTGGCTGCCGTCAACGCCCAGACCACCTTGCACACGGTTGTGCGCGATGGCAATCCGGACCAACAACTCGATGTCTTCGTCGGCGAGGTCCATGCCGAACTGCTGGCGCTTGGCGGCCATGGCAAGACGCGCTGGGAGGCCGGCCTGCTCGGCTCGACCACCCAGCATGCGGTCAGCCACGCGCCCTGTGATGTGCTGGTGTGGCGACGCCCGGCGGCGGCCGACTGAGGGGTGTTGCGAGTGCGCGGGGCTGGATAAAGCCGGACCCGGAACCACGCGACCCAAAGCGTAGGTCGGTTCAAGCCGCGCAGCGGCGGAACCGGGCGGTAACGCTGGACGCTTGCACCCCGCACGCTTGTCCTCCCGAGGTCCGAGGTCCGAGGTCCGAGGTCC
>Ga0100392_1001281_pt1 | contig 23376 bp, 22 predicted proteins | sample CryGeymeta201516_FD_81548 | JGI IMG/M metagenome (GOLD analysis project Ga0100392, IMG submission 81548) | Groundwater microbial communities from Crystal Geyser aquifers in Utah, USA - Crystal Geyser metaG 2015-16 | ecosystem: Environmental > Aquatic > Deep subsurface > Groundwater | place: USA... | reverse complement strand
CGCTAGAAGCGACGTGACGCGCAAGTGAGGCTGAGATGACCGACGACGTGGCCCGCAAGATCATCGCCATCATCGCCGAACAGGCCATGCTGGAGCCGCACGAAGTGGCGCGCGACGCCTCGCCCGCCGATCTGGGGCTGGACAGTCTCGGCCTGGTCGAGATCGTGTTCGCCATCGAGGAGGCGTTCAACATCTCGGTGCCGTTCAACGCCAATGAACCGAGCGCGTCGGATTTCGACATCTCGTCGGTGGACAAGATCATCGCCGCCGTGCGCCGCCTGATCGCCGAGCAGGCGTGACGCCGATGCGCCGGGTGGCGATCACCGGCCTGGGGGTCATTTCGGCGCTGGGCGCGAACCGGGCGCAGCATTTCGCGGCCCTGCGCGAAGGGCGCTGCGGCGTCGGCGAGATCGACATTCTCGACGTCGAGCGGCTGTCGGTGACCATCGGCGCCGCCGTCAAGAACTTTCGCGCCGAGGATCATTTCACCCGCTCCGAACTGGCGCTCTATGACCGCACCACGCAATTCGCCCTGCTGGCGGCGCGCGAGGCGGTCGAGAACGCCGGGCTTGAGATCGACGCGGCGCTGGGCCTGCGCGCGGGCGTGGCGATGGGCACCGCCCTGACCGGCATGGAGACCATCGACGCCAACTATCGCGCGGTGTTCCAGGAGGGCAAGAATCGCGTGCATCCCTTCGTGGTGCCGCGGCTGATGACCAACGCCGGCGCCAGCCACATCAGCATGGCGCATGGGCTGAAAGGCCCGGGCTGGACCGTGACCACCGCCTGCTCGTCCTCAAACCACGCCATCGGCCAGGCGTTCCAGATGATCCGGGGCGGCGGCGCCGACGTGATGCTGGCGGGCGGGGCTGAGGCGCCGCTCGTGTTCGGCGTCATCAAGGCGTGGGAGGGTCTGCGCGTGCTGTCGCGCGACGGCTGCCGCCCGTTCTGCGCCACCCGCAACGGCCTGGTGCAGGGCGAAGGCGCCGCCGTGCTGGTGCTGGAGGAATTCGAGCGCGCCCGCGCGCGCGGCGCGCGCATCTGGGGTGAGATCGTCGGTTTCGGCATGACCGCCGACGCCACCGACATCGTGCAGCCAAACGCCGACGGCGCCGCCCGCGCGATCCGCGCAGCGCTCGCCGACGCGCAGGTCGCGCCCGAAGATGTCGGCTATATCAACGCCCACGGCACCGCCACCGCCGCCAACGACCGCACCGAATGCGCGGCGATTCGCATGGCGTTCGGCGCGGCGGCGGACGGCGTGTCGGTGTCCTCGACCAAATCCATGCACGGCCACTGCATCGGCGGCGCGGGCGCGATCGAGATGGCGGCGGTGCTGCTGGCGCTGGACGAAGGCGTGATCGCGCCGACCATCGGCTATACGACGCCCGACCCCGACTGCGACCTGAACATCACGCCCAACACGGCGCGCGAACGGCGGGTGGACGTGGCGCTGTCCAATTCCTTCGCCTTCGGCGGGCTGAACGCGGTGCTGGCGGTGCGCCGGGTCTGACGCGACCGCCTGCGCGAGGATTGCGCGCTCAGAGCGCCCCGTACGCCTTGGTGAAGCCCGACAGCGACAGCTTGCGCTGGATCGCCTTGGTCGGCTCCTGCACCGAATAGATCTGCAGCGTCGCCGCCGCGCCGCGCCGGAGACGGTCCAGCCCCTCGTTGGTCATCGCGAGTTCCGAAAAGCAGCCGTTGCCAAGGCAATACAGGAACGGCGAGCCGATGGCGTCGCCGCCGTCGATCCGCATCTCCACGCCGCGCGGCAGCACCACGCCCAGCGGCGCCACGAACACCGCGATGGCCTTGGCCTTGTCGTTGTTCTTGATCTGACGGATGGCGACGTTGATCAGCGGCGCGCCTTCGTCGTTGTTGAGAACCTGGTTCATGTAGCACGCGTTGTTGGCGCCGCAGCGCACTTCCCAATCGCCATGCTTGACCTTCACGGTCTCCTTGGGCGCTGCCTCCTGAGCGGAGACCGCGCCTGCGAGGAGCGTGGTGAGCGCGATGACGGCGGCGGCGATGGGGGTGCGGCGCAAGATGACCTCTGACCATGCAAGGGCTGGCGCGACGTCGCCGCGATCAGCCGGATGTTTTCAGCGCGCGACGACCCATCCGAGCCGCCGCTTCAATAACATTCGGGAGGAGACATGTTCGCCCCCTCCCGAATGCCCGGTTTTTTGTTTCCCTGTCGGACTGGCCGAGCGATTGGGCGGAGGCTAGGCGGGCCGCGCGCGGCGGTCAAGCGCGTTCCTGGCGCGCGCCGCGCGCAGGCAAAAAAAATGGCCGCGCACGGGGCGCGGCCAGTTCGACAGGGAGGAGACGGCGAGAGAAAAAAGCAATTCCCCCTCGACGCACTTTCAAATTAATGGTGAATCGTAAAATAACGGTTTCTTTTTTCAGTATTCGGAGACTGTGAAGCATGGGTGAGATCTTCATCGGCGGCGGCGGCCCCGACCATCGGGCGCGCCAGACCCTCACGCTGAGCCGCGCCAACCGCCACGGGCTGATCGCGGGGGCGACCGGCACCGGCAAGACCGTGACGCTGCAGATCATGGCCGAAGGGTTCTCGAACGCGGGCGTGCCGGTGTTCATGGCCGACGTGAAGGGCGATCTCTCCGGCATGGCGCAGGAAGGCGCGCCGAACGACCGGCTGCGCGCGCGCGCCGAGCTGATCGGGCTCGACCCTTACACGCCGCAGGCGTTCCCGGTGGTGTTCTGGGATCTGTTCGGCGATCAGGGCCACCCGGTGCGCGCCACGGTCAGCGAGATGGGGCCGCTCTTGCTGTCGCGGCTGCTGGAGCTGAACGACACGCAGGAGGGCGTGATCAATATCGCGTTCCGGCTGGCCGACGAGGAAGGCTTGCTGCTGCTCGACCTGAAAGACCTTCAGGCGCTGCTGCGCGAGGTCGGCGCGCGGGCGCCGGAACTGTCCCTGCGGTATGGCAATGTCGCGAGCGCCTCGATCGGCGCCATCCAGCGGCGGTTGCTGGTGCTGGAGAACCAGGGCGCCGCCAGTTTCTTCGGCGAGCCTGCCCTGCGCCTGAGCGACCTGATCGCCACCGACGCCGCCGGGCGCGGCCGGATCAACATCCTCGCCGCCGACAAGCTGATCAACAGCCCGCGCCTTTACGCCACCTTCCTGCTGTGGCTGATGTCGGAGCTGTTCGAGGAGCTGCCCGAGGTCGGCGACCCCGACAAGCCGGTGATCGCGTTCTTCTTCGACGAGGCGCACCTGTTGTTCAACAACGCGCCGCGCGCGCTGGTGGAGAAGGTCGAGCAGGTGGCGCGGCTGATCCGCTCCAAGGGCGTCGGGCTGTATTTCGTCACCCAAAGCCCGACCGACATTCCCGATACCGTGCTGGGGCAGCTTGGGTCGCGCATCCAGCACGCCTTGCGCGCCTACACGCCAAAGGACGCCAGGGCGTTGCGCGCGGCGGCCGAGACGTTCCGGCCGAACCCCGACTTCGACACCGCGACCGCGATCATGGAGGTCGGCGTCGGCGAGGCGCTGGTCTCGACGCTGGGCGACAAGGGCGCGCCGGGCGTGGTGGCGCGCACGCTGATCCGCCCGCCAGCCAGCCGCCTTGGCCCGGCGGACCCGGCGGTGCGCGCCGCCGTCTTCGCCGCCTCGCCGCTGCGCGGCGTCTATGACGCCGCCATCGACCGCGACAGCGCGCATGAGGTGCTGGCGCGGCGCGGCGCGCAAGCCGCCGCTGAAGCGGCGGGCGCGGCGGAGGCGGACGGGGAAAGCGACGCGCGCGAGACGTTTTCGACCGGACGGCGCTATCGCCCTGCGGCCGAACCCGCGCCCGCTCCCCGCGCCCCTGCTCGGCGCGCGCCTGCGCGACGCGCCGACAGCGCGGGCGAGGCCTTCGTCAAGAGCCTTGCGCGCACGCTGGGCTCACAGGCCGGCCGGTCGCTGGTGCGCGGCGTGCTCGGGGGGCTGTTTCGCGGGCGCTGAGGCCCGGCTCTCATCACATCCGCCGCTTCGCCACCGCGTGGCCAAAGCCGGTGGGGGCGATCGCGCGCTCCAGCGTGGCGCGGCCGCCCTCGACCCGCCACCACGCGGTGAACGGATAGTCGGCCTTCTTCATCTGCTTGGCCTTGAACCCCGCCACCCGGCGATAGACGCCCTCGCAGCGCAGCAGATCGCCCTCGCGCACCGCAGGCCCGAGCGTGAGGTCGAAGCGGCGGCGGGTGTCGAACACCGTCACCGTGCGGTCGCAGGCCGCGGCCTCAGGCTGCGGCGCCAGGCTCGCCACCGCCGCGCTGACCGGATCGAGCGCGTCGCCCATCGCGGCCAGATCGGCGTCGTAAGGGCGCACGCGATAGGGGGGGTCGGCCTCGATCGACACGCCCTCGCCATAGCGCAGCGCCACGGTCTGGCGGCTCTCGCCGAAGGCGTTGTCGGCGGTGAACCACTCCGGCGTCAGCGCCGCGCCGTCGGCGGCGCCCTGCGCCTGCGCGCGCGCCTCGCCGGGGAAGAACAGCCGCGCCAGCCCTGCCGAGCGCATCCGCGCCTCGGCGTGATAGCGCGCGGCGTCGCGGTCGAGCCTGAGCGTCACCTCGCCGCCGCGCAGGCCGCCGAGATAGACGTCATACACCGCCTCGAAGGTCTCCGCCGACGCCGCGCCGCCCAACAGCGCCGCCGCCACGCCCGCCAGAATTCTCGCCCGCATCGCTTGCCCCGTCTCTGTTGCGCAGCCTTGATATATGACGGAAACACGCGGGCGAAACTGTGACGGGAAAGCTGCGCCATGGCTGACCAGGACATCGCCGCGCTGGCCGCGCGCGTCGCGGCGGGAGAGCGCCGGGCGCTGGCGCGCGCGATCACGCTGGCCGAATCGACCCGGCCCGACCATCGCGCCGCCGCGCGCGCCCTGCTGATCGCGCTGGGCGCGCGGCGCGACGCGCTGCGCATCGGCCTCAGCGGCGCGCCGGGGGTGGGCAAATCGACCTTCATCGAGGGCTTCGGCATGGCGCTGATCGCGCGCGGGCTGCGGGTGGCGGTGCTGGCGGTCGATCCGTCGTCGGCGCGCTCCGGCGGCTCGATCCTGGGCGACAAGACCCGGATGGACCTTCTGTCGCGCCAGGACGCGGCGTTCATCCGCCCCTCCCCCTCCGGCGGCGGCCTGGGCGGGGTGGCGCGGCGCACGCGCGAGGCGATCGCGCTGGTCGAAGCGGCGGGGTTCGACGTGGTGATCGTCGAGACGGTGGGCGTCGGCCAGTCCGAGACCATGGTCGCGGAGATGACCGACGTGTTCGCCCTGCTGCTCAGCCCCGGCGGCGGCGACGAGTTACAGGGTGTCAAGCGCGGCATCATGGAGATCGCCGATCTGGTGATGGTCAACAAGGCCGACGGCGCCATGGCCGAGGCCGCCCGGCGCACCGCCGCCGACTACGCCGGGGCGCTGCGGCTGATGCGCCGCCGCCCGCACGACCCCGAGGGATTTCCGCGCGCCATGACGGTTTCGGCGCTGTCGGGCGACGGGCTGGCGGCGGCGTGGGATGCGATCTCGGACCTGAACGCCGCGCGCGCGCAAAACGGCTGGCGGGCGGCGCGCAGGCGCGATCAGGCGGTGCGCTGGTTCCGCTTCGAGCTTGAGCAGGGGCTGCTGGCGGCGCTGCGCGCCGATCCCGCCACCGCCCGCGCCTTGCCGGACCTGGAGGCGCAGGTGGCGGCGGGCGCCCTGCCCCCCGACGCCGCCGCCGAGGCGGCGCTGGCGGGGTTTCTGGCGGCGCGCGCCGTCACGCCTCGCCCGGACGGGTCATCGTGAACACCTCGCGCACCACGGCGTAGTCCTTGTAGCCGAGCCGGGCCAGCGGCTGGAACGCGGTCACGTCGAATCGGCCGTCGCGCAGGCAGTCGTCGCGCATGTGCACGCCGACCACCTCGCCCAGCACGAGGAAGTTGGCCTCGCCCGCCAGCGTCACGATCTGGCCGAGCCTGCACTCCAGCGCGGCGGGCGCGCCGGCCACCCGCGCGCAGGCGATCTCGCGGCATTCCTGCCGCGCGATGTCGGCCAGCGCGAACTCGTCCACGTCGCGGCCATAGCCGCCGGAGGTGGCGTTCATCGCGTCGCGCAGGGCGTATTCGACGATGTTGACGCAAAAGACGCCGGTCTCGCGGATGTTGCCGAGGCTGTCCTTGCCCAGCGCGCGGTCGGGCTTGGACCCTGTCGAGGCGAACATCACCTGCGGCGGCGTGTAGGCGACGGCGTTGAAGAAGGAATAGGGCGCCAGATTGTCGCGCCCGTCCGCGCCGCGCGACGAGATCCAGCCGATCGGGCGCGGCGTGACGATGGCGTTGAACGGGTTGTGTGGCAGGCCGTGGCCATCGGCGGGGCGGTAGAACATCGGGCGTGATCCTATGGTTTGCCCAAAGGGGTAGCGGCATGTTAGGGCCATGACCAGCCCCGCTGGCGGGCCATGGCTGTGCGGTAAGGGGACGTGGCAACCGATGATCCGACTGGCGCAGGAGGCGGCCGACGACTGGTGGGAGGTCGAGGCGCTTTATGACCTCTGCTTTGCGCCGGGGCGCGAGGCGCTGTCGTCCTACCGGCTGCGCGACGGGGTGGCGCCGGTCGCGACACTTTGCCTTGTCGCGCGCGACGATGACCGCACGCTGGCGGGCGCGATCCGCAACTGGCCGGTGCGGGTGGGCGGCAAATGGGCGCTGCTGCTGGGCCCCGTCGCCGTGCACCCGACGCGGCAGGGCGAGGGGCTGGGCGCGCTTTTGATCTACCGCGCGATCGAACTGGCGCGCGAGGGCGGGTGGAGCCGCATCCTGCTGGTGGGCGACGCGCCCTATTACAGCCGATTCGGGTTCCAGCGGCTCGATGGCGTCGGGATGCCGCCGCCAACCAACCCGGCGCGGGTGCTGGGGCTGGCGCTGCGGCCCGGCGCCTGGGAGGGGGTCGTGGGGCCGGTGACGCGGCCGGTGCCGCCGCCCGAGCAAAGCGGCCATTGAATTGCGCGGCGCCATGCACATTTATCGGTGTATGGACCCGACCGCGCCGCAGATGATCGAGATCAACCCCGATGCGCCCCACGCGCCGCTGACAGATGAGGCGCGCGCGACCGTCGCCGCACTGGCCGAACGCCAGCGCCGCGCGCAAAGCCTGCTGATGCGCGTCGTCACCTTTGCCGGCGGGCAGGTCGAGGACGGCATGAAGATGCTGCCCAAGGGCTTTCGCGACCAGCTCGAAGCCGCCGCGCGCGGGGCGCTGACGCAGAGCTATGACATGGCCGGGCGCACGCGCGGCACGGGGTTGCTCGCGCGGCAGGTCAACAGCGACCGCGCGCACCGGGTGATCGCCACGATTTCCGGTGCGCTGGGCGGGCTTGGCGGGCTGCCCACCGCGCTGGCCGAACTGCCCATCGCGACCACCGTGATCTTTCGCGCCGTGCAGGGCGTGGCCGCCGCATATGACGAGGACCCGGCCGATCCCGCCACGCGGCTCGAATGCCTGCGCGTCTTTGGCGCGGGTGGTCAGGGCGAGGAGGATGACGGCGTGGACACCACGTTCATCGGCGCGCGTATCGGCCTGACCGGGCCCGCGCTGCACAAGCTGATCGCCAAGGTCGCGCCGAAATTTGCCGCGGTGCTGAGCCAGAAGCTTGCCGCGCAGGCGGTGCCGGTGATCGGTGCTGCGGCGGGGGCGGGCACGAATTATGCCTTTGTGGACTACTACATCGAAATGGCGCATGTGCATTTCGGCCTGCGCCGGCTGACGGCCGTGCATGGCGAGCGCCATGTGCTCGACCTGTTCCACAAGGTGCTGGCCGAGGGCCGCCTGCCCGCCAACCGCGCCTGAGATCAGGTCAGCTCAACCCACCTCTGCCCAGCCCAGCCCAGCCCAGCTCTGCCCAGCGCTGCCCAGCCCAGCTCTGCCCAGCTCACCCCAGCTCTGCGCTCACCCCAACCCGCCCAGCCAGTCCATCAGCCGGCCCCGCGCGCTTTGCTCGCCTGCCGCCCGCGCGGCATCGATCACGGCGCGCGCCTCGTCCAGCCGCACCCGGCGCAAGAGGTGCTTGACCGGCCCGACCGAGGCCGGGCGCATCGACAGCATCCGAAAGCCGAGCGCGGCCAGGGCCAGCGCCTCGACCGGGCGGCCGGCATCCTCGCCGCAGAAACTCAGCGGCGTGCCTGCGCGGTCGCAGCGCGCGACGATGCTCTCGAGGAAGGTCAGAAAGCCGGTGTCGAGCGTGTCATAACGCCGCCGCACCCGCTCGTTCTCGCGGTCGGCCGCAAAGAAGAACTGCTTGAGGTCATTGCCCCCCACCGACAGGAAATCGACCTCGCCAAAGAACGTCTCGCTGGCAAAGGCGAGGCTGGGCGTCTCGAGCATCGCGCCGATTTCGGCGCGCTCTGGCAGCGGGTGGCCGAGAATGCGCTCGCGCGCCAGCGCCTTGTCCCATTCGGCCCGCGCGGCGCGGAATTCGTCGGCCTGCGCGATGAAGGGGAACATCACGCTGATCGGCCGGCCGGCCGCGGCGCGGATCAGCGCCTGCAACTGCATGCGCAGCACACCGGGCTTGTCCAGCCCCACGCGGATCGCACGCCAGCCCATCGCGGGGTTGGGTTCGTCATTGGGTTTCATGTAGGACAGCACCTTGTCCGACCCGATGTCGAGCGTGCGAAAGGCGACCCGCTTGCCCTGCGCGGCGTCGAGCACGCGCGCATAAAGCGCCGAAAGCTCGGCCCGGCGCGGCATCTGGTTGCGCACGAGGAACTGCAATTCGGTGCGAAACAGCCCCACGCCCTCGGCGCCCGAGCCCTGAAGCGAGGGCAGGTCGGCCATCAGGCCGGCGTTCATGTGCAAGGCCACGGTGCTGCCGCAGAGCGCCTGCGCCGGCAGGTCGCGGATCGAGACATAGCGTTCCTGCGCGCGGGCCTGCATCGCGATCTTTTCGCCAAAGGCCTTTTTCACCGCTTCGTCGGGCCGCAGATGCGCGATGCCCTGGTCGCCGTCCACGAGGATGGTATCGCCGTTGAGCGCCTCGGTCGCGATCCCCTCGGCATGGATCACCAGCGGAATGGCCCAGGCGCGCGCGACGATGGCGGCATGGCTGCCGACCGACCCTTCCTGGAGCACGATCCCGCGCAGCGCCTTGCCATATTCGAGAAGCTCGCCCGGCCCGATGTTGCGCGCGACCAGCACCGGGTTGTCGGGCATTGCGGCGCCGGTGTCCTGACCCTGGCCGGTGAGGATGCGCAAGAGCCGGTTCGAGATGTCGTCGAGGTCGTGCAGGCGGTCGCGCAGATAGGGGTCGCCCGCCTGTCCCATGCGCGAGCGGGCGAGCGACTGTTCCTTTTCCACCGCCGCCTCGGCCGAAAGGCCATTGGCCACGTCATCCTCCATCCGTCGCATCCAGCTGCGCGAATTGGCGAACATGCGGTAGGCATCGAGCACCTGCGCCTGTTCGGGGTCGATGCTGGTCGCCGTGGCAAGGATGTCGTCGAGCGTGCGGCGCAGCGTGTCCACCGCCTCGCGCAGGCGGATCAACTCGCGGTCGGGATCGTCCGAGATCGGGTTGGTGACGACGACGCGCGGCTCGTGCAGATAGACGCGGCCCTCGACCGCGCCTTCTTGCCCCACCGTGCCGCGGAACATCACCGGCTGCTGGTGGCGCGCCGAGAGCGCCGCGCCGTCGCCGACAAAGGCGCCAAGCTCGGTCATCTCGGCCAGCACCATGGCCACGACCTCGAGCGCATAGACCTCGTCGGCGGTAAACTCGCGCGCGGCGCGCGACTGCACCACGAGCACGCCCAGCGCATCGCCCAGACGCTGGATCGGGATGCCGCAAAAGCTTGAATACCGCTCTTCGCCGGTCTCGGGCATGTAGCGGAAACCGCGTGCGGCGGGGGCATTGGCGGTGTTGACGATCTGGCGCGTGCGCGCGGTGCGCCCGACGAGCCCTTCGCCCAGCCGCAGCCGGGTCTTGTGCACGGAGGCGGATTCGAGCCCCCTCGTGGCGCAAAGTTCGAGCGTTTCCGCATCGCGGAAAAGGTAGATCGAGCAGACCTCGGTCTGCATCGATTCCGCGATCAGCGCCACGATCCGGTCGAGCCGCGCCTGCCCGGCGGTCGTCTCGGCCAGCGCCGCGCGCAGGCGGCCCAGGAGCTTGCGGCTTTCGGTTTCGGTCCGTTCGGGCATTCTGCCGGGTTCCTTCGCCTGGGCCGTCGGTGGCCGGGCCGCTGTGCTTAAAGCACAACCGCCGCGAAAGCGGAACAGGAATTGGGGGGCGCTGCCCCCCGCCGCCCTGCGGGCGCCTCCCCCCGGGATATTTGGGGCCAAAAGATGGGGGCGGGTCAGGTCAGGCGATAGACCGAGACTTGGCTGCGGGAGGTGGCGGGGAAAGGCGCCGGCCCGGTCGGCCCGGTCGGCCCAGCGGTGTTCCAGCGTCAGGCCGGCGAGGCGGGTGAGGTGGGCGGGTGAGGTGGGCGGGCGAGGCGGGCGGCGCCGGTCCGGTCATGGGTGATGTGATGCGAGACGACCTGCTGATCGAGGACATCGTAGGTGTCGAGCCCGATGGTGTCGGGTTCGGTCGCCCGGACCACGGCGCTCTGCCCCCGGGGAGTTTCTGCAATTCAGGCACCCAGAGTTCGACCACAAGGCAGCCGCCCGGGCGCAGGTGGCGGGCGGCATTCTGAAAACAGGCGACCTGGGCGTCCTGAGTGAGCAGGTTCGCGATGGTGTTGACGACGAGAGGGACGAGGGCGAAGTCGCCCGGCACGCGGGTTTGCGCCATGTCGCCGTGGCAGACGGGCAGGGCGGCCGCATCTGCCGTCTCGCGCAGGCGGCCGAGCATGGCGGGCGAGCATGGCGGCCGAGCATGGCGGGCGAGCATGACGGCCGAGCATGGCGGGCGAGCATGACGGGCGAGCATGACGGGCGAGCATGACGGGCGAGCATGACGGGCGAGAGCGCGATCCCGGTCTTGGCGACGCCCGCAGCGAGGAGCCTGAGCGCGATGCGGCCAGTGCCGATGGAAAACGCGAGCGCGGGGCCGCCGGCCGCCAGCGACTTGAGCCGTGCCACGATGGGGCCGATCACGCCCGGCGCGAAGATGCAGGTGCCGGGCGTATCATAGCTGCGGGCGGCGCGGCCCGGATGTCCGCGTCCCCGGACATCGTGCCGCCTCAGGCGGCTTTGTCGAGGCCGAAGATGTCGTGCAGGGCCTGCACCGCCAGTTCCATGTATTTGCGGTCGATCAGCACCGAGATCTTGATCTCGGAGGTGGTGATGACCTTGATGTTGATGCCTTCGGCCGAGAGCGCCTTGAACATCTGGGCCGCGACGCCCGCATGGCTGCGCATCCCGATGCCCACGACCGAGACCTTGGCCACGGCGAGGTCTGTCACCAGGTCGGAGAAGTTGAAATCGCCGCGCGCCTTGGCCTCGGCGATGGCCTTTTCGGCACGCAGCACTTGATCGTTGGGACAGGAGAATGTCATGTCGGTGCGCCCATCCTCGGAGATGTTCTGCACGATCATGTCCACATTGACCCCGGCCTCGGCCAGCGGGCCGAAGATCGCGGCGGCGATGCCGGGGCGGTCGGCCACTGAAATGAGCGTCATCTTGGCCTCGTCGCGCGAAAAGGCGACGCCGGCGACTGCATTGCTTTCCATGATTTCCTCCTCGCCGCAGACCAGCGTGCCGGCCGTGTCGGATGGTTCCTCGAATGACGACAGCACGCGCAGGCGCACCTTGTAGCGCATGGCAAGCTCGACCGAGCGGGTTTGCAGCACCTTGGCGCCGAGCGACGCGAGTTCGAGCATCTCTTCGAAGGCGATGCGGTCGAGCTTGCGCGCGCGGTCGCAGATGCGCGGGTCGGTGGTATAGACGCCGTCCACATCGGTGTAGATGTCGCAGCGTTCTGCGCCAAAGGCCGCGGCAAAGGCCACGGCGGTGGTGTCGGATCCGCCCCGGCCCAGTGTGGTGATGCGACCCTCGGCCGAGACGCCCTGAAAGCCCGCGACCACGGCGACGCGGAAGCCTTCGGCGAATTTCTGGTCGATATTGGCGCGGGGGATGTCGATGAAGCGCGCGGCGGAATGCGCCGAGGTGGTCAGGATCGGCACCTGCCAGCCCTGCCAGGACCGCGCGGGGATGTCCATTTCCTGCAGCCGCAGCGCCATCAGCCCCGCGGTCACGTTCTCGCCCGAGGACACCACGGCGTCGTATTCGCGCGCGTCATAGAGGGGCGAGGTTTCGCCCACCCAGCCGACAAGCTCGTTGGTCTTGCCCGACATGGCCGAGACGATGACGATCACGTCATACCCCTTGGCCACTTCGAGCGCGACGCGCTTGGCCGCGCGGTGGATGCGGTCGATATTGGCGACCGAGGTGCCGCCGAATTTCATCACGAGGAGGGGCATTGCGCATTCCCTGCAAAATCGGCGCTGTCATAGTCGCAGGCGGGGGCGAGGGCAATGGATCAATCGGCATCGCCCGTGGCGGGGTGCGGAGCCTCCGGCGGGGATATTTGGGGCCAAAAGATGTGGCGGCGTCAGAATGGGTGGGGGCGGCCGTCCCAGGTCTCGAAACAGCCGGTGGTGGCGGGAGAGAGGGCGGCGAAGCGGGCGATGAGGCCGCGCGCGGCCTCGTCCGGGCTGATCTCGGCGCCTGCGCCGCCCATGTCGGTGCGCACCCAGCCGGGGTGGTAGATGCCGACGCTGATGCCCTCGCGCGCGAGGTCGGTGGCGAGGTTGCGCCCGAGGTTGAGGGCGGCGGCCTTGGACGCGCGGTAGATGTAGCTGCCGCCCGGCGCGCGGCTGGTGGAGCCCATCTGGCTGGAGATGATGGCGATCCTGGCGCCCGCGGCGGCGCGCAGGTTGGGCAGGAGCGCCTGCACGGTCAGGAACACGCCGGTGACATTGGTGGCAAAGCCTTCGGCCCAGAGCGCGGGGGCATAGCCGTCGTCGAGCCGCTCGCCCCGGTCGGGGTAGGTGCCGGCGTTGCACACCAGGAGGCTGACGGGCGCGCCGCCGAGATGCCGGGCCAGCGCCGCGAGGCTCGCGTGGGCGGTGACGTCGAGCGGCAGCAGATCGCCCGCGGGGTGGCGCGCGGTGCCCTGCGCGGGGCTGCCCGCCGCGCGGTAGCCCGCGAGCAGCGCCGCGCCGATGCCGCGGTTGGCGCCGGTGATCAGGATCATGTCAGTTCGCCTTGCGCGTGGGGACAAAGGGCAGGGGGGCCACGGGGATGCCGTCCTCGAGCAGGCGGCGGGCCTCGTCCAGCCGCGCCTCGCCCCAGATGGCGCGTTCGGGCGCGTCGCCGTCATGGATCGCGCGCGCCTCGGTCGCGAAGGAGAGTCCGACATATTCGGACTCCGCCTCGACCTTGCGGCGCAGTGCGGCGAGGGCCTGTTCCTGCGCGGCAGGCGTGGCGGGCGCGGCAGGCGTGGCGGGCGCGGCGGGGGTGGCGGGCGCGGCGGGGGTGGTCGCCACGGCGGGGGCCATCAGCGCCTTGGTCACCGTTCTGTCGCCGCAGGTCGCGCAGGCGAGGTGCCCGCCGTCGCGCAAGGTGTCAAAGGCGGCGGCGGACTGGAACCAGCTGTCAAAGCTGTGCCCTTGCCTGCATATGAGCGAATAGCGGATCATTTCCGGAACCTGTCACCTTTCTGTCGTAGAGATAAGGGTTGCGGCGGCGCTGGCAATGGCCTGCGGGCGTGGGCGTGCTATTTGGCTGTCCGGGAGGGGCAGGATGCGCGCACGTTTCATCGGGTCAGAGGTCTATCGCGGGTCGTCCTATGGTCCCTGGCATCCGCTGCGGGTGCCGCGGGTGAGCACGGTGATGGACCTCGCGCGCGCGCTGGGATGGCTGGGCGCAGACCGCTATGTGACCTCGCCGCGTGCCACGGACCGCGCGCTCGCCGCGTTCCACACGCCCGACTATATCGCGGCCCTGCGCGCGGCCGAGGCGGCGCAGGCGGTGAGCGCCGAGGTGCGCGCGCGCCACCAGATCGGCACCCCCGCCAACCCGGTCTTTGCCCAGATGTTCCGCAGGCCCGCGACAGGGGCGGGCGGTGTGATCCTGGGCGCCGAGATGATCGCGGGCGGTGGCGTGGTGCATGTGCCGGGTGGCGGCACGCATCACGGGATGCCCGACCGCGCGAACGGGTTCTGCTACTTCAACGACCCGGTGCTTGCCATCCTGGCGCTGCGCCATTTCGGCGCGCGGCGGGTGGCCTATGTGGATATCGACGCGCATCATCCGGATGGGGTGGAGCATGCCTTTGCCGCCGATCCGGGGGTGCTGATGGTCTCGGTCCACGAGGAGAACCGCTGGCCGCGCACGGGCGCGATCACTGACAGGGGGGTCGGGCAGGTGTTCAACCTGCCGGTGCCGGCGGGGTTTCATGATGACGAGTTGGCGCTGGTGAGGGATGCGCTGATCCTGCCTGCGGTCGCGGCCTTTCGCCCCGATGCGGTGGTGCTGCAATGCGGCGCGGACGGGGTGACGGAGGACCCGCAGTCGCGGCTGTGCCTGTCCAACGCCGCGCATTTCGCGGTGGTGGCGGCGCTGCGGGACATGGCGCCACGCTATATGGTGCTGGGCGGCGGGGGCTATAATCCCTGGTCGGTCGGGCGGATGTGGACCGGCGTCTGGGGGATCCTCGCGGGCGAGGCGTTGCCCGACCGGTTGCCGGAACCCGCGCAGGCGGTACTGCGCGCTCTCGACTGGCCGGGGCGCAAGCGCTTTGCCGGGCCGCCTGCGGACTGGGTGACGACGCTGGCCGACGCGCCGCGCGGGGGGCCGGTGCGCGATCAGGTCCGCGCGGGGGTTGGCGGGCTTGCCGCGCGGCTGGCGGTCGTGGTCTAGCCGGCGCGGCGCAGGGTCAGCGCCATCCCCGCGATGATCAGCGCCACGCCCGCCGCGCGCATCGTGATGTCGCCCGGCGCGCCGCGGGTGAGGTCGAGCACCACGCCCGATACCATCTGCCCCGCGATCACCAGAAGCGCCGTGTTCACCGCGCCGATCCGCGCGATCAGCCAGCTTCCCGCCGCGACAAAGAGCACGCCGATCGGCCCGCCGATCCAGGCGTGCCAGGGCGCGGCCCGCAGGCCCGCCGGGACCAGTTCGCCGACAGCGAGCCCCGCCGCCACCAGCACGACCAGCCCGACGAGGTGGTTCCAGAACGAGGCCGCCAGCGGCGAGGTGGACAGCGCCAGCCGCCCGTTGATCTGCCGGCTGAGGCTCACCAGCAGCCCGGCGGCAAAGGCGAGTGTCACCATCAGCGTCATGTCGCCCCTCCCGCAAAGATGATGAGCACGCTGCCCGCCCCGATCAGCCCCAGCGCCGCCATGTCGCGTGGCGTCGCGCGGCGGCGTGGCAGGCCGAACAGGCCAAGGCGGTCGGCCACCAGCCCGAACACCATCTGACCGGCAAGGCCCAGCGCCAATGTGCCCGACAGCGCCAGCGCGCCATTCACGGCCGTCGAGGTGAGCATGACCGTCACCGCGCCCGACACCCCGCCCAGATAGGCCCAGAGCGGCGCGCGCGGCAGGGCGGGGCCGGCCGCCACCCCGCGTCGCGACATGACCAGCAACGCCAGCGCGGCGGCGATGGTGCCGGTGCCATGGGCCGCGAGGCTCGAGAACAGGGCGGTGCTATGGGCTGCCATCTCGCCATTGAACAGCACCATGAGCGTGAGCAGCCCGCCGGTGCCGAAGGCTGCGGCGAGGTCGATCAGGCGCATCGCGGGTGGGCCTTGCGGGATGGACGGGCGCGGCGGTTCGGCATGGTGGTCTCCGGGGAGGCGGTTTCCGGGGTGACGGTTTCCCGGGTGACGGTTTGCTGGGGTGACGGTTTCCTGTTTGACGGGCAGGTGGTGTATGCAGGCAAAGTCGGGCGGGCCGCAATGGGCCTGCTTGCGGTTGTGGCGATCTTGCCATAGTCGCCCGCGCCCCGACGTTCCTGTGCAGCGCCTGCTGGTGAAGCGGCGCAGCGCGAGGCTAGAAAGGGATCACTCCGGTGGTTTGCCGGGGGTGCAAGCCGGAGTGTCGCATGGTTGCCCGTCTCGTCTTTCGCGCCCTGCAGGCGGCACTTGTCGCCGGGGTGCTGCTGGGGCAGGCGCATCCCGTGGCCGCGCAGGACCGGGTCACGCTCGGCTTTGGCAGGCTTTTCAGCAACGACGCTCTGATCGACGGGCGCGACCGCTGGCGCAGCGGCAGCTACAGCCTGTCGCTCTTGCGCGGCGATCGGCGGATCGGCGAGGACTGGCAGGGCAGGCTGCCGGTCGAGCCCGGCGCGATCATCGAATACCGCCTGCGCAACGAGATCATCTCGCCCTTCGAGGGCGGCCTTTCCGGCCCGCGCGACCGGACCGACCGGCCCTATGTCGGCGCGCTGAGCTTTGGCCTGCACACCCATTATGCGCTGGGGGCGACCGAGGTCGGCCTCGGGCTCGACCTGATCGCCACCGGCCCGCAGACGCGGGTCAGCGCGGTGCAGGAGGCGTTTCACGAATATTTCGGCTTTCAGCCGGTGCGCGGCACGGACACCCAGATCGGCAACGGGGTGCATCCGGCCGTCACGCTCGCGCTGACGCGGCCGCTGCGGCTGTCCGACCGCGTCACGCTGCGCCCCTTTGTCGAGGCGCAGGCGGGGGTCGAGGACATGCTGCGCGTCGGTGGCGATCTGGTGATCGGCACGATCGGCCACCATGACCTGTGGCTGCGCGATGTGACGACCGGGCAGCCCTACCGCGGGATCCGGGCCCCGCAAGAGGGGCTGGCGCTGGTGATTGGTGCAGATCTGGCACAGGTGGGAGGCAGCCTCTATCTGCCCGAGGCGCGCGGCTATGCCGCCGAGCCCCGGCGCGCCCGGGCAAGGGCCGGTATCCACTGGCAGACCGGACCCCGGGCCTCGTTCTTCTACGGTCTGACATGGCTCTCGCCCGAATTCGTGGGCCAGCCCGAAGGCCAGACCGTCGGGTCACTGACACTCGATTTCAACTTCTGAAGAAATAGTTAACGGCCCCTCTTGATGTGACTTGATCGGTCTTCGGACGGGGTGGTAGCCTGCGCCCCATGAACCCTGCGCGTCAGATGCGGGGACGATGAGGCAGAGTGACAGGCATGAAAACGGGCTCTCGGGGCACGTTCGTCATCTCCTGGTCGCAGACGGAACTGGACGGGCAATGGTCCGCGCCGCTCGCATCGTTGCGGGTCGGCACGGTCTGGAGCTGGGCCGGAGAGCCTGTGCGGGTGGACGGACCGGCCGATATCCTGCCGCTGGGCGAACCCATCGGCGGCGGCGAACTGCGCAGACGTGCGGCGCGCAAGGTCAGGCGGCTCTTGCAGGCTGTCGAGACGGGTGTCGCGCGGCTCGATGACCTGCCGCAGGAGGATGACCCCGCCCCCGCCACCGCGCCGCGCCGGGGGGAGAGCGGCTTTGCCGTGACCGACGGGCGCGGCACATGGACCATCACGCTGATCGAATCCGGCCCGGGCAAGCCGCCGCTCGCGCTGTTCGTGGGCGAGATGCCGCCGCGCCAGACCGACCTCTGGGTGGTCAGCCACAACATCGACCTCGCCAACCGCGACCAGATGGCCGATGTCGCGGGCGGCGTGATCTGCTTTACGCCCGGCACCGCGATCCTGACCGAGACCGGCCCTTGCCCGGTCGAGGACCTGCGCGAGGGGGACCGGCTGCAGACCAGGGACAATGGCTGTGCGCCGGTGCTCTGGATCGGGCAGCGCCGGGTCAGCGGCGCGCGGATGCATGCGATGCCGCATCTGCGCCCGGTGCGGCTGCGGGCCGGCGCGCTGGATGCGGGCGTGCCCGATGCCGGGCTGCTGGTATCGCCCGATCACCGCATCCTGCTGCGCGGCGCCCGTCCGCGCGCCCTGTTCAACTGCGACGAGGTTCTGGTGACGGCGCGCGATCTGGTCAACGACCGGTCGGTTGTGTTCGACCATGCCGTGCGCGAGGTGACCTATATCCACCTGCTGCTGCCCCAGCACCAGATCGTCTATGCCAATGCCGTCGAGACCGAAAGCTTTCACCCCGCCAGCGCGGCCCTTGCCACGATGGAGGACGCGCAGCTCGCGCAGCTTCTCGACCGGCTTCCCGATGTGGCGGGCGATCCGCAGAGCTATGGCGCCTATGCGCGGCGGGTGTTGTCGGCCAGCGAGGCGGCGATCCTGCAGCACGACCTCGCGCTGGGCCGCGTCGCCTGAGGCAAGAGAAAAATCTTCTGCGAAGATTTTTCGGGCGCTCCGGCTGCCGCCGGGCGCGCCCGGTAAAAATTTTCGACGAAAATTTTTGGCCCGGTGGCGCTGTGGCGTGAGGGGCGTTGACTCCGCCTCTTGCTCGCGTATAACCCGCCTCTCGATGGTGTTGGTGGACCCCGCAAGGGGAAGCCTGTCGTCCCGCGAGGGAAAGAGGACAACGCCCTTCACAGTCGCCGCATCCGCGGTGGCGCCCAAAGAAGGAGATCAGCCGTGACCAAGCGCACCGCTGCCAAGTACAAGATCGACCGCCGCATGGGCGAAAACATCTGGGGCCGTCCGAAATCCCCCGTCAACCGCCGCGAATACGGTCCCGGCCAGCACGGCCAGCGCCGCAAGGGCAAGCTGTCGGATTTCGGCACCCAGCTGCGCGCCAAGCAGAAGCTCAAGGGCTACTACGGCGACCTGACCGAAAAGCAGTTCCGCCGCATCTATGCCGAGGCCGAGCGCGTCAAAGGTGACACCGGCGAGAACCTCGTCGGCCTGCTCGAGCGGCGCCTCGACGCCGTGGTCTACCGCGCCAAGTTCGTGCCGACCATTTTCGCCGCCCGCCAGTTCGTCAACCACGGCCATGTCACCGTCAACGGCGGTCGCGTCAACATCGCCTCCTACCGCGTCAAGGAAGGCGACCTGATCGAGGTGCGTGGCAAGTCCAAGCAGTTGGCTGTCGTGCTCGAAGCCGTGACGCTGGCCGAGCGGGACGTGCCCGACTACGTGGAGGTCGATCACTCCAAGATGACGGCCCGGTTCGTGCGTCAGCCCTCGCTGGCCGATGTGCCCTATCCGGTCATCATGGAACCCAACCTCGTCGTCGAGTTCTACGCCAAGAACTGATCCGGCGGCCGGCCAGACCTTTGCAACGACACAAACCCGCCGCAGACCCGCGGCGGGTTTCCGTTTTCAGTCTGCCGCCCGCGCCACAGAGGGAAGGACCACCTGCATGACCACCTACCCTCTGCATGGCCGCATCGAGGGCGCCGTGGTCATCATCGGCTTTGGCTCCATCGGCAAGGGCACCTTGCCGCTGATCGAACGGCACTTCGACTATGACGCCGCGCGGCTGACGGTGATCGACCCGGACCCCGGCGTCGCCACCTTCCTGTCGCAGCACCGCATCGCCCACCTCCAGGTGGCGCTGACACCCGACAATTACCGTGACGTGCTGGGCGGGCTCTTTGCCGGCGGGCCGGGGTTCTGCGTGAACCTGTCGGTGGATGTCGCGTCGCGCGACGTGATGCGTCTGTGCCGCGAAATGGGGGTGCTCTACATCGACACGGTGACCGAGCCGTGGAAGGGTTTCTATTTTGACAGCACCGCCGCCACCGACAATGCCGCGCGCAGCAATTACGCGCTGCGCCAGGCCGTGCGGGACGAGGCCGCGCGGGCGCCGGGCGGGCCGACGGCGGTGAGCTGCTGCGGCGCGAACCCGGGCATGGTGTCCTGGTTTGTCAAGGAAGCGCTGCTGCGCCTTGCTGCGGATTGTGGCGAGGCCGGCGTCGCCCCCGGCGTCGCCCCCGGTGCCCTTCCCGGCGCCGTTCCCGGTGCCCTTCCCGGCGCCGTTCCGGCAGACCGCGCCGGCTGGGCCGCTCTGATGCAGGGGCTGGGGGTCAAGGGTATCCACATCGCCGAGCGTGACACCCAGGCCCGCCGGCTGCCGCGCCCGCGCGGGACGTTCGTCAATACATGGTCGGTCGAGGGCTTCATCGCCGAAGGGTTCCAGCCGGCCGAACTGGGCTGGGGCACGCACGAGACCTGGTTTCCCGACGGTGGCCACCGCCATGACACCGGCTGCGGCGCGGCCATCTGGATCGAGAGGCCCGGCGCGATCACCCGCGTGCATAGCTGGTGCCCGACGCCGGGCCCGCAGTTCGGCTTTCTTGTCACGCATAACGAGGCCATCTCGATCGCCGACTACTATACCGTCGGCGACCCGGCGGCGCCCGCCTATCGCCCGACCTGCCATTATGCCTATCATCCCTGCGACGACGCGGTGCTCAGCCTGCACGAGATGTTCGGCTCTGGCCGCAAGCAGACCCGCCACGAGATCCTGGCGCCCGACGAGATCGTCGAGGGGGGCGACGAGCTGGGCGTGCTGATCTACGGTCATGCCCGCAACGCGCTCTGGTATGGCTCGCGGCTCTCGACCGCCGAGGCGCGCAGCCTCGCGCCCTATCAGAACGCGACCGGCCTCCAGGTGTCGAGCGCGGTGATCGCCGGCATGGCCTGGGCGCTGGCCAACCCTCTGGCCGGGATCGTCGAGACGGATGAGATGGACCACGCCTTCTGCCTGGCGGTGCAGCGCCCCTACCTCGGCCCGATCGAGGCGCATTACACCGACTGGACCCCGCTTCAGGACCGCTGGGCGCATTTCCCCGAGGATATCGACGAAAGCGATCCCTGGCAGTTTCGCAACGTGCTCGCGACCTGAGACCGCAGCGGCGGGCCGCAACTTCCCCATGGCATTGCCCCGCGCGCGCGGCTAGAAGAGCGCGGACAGGAGGCCCGCATGACCAAGATCACCCCGCAGCCCGGCATCATGGATATCGCGCTCTACGAGGGTGGCGCGAGCCATGTCGAGGGCAAGACGAATGTGCTCAAGCTGTCGTCGAACGAAAACCCGCTGGGCCCCTGCGACGCCGCGCGCGAGGCGTTTTCGCGCGCGATGCACGAACTCAACCGCTACCCCTCGACCGACCACGCCAGCCTGCGCGCGGCGATCGGCGAGGTCTGGGGGCTCGACCCTGCCCGCATCGTCTGCGGCGTCGGCTCGGGCGAGATCCTCAAGCTCCTGGCCGAAGGCTTTGCCGGGCCGGGCGACGAGATCGTGATGACCGAACACGGCTTTTCGATGTATCCGATCTATGCCCATGCCTGCGGCGCCAAACCCGTCGTGGCGCCCGAGCGCGAGCGCGTGGTGGATGTCGATGCGATCCTCAAGGCCTGCACGAAACGCACGCGGCTGGTGTTTCTCGCCAACCCCGGCAACCCGACCGGCACGATGATCGGCCCGAACGAGCTGCGCCGTCTCGCCGAAGGGCTGCCGCCGCGCGTGCTGCTGGCGCTCGACGGGGCCTATGCGGAATATGTCGAAGGCTATGATGCGGGCGCGGCTCTGGTGGCAGAGCGCGACAACGTGGTGATGACGCGGACCTTCTCCAAGATCTACGGGCTGGGCGGGATGCGGGTGGGCTGGGGCTATGGCCCGCAGGCGGTGATCGACGTGATCAACCGGATCCGGGGGCCGTTCAACCTCTCGACCGCGGCACTCGCCACCGCCGAGGCCGCTGTGCGCGACACCGCCTACATGCGCAAATGCCAGAGCGAGAACGCCAGATGGCGCGACTGGCTGGCGCGCACGCTGGCCGAGATGGGCGTGCCGTCCGACACCTCGACCGCCAATTTCGTGCTCGCCCGCTTTGCCGAAGCCGCCGAGGCCGATGCCTGCGACGCCCATCTGCGCAGCGAGGGGATCATCGTGCGCCGCGTGGCGGGCTATGGCCTGCCGCATTGCCTGCGCATCACCGTGGGGGATGAGGCGTCGTGCCGCCGGGTCGCCCATGCCATCGGCCAGTTCAAGGGCGTGCGCTGATGACGCAGGTCTATGGCCGGGTCGCGCTGATCGGGCTGGGGCTGATCGCCTCGTCGATGGCCCATGCGATGCGCCGCGCGGGGCTGGCGGGCGAGATCACCGGCTATGCGCGCACCGCCGCCACCCGAGACATCGCCCGCGAGGTCGGCTTTTGCGACCGGGTCTGCGACACGGCCGCCGCGGCCGCGACGGGCGCCGATCTCGTGGTGCTCTGCGTGCCGGTGGGGGCGATGGCAGAGGTCGCGGCCGAGATCGCGCCGGTGCTCGCCCCCGGTGCCACGGTGAGCGACGTGGGCTCGGTCAAGGCGGCCGTCATCGCCGCTGTCGGCCCGCATCTCCCCGCCGGCGTGCATTTCATCCCCGCGCATCCGCTGGCCGGGACCGAACATAGCGGGCCAAGGTCTGGCTTTGCCGAACTCTTTGACAACCGCTGGTGCATCCTCGTGCCCGGCGACGCCGACCGCGCCGCCGTGGACCGCCTGCGCGCGCTTTGGGCGGGGATGGGGGCCAATGTCGATGAGATGGACGCCGAGCATCACGACCTCGTGCTGGCCGTCACCAGCCACACGCCGCACCTGATCGCCTATACGATGGTGGGCGTGGCCGACGACCTGCGCCGCGTGACCGACAGCGAGGTCATCAAGTATTCGGCCGCCGGTTTTCGCGACTTTACCCGCATCGCGGCGAGCGACCCGACCATGTGGCGCGACGTATTCCTGACCAACAAGGAGGCGACGCTCGACATCCTCGGCCGCTTTACCGAAGAGCTTTTCGCGCTGCAGCGGGCGATCCGGATGGGCGATGGTGACCACCTGCACGCCTATTTCACCCGCACCCGCGCGATCCGGCGCGGGATCATCGAGGCCGGGCAGGACACCGCCGCGCCCGACTTTGGCCGCAGCCCGGCCAAGGCGCCATGAAGGCGCTGGCGCTGATCCTGTCGCTTTGCGCGGCATTGGGCGCGGTCCCCGCGGCGGCCGAGGCGCCGGACAGGGCCCTGCGGCCGGCCGCGCGCCCGGCTCCGCCCGAGCCTGTCCGTCCGGTGCTGCGGGGCGGCGACCCCGTCGTGGCGGTGCCCGAGACGGTGCCCGAGACGGTGCCCGAGACGGTGCCCGAGACGGTGCCCGAGACGGTGCTGGAGACGGTGGCGATCTCCTCGATCTCGCGCCCGCCGCAGGCCCTCGCCCGACAAGAGGCGCTGGCCGAAGCGCTGCTTGCTCCGCTGCCCGCGGTCTTTGTGCCGGTTCCCGCCGCTGTGGCCGTGCCGCTGCAACGCAGCGCGCGCCAGATGGACAGGGCCGAAGCGCTCATGGGCGCCGCGCCGGCGCCGCGTCTGGTTGCGACGGTCTGGACAGGCGTGTGGCCCGAACTGCGCCCCGAGGGGGATTTCAGTGGCGGCGCCGATGTTCCCGCCCGCGTGTTCCGCCCGATCGCGCGGCCCGGTGACGCGCCCGAACAGGTCGTGCTCGCCTCGGCTGCCGTGGTCGCGCCGCCACTGGCCGGCCCCGCCGTGCTGCGGCCCGCGCCGCGCCCGGCG
>Ga0100392_1001260_pt1 | contig 23482 bp, 16 predicted proteins | sample CryGeymeta201516_FD_81548 | JGI IMG/M metagenome (GOLD analysis project Ga0100392, IMG submission 81548) | Groundwater microbial communities from Crystal Geyser aquifers in Utah, USA - Crystal Geyser metaG 2015-16 | ecosystem: Environmental > Aquatic > Deep subsurface > Groundwater | place: USA... | reverse complement strand
TCAGTTCCCCAGTATCCCCGGCAACCGCAGCCCCTTCTCCCGCGCGCAGTCCAGCGCCAGCGGATAACCCGCGTCGGCGTGGCGCATGACGCCGGTGGCGGGGTCGTTCCACAGCACGCGCGCCAGCCGCCGCGCCGCCTCAGGCGTGCCGTCGGCCACGATAACCATGCCGGCGTGCTGGCTGTAACCCATACCCACGCCGCCGCCGTGGTGAAGGCTCACCCAGGTGGCGCCGCTTGCGCAGTTGAGCAGCGCATTGAGCAAAGGCCAGTCAGACACGGCGTCCGATCCGTCGCGCATTGCTTCGGTCTCGCGGTTGGGCGAGGCGACCGAACCCGAATCGAGGTGGTCGCGGCCGATCACGATGGGGGCCCTCAGCTCGCCCGACGCCACCATCTCGTTGAACGCCAGCCCCAGCCGGTGACGGTCGCCAAGGCCCACCCAGCAGATGCGCGCGGGCAGGCCCTGAAACGCGATCCGCGCGCGCGCCATGTCGAGCCAGCGGTGCAGGTTGGCGTCGTGGGGCATCAGTTCGCGCACCTTGGCGTCGGTGCGGTAGATGTCCTCGGGGTCGCCCGACAGCGCGCACCAGCGAAACGGCCCGACGCCCCGGCAGAACAGCGGGCGGATGTAGGCGGGCACGAAGCCGGGAAAGTCGAAAGCGTGGGTCAGCCCCTCATCGAGCGCCATCTGGCGGATGTTGTTGCCGTAATCCACCGTGGGCACGCCGCTGGTGTGAAAGTCCAGCATCGCCCTGACCTGAACCTTCATCGACGCCTTGGCGGCGCGCTCGACCGCCTTGGGGTCGCTCTCGCGCCTGTCGCGCCATTCGGCCATGCTCCAGCCCTGCGGCAGGTAGCCGTTGACCGGATCGTGGGCGGAGGTCTGGTCGGTCACCAGATCGGGCCGCACGCCGCGCCGCACCAGCTCGGGGAACACGTCCGCCGCGTTGCCCAGCAGCGCGACCGACTTCGCCTCGCCCGCCTTCGTCCAGCGGTCGATCATCGCCAGCGCGTCGTCCAGCGTCTCGGCGCTTTCATCGACATAGCGGGTGCGCAGGCGAAAGGCGATGCTGTCGGGGTTGCACTCCACCGCCAGACAGCAGGCGCCGGCCATCACGGCGGCCAGCGGCTGCGCGCCGCCCATGCCGCCCAAGCCCCCGGTCAGAATCCAGCGGCCCTTCATCGAGCCGCCGTAGTGCTGGCGCCCGGCCTCCGCAAACGTCTCGTAGGTGCCCTGCACGATGCCCTGGGAGCCGATGTAGATCCACGAGCCGGCGGTCATCTGGCCGTACATCGCCAGCCCCTTGCGGTCGAGTTCGTTGAAATGGTCCCACGTCGCCCAGTGCGGCACGAGGTTGGAGTTGGCGATCAGCACGCGCGGCGCGTCCGGATGGGTGCGGAACACGCCGACCGGCTTGCCCGACTGCACCAGCAGCGTCTCGTCGGCCTCCAGCGCCTTGAGCGCCGCCACGATGCGGTCGAAGTCCTCCCACGTCCGCGCCGCGCGCCCGATGCCGCCATAGACCACCAGGTCGTGCGGGTTCTCCGCCACGTCGGGGTGCAGGTTGTTCATCAGCATCCGCATCGGCGCCTCGGTCAGCCAGCTTTTCGCGGTGATCGCGGGTCCGGTGGCGGGATAGACGTCGCGCAGGTTGTGGCGGGGGTTGGTCACGGCGTGTCTCCGGTCAGCGCGCCCGAGCGGGCGAGGGCGTCGAGGCGGGTCAGGATGTCGGCGAGGATGGGGCGCAGGCGGGCGGCCTTGCCCTCGTCATACGCGAAGGGCGGGGCCTCGGCGCTCAGGTGGGTGGCCTGCGCCAGCTCCATCTGGATCGCGTGGACGCCGGTTTCAGGGCGGCCATAGCAGCGCGTGGTCCAGCCGCCCTTGAAGCGGCCGTTGACGACGTGGCTATAGCCGCTGGCGGCGCAGGCGGCGCGCAGGCTTTCGGTGATCGCGGGCGCGCAGGTCTGCCCCGCGTTGTCGCCGATGTTCATGTCGGGTAGCAGGCCGTCGAACAGAAACGGGATATGGCTGCGGATCGAGTGGCAGTCGTAGAGGATCGCCGCGCCGTGCCGCGCCCTGACCCGCGCAACCTGCGCCGCGAGCGCGGCGTGGTAGGGGGCGTGAAAGGCGGCGCGGCGCGCGTCGATCTCGCCCGCGCCCGGTTCCTCGCGCCAGAGCGGGCGGCCGTCGAAATCGGTCAGCGGGACAAGCCCGGTGGTGTTCTGGCCGGGGTAGAGGCTGGCGCCGGAGGGGTCGCGGTTGGCGTCGATGACGTAGCGGTGAAACGTGGCGCGCACCATGGTCGCGCCGGGCAGGAGACCGTCGTAGAGCCGATCCACATGCCAGTCGGTGTCGGTCAGCGCGGCGCCGGTCTCGTTGAGCGTCGCGGCGATGGCGGGCGGGACATGGGTTCCGACATGGGGAAAGCCCAGGATCAGGGGGCCGTCGCCCTCGGTGACGATGACGGGGGTCATCGCGGGGTTCTCCCGGATGGCGCGGGCGCCCCGGCCCCGATCAGCGGCTTGTCCGTGGAAGGCCGCCGGGGGCGGTCGGCTGGAGGCGCAAGCCGGAAGCCGAGGGGGGCTGCCGCATGAATGACTGTGCAGAGCGGCCCGGGGCCGCCCGGCGGACGCGTCGCGCGTCCGCCCCCCGCAGGGCGGCCGCGGGCCGATCTGTCGACGGACAGATCGGCCGGGCGTCTTGGGGGAAAGGCGCGCGCAGGGGGCATGACGCTCATCGGCCAGCCTCCAGCGCCGGGAACGCCACCGCCGCCGCCTCGACCACGGCGCGCGAGCGGATCAGCGTCGCGGCGCGCTCCAGATCGGGGGCGAGGCGGCGGTCGGCGCCCAGTTCAGCCACGTCCTCGCGCAATCGCGCGACGGCGCGGCGCAGCGGCGCGCTGGTCTGAAGCGGCGCGCGGAACGCGACGCCCTGCGCGGCGCAGATCAGCTCGATGCCGACGATGCGGCCGAGGTTATCGACCATCGCCATCAGCCGCCGCGCGCCGTGGGCGGCCATCGAGACGTGATCCTCCTGATTGGCGGAGGTCGGCGTGCTGTCGGTCGAGCACGGGTTGGCGCGGTGCTTGTTCTCGCTCATCAGCGCGGCGGAGGTCACTTCCGCGATCATCAGGCCGGAGTTCAGCCCCGGATCGGGGGTCAGGAACGGCGGCAGGTCATGGCTCAGCGTCGGATCGACCATCAGCGCGACGCGGCGCTGGCTGATGGCGCCGATCTCCGCCAGCGCCAGCGCGATCATGTCGCCGGCGAAGGCCACCGGCTCGGCGTGGAAGTTGCCGCCCGACACGATGCTATCATCCAGCACCAGCGGATTGTCGGTCGCGGCGTTGGCCTCGATCGCCAGCGTGGCCGCCGCCTGCCGCATCAGGTCCATCGCGGCGCCGGTCACCTGCGGCTGGCAGCGGATGCAGTAGGGGTCCTGCACGCGGGCGTCGCCGTCGCGGTGGCTCTCGCGGATTTCGGAGCCGTCGAGCAGGCGGCGCAGGCAGGCCGCCGCGTCGATCTGGCCCGCGTGGCCGCGCAGGGCGTGGATTTGCGGGTGCAGCGGCGCGGTCGAGCCCATGATCGCGTCGGTGCTGAGCGCGGAGGCCACGAGCGCGCCTTCCGCGCAGCGCCAGCCCTCGAACAGCCCCGCCAAGGCGAAGGCGGTGGAGAACTGCGTGCCGTTGATGAAGCCCAGACCCTCCTTCGGCCCCAGCGCCAGCGGCGCCAGCCCCGCCGCCGCCAGCGCCTGCGCGCCGGGCGTCACCGCGCCGCCAAACTCCGCTTCGCCCTCGCCGATCAGCACGGCGGTCATGTGCGCCAGCGGCGCGAGGTCTCCCGACGCGCCGACTGAGCCCTGCGCCGGGATAGTCGGCGTCACACCGCGCGCCAGCATGTCTTGCAGCAGCGCCACCATCTCCCACCGCACGCCCGAGGCGCCGCGCCCCAGCGACAGCAGCTTCAGCGCCATCATCAGCCTCGCCACCCGGCGCGGGATCGCGGGGCCGACGCCGCAGCAATGCGACAGGATCAGGTTGCGTTGCAGCGTCGCGGTGTCGGCGGGAGCGATGCGCAGGCTGGCGAGCTTGCCGAAGCCGGTGTTGACGCCATAGACCGCCGTCGCCCCCGCCGCCGCCTGCGCGATGCGCGCCGCAGCGCGGTCCACGCCCGCGCGCGCGGTGGGGTGCAGCGCGGCGGGTTGCTCATCCCAGTAGATCGCGGCGAGTTGCGCCAGGGTCGTCGCGCCGGGGATCAGGGCGATCATGGTCAAGCGCCTCCGAAATACCGCGCGCGCAGGTCGGCGTAGCCGATGCGATAGGCCAGCTCCGCCGGGTGCGCCGCGTCCCACACCGCCAGATCGGCGCGCAGGCCCGGCGCGATCATCCCGCAATCGGCCAGCCCCAGCGCGCGGGCGGCGTTGCGGGTGACGCCCGCCAGCGCCTCCTCCGGCGTCAGGCGAAACAGCGTGCAGGCCATGTTCATCGCCAGCAGCAGCGACACCATCGGCGACGAGCCGGGGTTGCAGTCGGTCGCCACCGCCATCGCCGCGCCCGCCTTGCGCAGGGCGGCGATGGGCGGGGCCTGCGTCTCGCGCAGGGTGTAGAACGCGCCGGGCAGGATCACCGCCACGGTTCCCGCCCGCGCCAGCGCCGCAGCGCCCGCGTCGTCGAGATACTCCAGATGATCCGCCGACAGCGCGCCATAGGACGCCGCCAGCTTCGCGCCGCCGAGGTCGCTGAGTTGTTCGGCGTGCAGCTTGACCGGCAGGCCCAGTGCGCGCGCGCGGTCGAACACGCGGGCGATCTGGGCGGGTGAAAAGGCGATGCCTTCGCAAAAGCCGTCCACCGCGTCGGCCAGCCCCTGCGCATGGGCGGCCTCCAGCGCGGGGATGCAGATTTCGCTCAGATAGGCGTCGGCGCGGCCGGCGTAGTCGGGGGGAACCGCGTGGGCGCCGAGAAAGCTTGTGCGCACCCGGATCGGCCGCGCCTGCGCGATGCGGCGGGCGACCCGCAGCATCTTGAGTTCGGTCTCGATGTCGAGGCCATAGCCCGACTTGATCTCGACGACGCCCGCGCCTTCCGCGATCAGCCGGTCAACGCGGCCCAGAGCGCCCTTGAGCAGCGCGCCCTCGTCCGCCGCGCGGGTCGCGCTCACGGTGGCGACGATGCCGCCGCCCGCCTGCGCGACCTGCGCATAGGAGGCGCCGTCGAGCCGCATCGCGAACTCGCGCGCCCGGTCGCCGCCGAACACGATGTGGCTGTGACAGTCGATCAGGCCCGGCGTGACCAGCCGCCCCTCAAGGTCGCGGCGCGGCAGGGCGGCGAAGGCGGCGGGGATGGCGTTTGAAGCGCCGACCCAGGCGATCCGCCCGCCGACCAGCGCGGCGGCGCCGTCCGCGACCATCCCGTAAGCCGCGCCGCCCGGCGCCATGGTCGCCAGCGCGGCATGGGTCAGCACGATGTCGGTCGGCATGGGCGACTCTCCCCCGGCGACGGCGCATTATTTTTGTATGTTTTTCGCTCTTTTATGTCCATACATATCAATCAAACGCGCGCCACGACCATCAGCGCCCCGTCCGGTCGGTCGCCGTCGCGCGTCAGCCGGTAGGCGCCTGCGGGATCCTCCGCCTCCAGCCACAGCGTCTCACCCTCGCCCAGCGTCGCCGCGCTCGACCCCGTCAACCGCGCCGCGCCGCGCGCCGCGTGGATCAGGAGCGCGCCGCCCGCGCGCTTTCGCAGCCTCGCGGGCGCCGCCAGCGTCAGCGGCTCGGCGCCCGCGCCCGTCACCTCCGGCGCCGCCATCAGGTTCACGTCCTGCACCGGCCCGTCGAGCAGCGCGCCATGCGGGCCGGGGGCGCCGGGGAAGCGCACCGTCTCGCCCAGCCGCACGGTCGCGTCGAACCCCGGCCCGGTCAGCCGCATCCCGGCGCCCTGCGCCACCGTCAGCCAGCGGACATATTCGGGAAACGCCGAGAACGGCCCGTCCTCGGTCACTGCGGCGCGGCTCAGCCGCCATACCGGGGCGCCGGTCGCGGTGCGCGCCTCGGCCTGCGCGATCTCCAGCGTCTCGCCGCGGCCATTGCGCCAGGGAACGCGGCGATAGTCGGCGGGGCGAAGCAGGCGCATGGCGTGCAGACTCTCCCTTGGCGCGGCGCAGCAATATGTATAGGTTATAGACGTTTTACACCATACAATAGGCCCGCGCCATGACGACCCTTCTCGCCCGCCGCGCCCTGCTGCCCGAGGGCTGGGCGCGCGATGTCGCCGTCGATCTGGCCCCGGACGGCACGATAGCAGCCGTGCGCCGCGATGTCGCGCAGGCCGCAGGCGCCGCGCGGATTCTGTTGCCCGCCCTGTCGAACCTGCACAGCCACAGCTTTCAGCGCGCCATGGCGGGGATGACCGAGGCGCGCGCGGAAGGCGGCGCGGCCGGGCGCGACAGCTTCTGGAGCTGGCGCGCGCTGATGTATCGCTTTCTCGACCGGCTGACCCCCGACCAGATCGAGGCGATCGCCGCCTTCGCCTTCGTCGAGATGCTGGAGGCCGGCTACGCCGCCGTCGCCGAATTCCACTATGTGCACCATCAGCCCGGCGGCGCGCCCTACGCCGACCTCGCCGAGACCTCCGCCCGCGTCATGGCGGCGGCGCGGGAGACCGGGATCGGCCTGACGCATCTGCCGGTGCTCTACGCCTTCGGCGGCGCGGGGGAGCAGCCGCTGGCGGGCGGCCAGGCGCGTTTCGGCGCCGATCTTGAGCTGTTCGCGCGTCTGGTCGAGGCGGCGCGGCAAGCGGCGCGCGCCCTGCCCGCCGATACCGTGGTCGGCGTCGCGCCGCACTCGCTGCGCGCGACCAACCCCGCGCAGCTGGCGGAGATCGCGCGCGCCTACGCCGACGGGCCGATCCACATCCACATCGCCGAGCAGCCCGCCGAGGTGGCGCAGGCGCAGGCGTGGCTGGGCGCGCGGCCGGTGGAGTGGCTGCTGGGCGCGCTGCCGGTCGGGCCGCGCTGGTGCCTGATCCACGCCACCCACATGACCGAAGCCGAGACCCGCGCGCTGGCGCGCAGCGGCGCCGTGGCGGGTCTGTGCCCGATCACCGAGGCCAATCTGGGCGACGGCGCCTTCAACGGCCCGGCCTATCTGGCGGCGGGCGGCGCGCTGGGCGTCGGCTCCGACAGCAACGTGCGGATATCGGTGTCGGAGGAGCTGCGGACGCTGGAATACGGCCAGCGCCTGCGCGACGGCGCGCGCAACGTGCTCAGCGTCAGCGAGGGGTCGGTGGGCGAGGGCCTCTATCGCCGGGCGCTGGCGGGGGGCGCGCAGGCGCTGGGGCGCGACGCGGGCGCGATCCGCGCGGGCGCGCTGGCCGATCTGGTGGCGCTTGACGCCGACGCGCCCGCCTTCGCCGCGCTGAGCGACGCGCAGCTGCTCGACGGCTGGGTGTTCGCCGCCGACGACCGCGTGGTGCGCGAGGTCTGGTCGGCGGGGCGAGCCTGCGTGGTCGAGGGCCGCCATGTCGCGCGCGACGCCGTGGCGGCGCGCTATCGCGCCGCGCTGCGGGCGCTGGTGGACGCATGACCACCTATCGCGACGTCAAGGCGGCGATCCTGGCCAGGATCGTCAGCCGCGAATGGCCGCCCGGCGCGCTGATCCCCAGCGAGGAGGATCTGGCGCGCGCCCACGGCTGCGCCCGCGCCACCGCCAACCGCGCGCTGCGGGAGCTGGCCGAGAGCGGCATCGTCGAGCGCCGCCGCAAGGCAGGCACCCGCGTCGCGCTGCGCAGCGCGCGCGGCGCGGTGTTCGACATCCCCGTGGTCCGCGTCGAGATCGAGCGGGCGGGCAAGCGCTATGGCTATCGCCGCCTCGCGCGCGCCGAGCACGCCGCCGGCGACGCGCTGATCGGGCGGCTCGACGTGGCGACGGGCGCGCCTGCGCTGTTCGTGCGCTGCCTGCACCTGGCCGACGGCGAGCCGTATCAGCTTGAGCATCGCTGGATCAGCCTCGACGCGGCCCCTGCGGCGCGCGCGGAAAGCTTCGCCGACATCAGCCCCAACGAATGGCTGGTGCGCGAGATCCCCTATTCGCGCGCCGAACACGCCTTCAGCGCCGCGACGCCGGAGCAGACGGAGCGCGACCTGCTGCGCCTCGGCGCGGATGAGCCGGTGTTCGTGATCGAACGGCGCACCTGGCTGGGCGCGGCGCCGGTGACCTATGTGCGCCTCTCGCACCCCGGCGCGCGCTATCGGATGGTGTCGCGGCTGGGCGACGCGGCGGCGTGAGCGCGGCGGTCGCCTGCGCCATTGACCGTCACAGCGGCCAGAAGATCAGCAACAGCGGCGTGGCGATCGCGACGATCAGCGCCTCCAGCGGCAGGCCCAGCCGCCAGTAGTCGCCGAAGCGAAAGCCGCCCGGCCCCAGGATCAGCGTGTTGTTCTGGTGGCCGATCGGGGTGAGGAACGCGCAGGAGGCGCCGATCGCCACCGCCATCAGCAGCGTATCGGCGTTCACGCCCAGCGTGTTGGCGGCGCCGATCGCGATGGGGCACATCACCGCCGCCGTCGCGGCGTTGTTCATCACGTCCGACAGGACCATCGTCGCCACCATGATCACGACCAGCGCCGCGACGCCGCCGCCGCCCGCGACCACGCCCAACAGCGCGCCCGCCAGAAGGTCCGCCGCGCCGGTCGCCTCCATCGCCCCCGCCACCGGCAGCAGGGCGGCGAGCAGCACCACCACCGGCCAGTCGATCGCCTGATAGACCGCGCGCGGCGGCACGGTTCCCAGCGCCATCGACGCCAGCACGCCGCCCGCGAAGGCGATGGCGGCGGGCGCCAGCCCCAGCGCCGCGACGCCGACCGCCGCCGCCATGATCAGCGTGGCCAGAAGCGCCTTGCGGCGATCGAGGATGCGCAGGTCGCGCTCGGCCAGCGGCACGCAGCCGGTGTCGGCGCCGAACCCCGCCAGCGCCTCGGGCTGGCCCTGCATCAGCAACAGATCGCCCGGCTTGAAGCGCAGCGTGCGCAGGCGCGCGCGCGACTGCGCGCCCTCGCGCGAGACGGCGAGCAGGTTGATCCCGTAGCGGGTGCGCAGCCGCAGGTCGGTCGCCGTGCGGCCGACGATGGCGGATTCCGGCCGCGCCACGAACTCACGCAGCACCGGCGCGTCGGCGTCGGCAGGCTTGTCGTCGCCGTCGGCATCGTCGCCCGCCGCGTCCTCGTCGTCATTCCCGGCGGTCGCCTCAAGCGTCAGCCCCAGCTTCGACAGCACGTCGGTCAGCGCCTCGACCTCCGCCTCGATCACCAGGATGTCGCCCGCCGCCACCCGCCGCCCGCCGCGCGGCGCGGTCAGACGCACCTCGTTGCGCACCAGGCCCACCACCTGCGCGTCGGCGCTTTGCAGTTCACCCTCGATCTCGCGCAGGGTCATGCCCGCAGCCTTGGCCTTGGCGGGCACGCGCGCCTCGGTGAGATAGGCGCCGGTGTCAAAGCGCGCCTCGCCGGTCTCACGCCGCGCGGGCACGAGGCGCCAGCCCACCAGCGCCACCAGCGCCACGCCCGCCGCCGCGACGCTCGCCCCGACCGGCGTGAAGGCGAACATGGCGAAGCCCTCGCCGCCCATCCCCTGCCGGAAGCCCGAGACGATGAGGTTTGGCGGCGTGCCGATCAGCGTGGTCATGCCGCCAAGGATCGTGCCGAACGACAGCGGCATCAGCACCCGCCCCGGCGGCAGCTCAAGCCGCGCGGCCAGCTTCACCCCCACCGGCATCAGCAGCGCCAGCGCGCCGACGTTGTTCATGAACCCCGACATCAGCGCGCCCAGCCCCACCAGCGCGGCAAGGCTGGTCGTGGTCCCAGCCTCGGCGGGCAAAAGGCGGCGCGCCAGCACGTCCACCGCGCCGGAGGTCTGCAATCCCCGGCTCAGCACCAGCACGCAGGCGACCGTGATCACCGCCGGATGGCCAAAGCCTGCGAACGCGGCGCCGGGGTCCACCAGCCCCAAAGCGACCGAGGCCAGCAACGCGCCCAGCGCCACCATGTCATGCCGCCAGCGCCCCCAGAGAAACATCGCGATCATCGCGGCGAGGATGGCGAGGATCAGCGTCTGGTCGTGGGTGATGGCGCTCACCACGGCCTCCTTCGGCGGGAAAGACGGGACGGCATCGCAGCACGACGGCGGGCGCGGCGCAAGGCGCACTCGGCGCGGCGGCGCTTTGCGTGTAGGATTTAGCGCGGCCACGGTTGGGAGAGCGCGTGATGAGCGACGGGTCGAACGGCGACAGGCCGCGCGACGACAGGCCGCGCGACGACAGGCCTCGCGACGACAGGCCGCGCGACGAACGGGGCGCATGGACGCCCAACGGCGACGGTCCCGGCGCCTGGGCGCTGCGGATGGCGGTGGTTCTCGTCGCGGTGATGGCGTTCTCGACGCTGCTCGCCGATCGCGCGCCGCCGTCCGAACAGGTCAGCTATTCCGCGTTCAAGACGCTGGCGCGCGACGGGGAATTCGCCCGCGTCGAGATCGACGGCGCGGCGCTGCGCGGCTTTCGGCGGGACGCCGCCGCCCAGCCGGTCGAAAGCGTCGCGCCCCGGCTGGGCGACCCGGCGCTGCTGCCGCTGCTGGAGGACGCGGGGGCGGAGATCGAGAACAAGCCCGAGCCGCAGGGCGCGGGCTGGCTGGTTGCGCTGCTGCCCTGGCTGCTGTTTCTGGGGGTCTATCTGTATTTCATGCGCCGTATGGTCGGGATGCAGGGACAGCTTCCCGGCGGCGCGGGCGATTTTCTGGGCGGTTTCGCGCGGCGCAGGCGCAAGCGCGCCGCGAAGGTGACCTTCGCCGACGTGGCGGGGCAGGAGGACGCCAAGCGCGAGGTGGCCGAGCTGGTCGATTTCCTGCGCGACCCGGAACGCTTCGCGAAGCTGGGCGCCGAAGCGCCGCGCGGCGTGCTGCTGATGGGGCCGCCGGGCACCGGCAAGACGCTGCTGGCGCGCGCGCTGGCGGGCGAGGCGGACGCGCCGTTCTTCTCCACCTCCGCCTCCGAGTTCATCGAGCTCTATGTCGGCGTCGGCGCCTCGCGGGTGCGCGCCATGTTCGAGGAGGCGCGCAAGCGGGCGCCCGCGATCGTGTTCATCGACGAGCTGGACAGCGTCGGCCGGGTGCGCGGCGCCGGGATGGGCGGCGGGAGCGACGAGCGCGAGCAGACGCTGAACCAGATCCTCGCAGAGCTGGACGGCTTCGACGCCCGCGCCGCGGTGGTGGTGCTGGCCGCGACCAACCGTCCCGACGTGCTGGACCCCGCGCTGCTGCGCCCCGGCCGCTTCGACCGCCACGTGACGCTGAACCTGCCCGACCGCGCGGCGCGGCGCGCGATTCTGGCGGTGCATGTCAAGAAGGCGCCGCTGGCGGCGGACGTGCGGCTCGACGACGTGGCGGCGGGCACGCCGGGGTTCTCCGGCGCCGATCTCAAGAACCTGGTGAACGAGGCCGCGATCCTTGCGGTGCGCGCGGGGGCGAAACAGGTGACTGCGGCGCATCTGGACGCCGCGCGCGACAAGGTGATGATGGGCGCCGCGCGCACGCTGGCGATCCAGCCCGAGGAGCGCCACCGCCTTGCGGTGCATGAGGCCGGCCATGCGGCGGTCGCGTGGTTCACGCCGCAGGCCGATCCGGTGTTCAAGGTGACGATCATCCCGCGCGGGCGCAGCCTCGGCGGCACGCATTTCCTGCCGGAGAATGAGCGCCACACCCTGCCCGAGCCCTATCTGCGCGCGCAGCTTGCGGTGATGCTGGGCGGGCGCACGGCGGAGGCGCTGCTGCTGGGCGACGTCAGCTCCGGCGCCGAGGACGACATCCGCCGCGCCACCGCTGCGGCGCGCAACATGGTCGCGCGCTGGGGCATGTCGCCCGCCATCGGCCCGATCGACCTGGCCGAGAGCGACGAGCACCCGTTCCTGGGCCGCGAGATGGCCAGGATGCGCGCTTTCGCCGACGAAACGGCGGCGAAGGTGGACGCGGCGGTGGCGGCGGAGCTGGCGGCGGCGGAAGCGCGGGCGCGCGCCGCGCTGGAGAAGCGCCGCGACGCGCTCGAGGCGCTGGTCGCGCGGCTGGAGGCGGAGGAGACGCTCGACCGCGACGCGGTGCGGGCCTGTCTGGGCGCCCCCGCGCAGCCCGCAGGCCAGCCGTCAGCGCCGCCGGCGCCCCCGCACCCGGCGCCGCTGCGCCAGGCGGGGGAGTGACGCGCGGCTCAGCCCTCCAGCGCGCCGCGCAACCGCGCCAGCAGCGCCTCACGCGCGGCGGCGTCGGGCGCGGCGTCGAGCGCGGCGCGCAGGTCCAGCGAGAACTGCGCCAGATCGTTGTGCCAGTCGAGCCGCCCCACCGCCTCGGGCGGCAGGCGCGGCGCGTGCGCGGCGCGGCGCCCGCCGCCCAGCAGGTCCACGGTTTCATCGAGCGCCGGGATGTGGATGAGATCCTTCGCCACGCCCGCCCCGGCGAGCGCGGCGGCGAAGGCCTCCAGCGCCGCGCTCTCGCCATGGGTCAGGAACAGCCCGCGCCTTACCGGCAGGCGGGCGCGCGCCCAGGCCACAAGCTGGTCGCCGTCGGCGTGGCCGGAATAGAGGTCGATCTGGCGGATGCGGGCGCGCACGGCGATGTCCTCGCCCATGATCCGCACCGCGCGGCGCCCCTCGGCCAGCAGCGCGCCGAGCGTGCCCTGCGCCTGATAACCCACCAGCAGCACGGTGGCTTTCGGCTGGCTGAGCAGCCGCTTGAGGTGGTGGCGCACCCGGCCCGCGTCGCACATGCCGCTGGCGGCGATGATGATAGCGCCCGAGCGCACCCGCTCGATGGCCTTGCTCTCCTCCACCGTCTCGGTGAAGCGCAGCCGGGGATGGTCGAAGGCGCGGCGGCTGGCGCCGGTGTCCTCAAGCGCGCGCGCGTGCTCGGCGAACACCTCGGTCGCGCGGATGGCGAGCGGCGAGTCGAGAAACACCTGCGCCTGCGGGATGTCCCCGGCGTTCATCAGCGCGATCAGGTCGGCCAGCAGCTCCTGCGTGCGCTCGACCGCGAAGGCGGGGATCAGCAGCACGCCGTCGTCCGCCAGCGCCGCGCGCACTTCGCGCCCAAAGCGCGCGCGCCGCTCGTCCGGCGTGATCGCCTCGCGCGCGCGGCCGCCATAGGTGCTCTCGCACAACAGATAATCCACATCGCTTGGCGCGTCGGGCGCGGGGTGGAACAGCTTGTTGTCCGGGCCGATGTCGCCCGAGAACAGCAGCCGCAGCGGGGCTGCGTCGCCGGTCTCGACCTCGATCTCGATGGACGCGGAGCCGAGGATGTGCCCGGCGTTCCACCAGCGCGCCCGCAGGCCGGGGGCGACGGGCGTCCATCGCTCGTAGTCCACGGTGCGGCACTGCGCCATCGCGGCGGCGCCGTCGGCGCGGGTGTAGATCGGCGTCAGCGCCGCGGCGCCGCGCTGGCGGTTGCGGCGGTTGAGGCGCTCGACCTCCTGCTCCTGGATATAGCCGCTGTCGGGCAGCATGAACGACAGCAGCGCCCGCGTGCCTTCGGTGGCGTAGATCGGCCCGGTGAAGCCCTGCCGGATCAGCTTCGGCGTCAGCCCGGCGTGGTCGATATGGGCATGGGTCAGCAACAGCGCGTCGATGGCGGCGGGGTCGAAGGGAAAATCGGCGTAGTTCAGCGCCTTCAGCGTCTTGGTCCCCTGGAACATGCCGCAGTCGATCAGCGCCCGGCGCCCGCCCGCCGTCAGCAGGAAGCACGACCCGGTGACCGTGCCTGCGCCGCCGCAGAATTTCAGCGTGACCTTGGTCATGACGCGGCCCCCAATCTCGCAGCCCTCAGGCGGCATCATGCGCCGCGCGCGCGGCGGGGGAAAGCGCCGCCGGGCCGCAGGGGCCTTACGCCTTGAAGCGCGCCGCCAGCGCATCCGCCGCGCCGCGCAGCAGGCCGAGGTCGGAGCCGACCGCGACGAAGCGATAGCCCCAGGCGATATAGCGCCGGGCGTCGGCTTCGGCCGGGGCGAGGATGCCTGCGGGCTTGCCCGCGGCGGCGCAGGCCCGCCCCGCCGCCTCGATCGCCGCCTGAACCTCCGGGTGGCCGGGGTCGCCGAGATGGCCGAAGTCGGCGGCGAGATCGGAGGGGCCGACGAAGATTCCGTCCACGCCGTCTACCGCCGCGATGGCGGCGATCTGGTCCAGCGCGGCGCGGGTCTCGACCTGAACCAGCAGGCAAAGCTCGTCGTTCACCCGCGCGACATAATCCCTGACGCGCTCATAGCGGTTGGCGCGCGGCGCCACGGCGACGCCGCGCACGCCGTCGGGGGGATAGCGCATCGCGCGCGCCGCGTGGCGGGCCTCGTCGGCGTTCTGCACGAACGGCACCAGCAGCGTCTGCGCGCCCGCGTCGAGAAACCGCTTGATCAGCACGGTGTCGTTCCACGCCGGGCGCACGACAGGCTCGGCGGGCGCACCCTCCAGCGCGCGCAACTGCGCGATGATGTCGGGCAGTTCGTTGGGCGCGTGCTCAGTGTCGAGCACCAGCCAATCATAGCCGGAGCCGCCGATCAGCTCCGCCGCGGTCGGACTGCACAGCGCCATCCACAGCCCGGTCTGGCGTTCGCCCGCCGCAAGGGCGCGCTTGAAGCGGTTGTGGCGTATCTGCATCGAAAGCCTCTCTCGCTGGGCGCATCGTCGCGCGCGACTCCCTTCTGGCGCGCCCTGCGGCGGTCGGAACGGCGTCAGGCGACCATTGTGGCCGAAAACCGGCCCTTTCGCCAGCGCCGCCTCAGGCGGGGGCCTGCGGCGGCGGCGGCGTCTCGGCTGGCGGCGTCTCGGCTGGCGTCAGGCGCACCCCGCGCCGCGCCGCGCTTTGCTCCACCGCTTCGCGCAGTTTCTTGCTGCGGCGCAACAGACGCAGGAAGCGGGCTTCGTCGAGGCTGAGCAGGGTGCAATGGGTGATGGCGCGCACCTGTGAGCGGCGCCGCCCCTTGGCGAGGATGGCGAGCTGGCCGAACATCTCGCCCCGGCCCAGCCGGTGTTTTTGCCCCGCAGTCTCGATCTCCACCGCGCCCGAGGCGATGAAGGTGACCCGCCGCGCCGCCGCGTCGCGCCGCAGCAGCGTCTCGCCCGGCGCGGCGTAGGCGGTGACCAGCGCGCGCGCCAGCCGCCGCCGCGCCGCCTCGTCAAGATCGGCGAACACCGGGAACTGCCGCATCAGTTCGGCCTTGCGCAGCGCGACATCCAGGCTGGGGCGGCGGTTCAGCCGCGCGCGCGCCGCCTCGATCTGCACCAGCAGCGTCGCGTGCAGCTCCGGCCCGATCAGCCCGTCGGCGCGCAGCGCGGCGTATTCGCGCTCCTCGAACATCAGCGCGGCGCGGCGGATCAGGCGGCGCTCCAGCGCCTCGACATAGCCGGGGTATTGCAGCCGCAGCCCCTCCAGCGCCTCCGCCACCTCCGCCTCGCGCCGCTCCAGCAGCTCGTGCAGCAGATCGGCGACGCGGCGGCCGTGGATGCGGCGGATGCGGCGGTCGATGAAGCCGTGCATGTCGCGCAGCGCGAATCGCTGGGTCAGCAGGATTTCGAAGCGGTCGGCGGTGCGCTGCGCCAGCGGCCCCGACAGCCGCAGCCGGTTGTGCAGCCACACCGCGAAGCGGAAATCCGAGCCATAGGCCAGCGCCCGCCGCCCCGCGCGCAGATAGCCGACGCGCCCCTCGGCGCGCGCGCCCTCGATCAGGCGGTCGGCCTCGGCGATGATCCGCTCGGCAAGCCGCGTCGAGAGGCCCTGATCGCTGGTGCGCGCCAGCAGCAGGTCGCGCTCCGCCCCGGCCAGCGCGATGACGCCCAGCGTCACCCGGTCGCGGTCGAGAATGTCGGAGCCTTCCTCCGCCTTCTGCACCGCGCCCTCCAGCCGCTCGCCGAACGCCTTGGCCTCGGCGCGCACGATGTCGCGGCTCAGGTCGTAGGTCGTCGTCGCCTCCGCCACGTCCTCGCGCACCCGTTGCAGCGCCACGGCGATCACCTGATCCGACAGCGCGGCGTCCAGCGGCGACAGCCGGTCCAGCCCCAGCCGCGCGATCACCCAGCGCAGTGTGACGCCCTGCACGATGAGGGTGAACAGGGTGAAGCCGGTCGCCAGAATGCCGACCAGCCGCTTCACCTCCGGCGCGATGAAGGCGTTCTCGGTCACCGCCAGCGCCAGCGCCAGCGTCACCGCGCCGCGCAAGCCCCCCCACAGGATCGCGAGGCGATAGGGCGCGTCCACCCTGGGCGACAGCCGCATCAGCGTCAGCGCGGGCAGCAGCCCGAACAGGATCACCATCCGCGCCAGCAGCGCCGCGCCGGTGACCACCGCGATCAGGCCCAGATCGCTGAGGCGCAACGCGTCGAGCAGGCGCGGGATCAGCAGCGCCGCCAGCACGAAGATCAGCGCCCCGGCCCAGTGCGCCAGCATGTCCCACGCCTCGCGCAGCCGGTCCCACGCCTGCGGCGCCAGCCGCCCCGGCCCGATCAGGTTCACCACAATCCCCGCCGCCACCACGGCGATCACGCCGGAGGCGCCGACAAGCTGTTCGGCGACGATATAGGCGACGTAAGGCAGCGCGATCGACAGCGACACCTGGGCCAGCTCATGCCGCGCGAACATCCCCATCAGCCCGATGCCCAGCCGCGCCAGAATCCACCCGGTCGCGGCGCCGCCCGCCATCAGCAGCGGAAAGTTCGCCAGCGCGTCGCCCAGCACCGGGTCGGGCGCGTTCAGCGTCACATAGCCGAGAAACACCCCGAACAGCGCGATGGCGGCGGCGTCGTTCAACAGGCTCTCGCCCTCGATGATGCGCGACAGCCGCTTTGGCGCGGCGATGTTGCGGAAGATGCTGACCACCGCCGACGGGTCGGTGGTCGAGACGATCGCCCCCACCAGCAGACACGCCGCCAGCGGCAGCGCGCTGACCCACGACAGCGCGAAGCCGACCATCACCGTCGCCACCACCACCGCGACGATGGCCAGCATCAGGATCGGCGCGGCGTCGTCCAGCATCCGGCGCAGGTTCATGCCGATGGTGGCCTGAAAGATCAGCGTCGGCAGAAACACATAAAGGAACACATTGGCGCGGATCGGCAGCGCCATGATCGCCTCGGCCACCGGGTTCAGCGCGTCGGTGATGTCGGTCTGCAGAAAGAACGCCGCGCCCGCGCCGATCAGCACGCCGACGCTGGCCAGGATCACGCTGAACGGCAGCCGCAGTCGCGCCGCAAGCGGCTCGCTGACGCCGATTACGACGAACAGCCCGGCGATGATCGAGGTCAGGACAACGATGCTCATGGACAGCACAATGGCCGCTCAGGGCCGCCCGCCGCAAGCGGGCGCGTGGCGGCGGCGGCGATCCTTGCGCGGCGGCGGTCAGGACGCGGGCGGCGCCGCCAGCACGTCGATGCGCGCGCGGCTCAGCACCTGCTCGGCGACGCCGCCGATGAAGCGCGCGGGCGCGCCGCGCAGGCCCCTGGTCCCCATCACGATGAGATCGCACTCCAGCCGCTCCGCCGCGTCGCAGATCGTCTGGGCGACGGTCTGGTCCGACGCAAACGCCGTCTCGCGCGCGCAGGGAAAACCGCCGTGCGGCAGGAAGGCCGCAAGGCGCAGCGCCGCCGCGCGTTCCGCCGCCCGGATCACGGCGTCGCGCTCGGCCGCCGTCGCGCCGCCGCGCCGCAGCAGCGACACTTCCGGCGCGTCCGCCACCATCAGCGCGGTCACGTCCTGCGCCGGCGTCAGCGCCAGCGCGCGCACCGCCGCCAGCGCCGCCGCCGAAGCGGGTGAGCCGTCAACCGCCAGCAACAGCTTGCGATAGGGCGCCTGCGGCGGGGCGTGGACGCTCAGCACCGGCGTCGCGGCGGCGCGGATCAGCCGCTCTCCGGTGGTGCCGATAAAGAAGTCGCGGATCGCGCGGCGACGATGCGGGCCGATGATGAGCATGTCGGCGCCCGCCGCCGCCTGCGCGAGGCTCTCCGACGGGTCGCCCAGGATCACCCGCGCGTCGCACGCGACGCCCGCCTCCCGCGCCAGCGCCGCCGCCTCCGCCGCCAGCGCCGCCTCGGCCGCCGCGCGGTGCGCCGACAGGACGCCGGGCGGCTGGTCGTCGTCGATGGCGTGCAGCAGCGTCAGCGCCCAGGCTTTCGGCCCGGCGATCATCGCGGCGCGGCGGCGCGCGACGGCGGAGCGCGGCGAAAGGTCGGTGGCGACGCAGAGGCGCTTCATGGCGCTGTTCCTCCCTTCGCGCGGTTGTCGCGGGCGTCAGTCTCCCGCACACTGAGCGACGGCGCAACATCGCTCCGGCGCCGCCTTGCGGGACGGACCGCCCGATGATCGAGCTTGTCACCCAATCGGCCTTCGCCGAGATCGCCGCGCTTCTGGTGCTGGCGGCGGGGGTGGGTTTTGTCGGGCTGCAACTGCGCCAGCCGCTGATCGTGAGCTTCATCGGCGTCGGCCTGCTGGCCGGACCCGCCGCGCTGGGGCTGGCGCGCTCACAGGACCAGATCGACCTTCTGGCCGAACTGGGCGTCGCGGTGCTGCTGTTTCTGGTCGGCGCCAAGCTTGATGTGAAGCTGGTGCGCTCGCTGGGCGCGGTCGCGGTGATCACCGGGCTTGGACAGGTGCTGTTCACCTCGGTGTTCGGCTATCTGATCGGCCTCGCGCTGGGCCTCGGCTGGGTCGCCAGCCTCTATGTCGCGGTGGCGCTGACGTTCTCCAGCACGATCATCATCGTCAAGCTGCTGTCGGACAAGCGCGAGATCGACTCGCTGCACGGCCAGGTGGCGCTGGGTTTCCTGATCGTGCAGGATCTGGTGGTGGTGCTGGCGATGGTCGTGCTGTCCACCATCGGCTTCGGCGCGGCGGCGGAGGAAGGCGGGCTGTGGCCGGTGCTGCGCACCGTCGGCGCGGCGGCGGCGCTGCTGGTCTTTGTGCTGGTTTTCGTGCGCTACGGCGCCGATCCGCTGACCGAGCGGCTGGCGCGCGCGCCGGAGCTTTTGATCACCTTCGCCATCGGCCTGACCGCGATGCTTGCGGCGATCTCCGACGGCATCGGGCTGGGCAAGGAGATCGGCGGCCTGCTGGCGGGGGTGGCGGTGGCCTCGACGCCCTATCGCGAGACCATCGCCTCTCGGCTGGCGCCGCTGCGCGACTTTCTGTTGCTGTTCTTCTTCATCGCGCTGGGCGCGCATATCGACCTGTCGCTGATCGGCGCCAACATCGGCGCCGCCGTGGTGTTCTCGCTGTTCGTGCTGATCGGCAACCCCCTGATCGTGCTCGTGATCATGGGGGCGATGGGCTATCGCAAGCGCACCGGCTTTCTGGCCGGGCTGACAGTGGCGCAGATCAGCGAGTTCTCGCTGATCTTCGTCGCGATGGGCGTCGGCCTCGGCCATGTCGGCCCCGAGGCGCTGGGGCTGGTGACGCTGGTCGGGCTGATCACCATCGCGGCCTCGACCTACATGATCACGTATTCGCACGCGCTCTACGCGCTGTTCGAGCCTGTGCTCGGCGTGTTCGAGCGCCGCGGCGCGCCGCGCGAGGCGCAGGCGGCGCCGCCTGCGCGGCTTGGCCCCATCGACGCGCTGCTGTTCGGCCATGGCCGGTTCGGCGCGGCGATCGCGGAGCGGCTCAAGCGCGCGGGGCTGCGCACGCTGGTCGTCGATTTCAACCCCGCCGAACTGCGGACGGCGCGGGCTGCGGGCTTTTCGGTCGCCTATGGCGACGCGAGCGACCCGGAATTCGTCGCCGATCTGCCGCTTTCGGGCGTGCGCTGGGTGGTGGCCGCGATGCCCGCGCACGTCGGGGGCGTCACGCATGACGATCCGCGCCGCGCGCTGCTTCAGGCGCTGCGCGCGGCGGGCTATGCCGGCGCGGTGGCGGTGACCGTGCGCGACGCCGCCGAGAAGCAGGCGCTGACGGCGGCGGGCGCGACGCTGGCCTTCGAGCCGTTCAACGACGCCGCCGACCGGGCGGTCGAGATGATGGCGATGGACGGGGCGGCGCCCGCGCCTCAGCGCATCATCACATAGGCGCCCGGCGCATCGGGCAGCGCGGCGGCGTCGCCGCCCTGCCCGCCCATCGGCGGCGGCGCGACCGGCGCGCCGGAGCGCGCCGCCAGCCACGCGGCCCACGTCGGCCACCATGAGCCTTCATCGGTCTCGGCCAGCGCCTCCCACGCCTCGGGCGTCAGGTGACAGTCGTGATGCGGCGTCGTGCGCACCCGGAAGCGGCGCTTCTTGCCCGGCGGCGAGACGATCCCGGCGTTGTGCCCGCCGCTGGTCAGCAGGAAGGTCACGTCGGCGCTGGTGAGCAGATGCACCTTGTAGGCCGATTTCCACGGCGCCACATGGTCGCTTTCGGTGCCCACCGCAAAGATGTCGGCGTGGATGTCGGTCAGCGCCACGGGCCGCCCCTCGACGGCGAACTTGCCTGCGGCCAGCTCGTTGTCGAGAAACAGCTTGCGCAGATATTCCGAGTGCATCCGGTAGGGCATCCGCGTCGCGTCGGCGTTCCACGCCATCAGCGGCGACATCGGCGCGCGCTCGCCCATCAGGTATTCGCGCAGGATCCGCGACCACACCAGATCGTTGGAGCGCAGGATCTGGAATGCGCCCGCCATCTGCCTTGTGTCGAGAAACCCTTGATTCCACATCATGTCCTCAAGGAACGCCACCTGGCTTTCGTTGATGAACAGCATCAGCTCGCCGGCTTCGGTGAAGTCGCTCTGCGCGGCGAGAAAGGTCAGCGAGGCCAGCCGGTCGTCGCCGTCGCGCGCCATCGCCGCCGCCGTGATCGACATCAGCGTGCCGCCAAGGCAATAGCCGACGGCGTGGACCTTGGTCGCGCCGGTGATCGCCCCGATCGCGTCGAGCGCGGCCGCCGGCCCCAGCCTGCGGTAATCGTCCATGCCGAGGTCGCGCTCACCCGGGCCGGGGTTCAGCCACGAGATCGCGAACACGGTGAAGCCCTGCGCGGTGAGATACTCGATCAGCGACGCCCCCGGCGCCAGATCGAGGATGTAGTATTTCATGATCCATGCGGGCGTGATCAGCACCGGCTCGGGGCGCACCGTGTCGGTGGTCGGCGCATACTGGATCAGCTCGATCAGCCGGTTGCGCAGCACCACCTTGCCGGGGCTGAGCGCGAGGTCGCGCCCCACCTGGAACGCCTCCGCGCCTGCGGGCGGCTTGTCGCCGATCATCCGCTCCCAGTCCTCGACCAGATGCTGAAAGCCGCGCGCAAGGTTCATGCCGCCCTCGGCGCGGGTGCGCGCCAGCAGTTCGGGGTTGGTGAGCAGGAAGTTCGACGGCGACAGCATGTCGAGCGCCTGCCGGGCCATGAACTCCGCCGCGCGCTCGTGCTGTTTCGAGACGCCGCGCACGCCGGTGGTGGCGTTGTGCCACCATTGCTGCGTGAGCAGAAAGCTCTGCCACATCAGGTTGAACGGCGGCTTGCGCCAGGCTTCGCCATCGAACCGCCTGTCCTGCGGCAGCGGGTCGATGCACGGCCCGCCGTCGCCGCCGTCGGTGAACCCGGATGGGGCGCGGCCCGCCACATGGCGCTGAAAGCGGATCATCTTGCGCGCGGCCTTTTGCGCCAGCAGCGCCTGCTTGCCGGGCGAGGCCGCCAGATGCGCCGCCCAGTCGGCCCAGACCTGCGTGATCGTGGCGGGGGAAAGCCCGCCGGTCATCCGCGCGATGGCGGCGCCGGTGGCGCGGTCGAGCAGGTCGCCAAAGGCGGTGGCGGCGTAGGGCTCCTCCGGCGTCAGCGCCGGGGCGACGTCGAACGGTCGCTGCGACGGCGCGGACACAGGCATTCTTGCGGGCGCGACGGTCAGGGCGCGGTTTGTGGGCATGGCGCATACCTCCTGAAGGCGCGCCACAGGTAGTGCGCCGCGCCCTTTCTTGGGGATGTCGGGTGCGCCGCAGCGCCGTGCAAGCAGCCGCGCCACGGCGCCGCAGCGCGTCGGCCGGGCGGCTCAGCCGGCCGCGATCTCGGCGAGGATCGCGCGGGCGGCGGCGGCGGGGTCGGCGGCTTCGGTGATCGGCCTGCCGACCACCACATGGTTCGCCCCGGCGCGGATCGCCTCGGCGGGGGTGGCGACGCGTTTCTGGTCGCCCGGCGCGGCGCCCGCCGGGCGCACGCCGGGCGTCACGATCAGCCTGCCGCGCGCTTGCGGCAGCGCGCGGATCGCGGCGGCCTCGCGCGGCGAGGCGATCACCCCGTCGGCGCCGGCGGCGAAGGCGCGGCGCGCGCGCTCCACCACGATCACCGCCGGATCGCCCGCGACGATCATCCCGGCGTCGAGATCGGCGCGATCGAGGCTGGTCAGCACCGTGACCGCCAGAATGCGCGTCGCCGCGTCGCCGCGCCCCTTCACCGCCGCCGCCACCACATGCGGGTCGCCGTGCACGGTAAGGAAATCGAGGTCGAAGCGCGCCAGCCCGCGCGTCGCCGCCTCGACGGTGTTGGCGATGTCGAACAGCTTCATGTCGAGAAAGACCCGTTTGCCGCGCGCCTTCAGCTCCATGGCCAGCGCCAGCCCGCCGCCGGTCAGCATTCCCAGCCCGATCTTGTAGAAGCCCACCGCGTCGCCCAGCCTGTCGGCCATCGCCTCGCCGCTCAGGGCGTCGGGCGCATCCAGCGCGACGATCAGGGCGTCGGAGCGGGCAATCTCTGGCGCGGCCATGGGTCGCCTCTCCGCTGCGACGTGTCGCGCCGTCATCGCGGGCGCGGCGCGCGGCGTCAAGCCCTTGGGGGCATCGCGCTGGGGCTGGTGTTAGTCCAAAAAAAAAGGCGCCCCGCTCATTTCTGATCGGGGCGCCTTTTTCTGGGTTTTATGATGAGATATGCGATTTGCGGTTATCTGAGGTCTGGCGGCGACCTACTCTCCCACGTCTTGAGACGCAGTACCATTGGCGCGGCGGCGCTTAACGGCCGAGTTCGGGATGGGATCGGGTGTTTCGCTCGCGCTGTGGCCACCAGACCTTAGATAACCGCGTGTCTTTCCTAGTTTTTGCGTCACTGATTGATGAGAAGTCTTCCGACTTCTGGATCGGATCAAGCCTATCGGGCGATTAGTACCGGTCAACTGAGTGTGTCGCCACACTTACATTTCCGGCCTATCGACGTGGTGGTCTTCCACGGCCCTCAGGGAGACCTGGTTTTGAGGGGGGCTTCCCGCTTAGATGCCTTCAGCGGTTATCCCTTCCGCACATAGCTACCCAGCTGTGCCGCTGGCGCGACAACTGGTCCACCAGTGGTGCGTCCACCCCGGTCCTCTCGTACTAGGGGCAGCTCCTCTCAAGTCTCCTACACCCACGGCAGATAGGGACCGAACTGTCTCACGACGTTCTAAACCCAGCTCACGTACCACTTTAATCGGCGAACAGCCGAACCCTTGGGACCTGCTCCAGCCCCAGGATGTGATGAGCCGACATCGAGGTGC